>WNGF01001384.1_pt1 | contig 35997 bp, 36 predicted proteins | sample 5400641 | NCBI WGS metagenome assembly WNGF01 (sample SAMN13153371, study PRJNA577476) | soil metagenome | isolation source: 80 cm soil or saprolite under grassland replicate 2 | place: USA:California | collected 2016-06-15 | reverse complement strand
CTCTCTCGCGGCAGATCATGTCCAGGCCGATGACGGTGAGACGAAGGTGCGCGGCCTGCGGGCCGCTCTACGCGCCGAAGGCGTCGAGACCCGTGATGTCGCGCCCCACGATCAGGGTATGGATGTCGTGCGTGCCCTCGTACGTATTGACCGTCTCCAGATTCATCATGTGACGCATGATGGGGTGCTCGTCGACGATGCCGGCGGCGCCCAGGATGTCGCGGGCCAGGCGCGCGGTCTCGAGGGCCATCTGGACGTTGTTCATCTTCGCCATCGAGATCTGCTGCGCCCGCACCATGCTCTGGTCCTTGAGCCGGCCGAGCTGCAGGCACAGGAGCTGGGCCTTGGTGATCTCCGTGATCATCCACACGAGCTTCTGCTGGACGAGCTGGAACGCGCCGATCGGCTTGCCGAACTGGATGCGTTGCTGGGCGTACTGGAGCGCCCAGTCGTAACAGCTTGTTCTCGAGCGGGATGCGGCAGTCCTGGAACGACAGCTCCGAGGTGATCGAGGCCCGCATCGAGAACTTGCCGTGGATGTCGAGCGTGGAGAACCCCGGTGCGCCGCGCTCCACGAGATAACCGCCGATCTCGCCGTCGTCCCCCTTGGCCCACACCACCGCGACGTCGGCGATCGAGCCGTTGGTGATCCAGAGCTTGGTCCCGTTGAGGACGTAGCCGTCGCCCTGGCGGAGCGCCCGCGTCTTCATGCCGCCGGGATCCGAGCCGTGGTCGGGCTCGGTCAGGCCGAAGCATCCGACCTTCTCACCCCTGGCAAGCGCGGGCAGCCAGCGGTCCTTCTGCGCGTCAGACCCATAGGTATAGATCGGGTACATGACGAGCGCGCTCTGCACGGACGCCGCCGAGCGGAGCCCGGAATCTCCGCGCTCCAGCTCCTGCATGATGAGCCCGTAGGCGACGTTGTCGAGGCCGGCGCAGCCATAGCCCTTGAGCGTCGCGCCGAAGACCCCGAGCTCCCCCAGCTTCGGGATCAGCTCGGTGGGAAAGGTGCCGGCCCGGTGGTGCTCGGCGACGATGGGCAGGAACTCGGCCTCGACCCAGTCGCGGATGGCGTCGCGCACCATTCGTTCTTCCTCGGTGAGCAGATCCTCGATCCCGTAGTAGTCGACGCCCCGGAACTTCTCCATGGTGTGCTCCCCCGACTCGAATCGCCCCTGTGGTGGTCCTCGACGCTGGCATTATAACCATGCGCATCGACCCGCCATGGCTCGCCGCGTGGCGGCCCTTCCCCTCCAGCCGAAGCTGCGATACGTTCGAACCGCCACGATGGCAGAACCGGACATCGACGCGCCTCCCGGGCTCGACGCACAGCGGGACCGGATTCTCGGGCTGCTCACCGGTGCTCCGGACGTCACCTTCTTCCGGCACGCAGGAAACATCGGGGACGATCTCATCCATGCCGGCACTCGGCGCCTGCTCGCGGACATCCCGTTTCGAGAGGTCGGAACGTGGGATCTGCAGGACGCGCGCGGGCATACGGCGGTCATCACGGGCTCGGGCGGCTGGTGTGTCCCGTTTCACCATCAGCTGCCCGCGGCGCTGCCGCTCATCGAGGCGCGCTTCGAGCGGGTCGTCATTCTGCCGTCGACGTTCGATCTGGTCGAGCCCACCGTGCGCGACGCCTTGCAGCGGACCAAGGCCCTGGTCTTCGCCCGCGAGCGCGCATCCTATGAGCAGATCCGCGGAGTCTGTGATGCCGAGCTCGGGCACGACTGTGCGTTCTTCTTCGATTTTCGCCCGTACCGACGGCGTGGGCGCGGCCACCTCGTGGCCTACCGGACGGACGCGGAGTCGACCCGGGCGGATGTCCCCGCCGGCAACGACGACATCTCGGTGACCTGCTTCGGTCTCGATCACTGGCTCTGGACGATCGCCCGCCACGAGACGGTGGCGACCGACCGCGCGCACGTGATGATCGCCGCCGCCCTTCTCGGCAAGGGGGTCGCGTATCACGGCACGAGCTATCACAAGGTGACGGCGATCGCGGAGTATTCCCTGTCCGGCTTTCCGGTCTGCCGGACGACGATCCCGTGAGACTCAGGACGAGGACGGGACGACGATGCTCTCCATGAACCTCTTGAGCCTGACGTCCCGGACGACTTCCCCCCTCGACACCATCTCGGCGACCAGGGGATCGTCACCGTGCAGGAGGCCCCGATACCAGCGCTCGAGCTGCCCTTCACGCTGCAGCCGGTACTGGTGGCGCCACACGTGAAAGACATCCCGGCCGGCTATGCGGTTGCGCTCCACGGCCGGTCCGCCGTTGCGGATCTTCGTCGCGTACTGTGCGAACGACCGGTAGGGGAAGTGGAGGATCTCGATGCGCCGGCGGCCTTCCGTCGGCCCCAGCGACGGCGACTCCACCCCGTGGTTGCCGTGCGCGATGGTGACGTCCAGGACGGCGCGGTGCGCGGCCTTGGCCGGAAGCGGCTCTCCCGCACCGTTGTGACTCACGACGTCGCGCCACACCATCTCGCGCCAGAACGCCGTCGACAGGGACCGCATCGGCAGGAAGTTCAGCCGAGGCGCCGAGACGACGCCATACGCGGAGGGCACGGAGGCGAGGACCGCCTTGAGATCGCCGGCCGAGGGCCACCAGAACTCGTCGGTGTCCGAGTTGATGACCCAGTCCGCCGAGAGATCGCGCGCGGCCAGGCGGGCCATCCGGGTGACCCATGCGCTCTGGTCGTAATCGTCATCGAGCTCGTCGATGAGGGTCGCCACGCCTCGCCGGACATACTCGAGGACGATATCTCGCGTCCCGTCGGCCGACAGGTTATTCGTCACGATGATGTGGTCGACACCCATCGCGAGGTGAAAATCCATGTTGGCCGCGATGACATCCGCGTCGTCGCGGGCCAGCAGCGTCATGACGACCTTCGGGTCGGAACGCCTCTCGAGATGGACCGGAGACATCGACATGGGTCGCCATCCTTCGCACGAGCTGGCCGTGTTGCCGCAACGGCCATCGTACACTCGATGCCGCCATCGTGACGAGGCTCCGCCGGCCCGCCCATTGGCGGCTGATCCGGAGGGTCCAGGACAAGCCGGGCGAGCTCGTGAGCGACAGCTTCCAGGGCGAGCACGCGACCGCGTACCACGTGAAGGACCGCGGGCTCGTGGTCATCACGTCGTGCGGCCACGCGGGCGTGATCAACTCCGTCCGTCAGGCCCAGAAGGCCGGCGGGATCGACGATCGACCCGGACTACATCATCCCGATGCACTGCACGGGCATCAACACGATCATGGCCGTCCATCGCGAGATGCCCGCCAAGCTCATCATGCCCTCCACCGGCACGCGGGTGATCTTCGGAGCCTGAGCCTCGGGAGCCTCAGGGGCGGTCCACCCAGAACACGACGCCGATGGCCTGGCAGGTGGGACAGGCGGCCCCTTCGGAGCGACGCAGTCTCAGGACCTTCTGGATCGTGGCGATGGCGAAATCGACGGCGTCCGCGGTCAGCCCGGCCTTCCCGGCGATGCACTCTCGGCACATCGGGCGCCCGACGATCAGCGCGGCCGCGAGGACAGCGGTTTCAGGCATGTCGCTGGTGCGCCGTGCGGGCCGGCCGGTCCGCCGGGCGCTCCACCGAGAAGACGCGCGCCGTGATGTCGCACGATCGACACACGCGATGTTCGGCGTGAAGCTCCAGGACCCCCGTCAGCCGCTGAAGGACGACGCCGACCTCATCGACCGTCGACCCGACGCTCATCGCGATGCAGTCGAGACACATCGGCCGGTCGACGATCAGGGCGGTGACGAGCGCGGTCTGTTCGGGCATGGCGCCACGAGAGACTACAACCGTGGCGTTAGAAGGCCGATAGGAGGACCCGGCCCGGGGATTCGTGGCCGCCCGGCGCGGCTCCGGGCCTAGACGTTCGTGACGATCGCGGGCGGTTCCTCGCCCAGAGCGCGCTCGAGCGCGTGCGCGAGCTCGGCGTCGTGGTCGTGGGAGACGGCGAAGATGCGGCACTGGGCGACCTTGCCGGGCAAGTACTTGAGAATTTCGGTGAGCGGCTCCTTGGAGACGCGTCCGGTCGCCGGATCGTAAACGTAGATCTGGCGGTCCCCCATCTTCAGCGGGTTCAGCGGCCGTGGGTCCTGGCTCGCCATGTCGATCCTGAACGGCATGCTCCGGAGATGGACGGGCAAGTACATGGCCACGCGCCGCTCGACCGTCTCGGCGTCGAGGAAGCCCTGCCCACGCTTGGGCTCGAAGAGATCCAGCACCACCTCGTGGGACATCCGCCACTTGAGCTTGCGATCGAGCACCTGCCGCCACTCCGCGCCCAGCTGCTTGCGCGCGGGATCGTCCGAGTCGTGCCAGCGCCCGACCTCCTCCAGCAGCATCCACTCCGTGAGGTGCAGGTACGGGTGCAGGGCCTTGCCCAGGTCGTGAGGAAAGGCCAGCCGCATGGTCTCCCGGAAGATCTCCTTGAGATGGAGGTCGATGCCACGGGTCGTCCGGTGATAGTAGACGTTCGTGTACATGTAGAAGCGCGCGTTCAGGAACATGATGAACGCGCCGAGGCCGCCGCGATGGATCGTCAGCCCTTCCTCGGAGAAGAACGAGTAGTGGATGATGCGCTCGATGTCGATGGGCCCCACGGCCACGCCGCACATGTAGGCGTCCCGCAGCACGTAGTCCATGTTGTCGGCGGTGAAGACGCCGGAGAGCAGGGGCTTGAGATGCGGCAGCCACCGCGGATGTGACTCCAGCGGCTGCGTATAGCTCTTGCCCATCAGGTAGCAGATCCACTCGGGATCGATCGCCTCGCCGGCCTCGAACGCCCCCGACGGGCTCCGGCGCAGATTCGTGAGGACGTCGGCCAGCTCCTCGCGGATGATGCGCTGGCCCACGAGCTCGTGGGTCAGGTCGTAATCGACGAGGAAATTGTCGTCGAAGAAGTGGCCGAAGGGCCCGTGCCCCACGTCGTGCAACAGGCCCGCCATGCGCAGCAGCTCCTCCAGGAGGGGCGCCGACGGCCCGTCGGGGAACACCGCCCGGAACGACGGATACAGATGCTGGGCGAGCCGGCCGGCCAGGTGCATGGCCCCGAGGGAATGCTGGAACCGGCTGTGCTCGGCCGCCGGGAACACCCAGCGCGCCGACTGCAGCTGCGGGATCCGCCGCAGCCGCTGGACCCAGGCGGTGTCGATCAGGTCCTGCTCGGTGGCCTCGCCGGGCACCCCACCGGAGCGCGTGTACAGGATGTACTGATGGATGGGGTCGGCGATGAGCCCACGCCCCCCGTAGGTATCGGCCGCGCCCTTCATGACATCCAAGCCGCTCAGTATCCCTGGGCCAGCCAGTACTCGGCGAGATCGATCGGCTTGGCGAACCAGACGTCCTTCTTGCCGAGCATGTGCTGGATGAGCCGCTCCAGCATGCGCATGCGCGACGGCCGTCCCATCACCTGCGGATGGAACATGAGGTTGTAGAAGCCGCGTTCCTCGTACTGGCCCTCGAACTCCTCGGACCAGATCTCCCAGACGTCCTGCTGGCTCCAGATGCCGTTGCCGGCGGGCGGGTTGGCGCTGAAGCCGAAGTACATGAAGTCGTCGTTGACCCAGCTCGTGGGCAGCTCCACCAGCTCGCCGTGCGGCGTCCGGTGTCGGTACGGCAGGTCGCTGTCCATCAGGTTCGTGTGATAGACGAAGCCGTGCTTCCGGAGCAGGCCCATGGTGTGGCGGCTCGGGTCCGCCGACGGCGTTCGCGACCCCCGCGGCCGCACGCCGAGCCGGCGCTCGAAGATCTCGAGCGTCTTGACGAGGAGCGCCTCTTCTTCCTCGGCACTCTTGAGCAGGAAGGGCTTCTCGTGCAGGTAGCCGTGGTGGCCGACCTCGTGTCCGCGCCGGAGGATCTCCTCGAGGACCGCCGGATAGTGCTCGATGATCCAGCCGGGGACATAGAAGGCCACCTTGAGATGGTAGCGGTCGAGCATGCGCAGGATGCGCGGCATCGCCGTCTTGGGCCCATAGGCGCCCATCGACATGTGGATGGGACGCTCGGCCAGCGCGGGATCCCGGGCCATCCACAAGGTCTCGCCGTCGAGGTCGAACGACAGCATGACGGCGCACCGCGCGCCGTGCTTCCACGCCACCGCGGGCTTTTCGATCACCTACTGGCCGATCCGGAGCAGCCGGTAGCGATCGACCGACTGGACCTTGATCACGTGCACCGCCGTTTCCCGCTGCACCGCCACACGGACGACGTCACCGGCCCGGGCCCGCCAGAGCTGCTCGTAGAACTCCTCCTGGGAGGCGATCGTCACGCCGTTCACGCTCAGGATGCGGTCGCCGCGGCGGAATCCGGCCTCGCGCGCCGGCCCCAGCGGAGAGAAGCCGTCGATGACGACCGTGCCGTTGCGCGGAATCGTGTAGAGGCCGAGCCAGGGACGCGGGGGTCGGCTGACGACCCGCCCGGCGGCGACGAGCTCGTCCTTCACGGCCACGAAGTTCTCGATGGGGATCGCCACGTTCACGTGCGGCGGATCCCCCAGCCGGAGCGATGCGATGCCGATCACCCTCCCCTGGACGTCGACCACGGCGCTCCCACCCCAGGACTCGATGGAGGGGGCCACGATGAGGGCGCGATCCAGCATGTACTCCCAGAAGCCCGAGAAGCGCCGGACGCCCTGCACCTGGCTCGTCGCCCAGGCGAGGTCGTTGTCCTCGTCGACGCCCACCGTGCCCGTCAGGGCGCCGGCCTGCACGTCGGCCGATTGGCCGAGCGTCGCCGCCGGCCACGGCCCCTCCCCGTCCAGCTTGACGACCCCGAGACCGGTCTCGAGATCGAGGGCGACGAGCCGCGCCGGCACCGTGCGCCCGCCGCGCGTCTGCGCCTCGATGCGGTCGGCGTCGAGGAGCGCGTAGCTGACGCTGACCGCGTAGCCGCGCGCGTCGAACACGACGGCGGTGGCGAAGCGCTGGGCGCCCAGTCGCGCGCTGGACACGGCTTCCTCGGGCGCCCGGATGCGCAGCGCCAGCAGGGCCGGCTCGACGCGGCGGACGTACGTCGGGAGCTCGGAGACGTCTCGCGGCGCGAGCCTGGGCTCCGGCGGCCGTCCGACGGCAAAGGCGAGACCGGGCAGCGCGATGGAGAGGACGAGCGTGACGAGGAGCCGTCGCCTCATGCGGACCTCCGGGACCTGCAAGGTCAGCGGTTCCCGTATTGCTGTTGGTAATAGGCGCGGAACTCGCCCGACTTGAGCGGTCGCCACCACGTCGGATGCTCGTGATACCACTGCACGGTCGTCGCCAGCGCCTCCGGGAACGGGTGGCGAGGCTTCCAGCCGAGCTGCCGGATCTTGTGCGAGTCCAGGGAGTAGCGACGATCGTGGCCGGGCCGATCCTTGACCGGCCGGATCAGGCTCTCGGGCTTCCCGGTCAGACGCAGGATCTGACGGGTGAGCACCACGTTCTCGACCTCGGTGCCACCGCCGATGTTGTAGATCTCGCCGTCGTGGCCCTGGCGGAGCACGAGGTCGATCCCCGCGCAATTGTCCAGCACGTAGAGCCAGTCGCGCACGTTGCGCCCGTCGCCGTAGAGGGGCAGCGGCTCGTCCTCCAGCGCGTTGGTGATGAAGAGCGGGACGACCTTCTCGGGGTACTGATGAGGACCGAAGTTGTTCGACGAGCGCGTGATCACGACCGGCACACGGTGCGTCTGCCAGTACGCGAGCGCCAGGAGATCGCCCCCGGCCTTGGATGCCGAGTACGGATTCGAGGGACGCAGCGGATCGCTCTCCCGCGCGGAGCCCGTCGCCAGGCTGCCGTAGACCTCGTCGGTGCTGACGTGGAGCAACCGGGGGATCCGGAGCTCGCGCACCGCCTCCAGCAGCGTGAACACGCCGAAGACGTCGGTGCGCAGGAAGGCATCCGGTTCCATCAGGGACCGGTCGACGTGGCTCTCCGCCGCCATGTTCACCACGGCGTCGACGCCCCGGGCGACGTCGCGCACGAGCTTGGCGTCGCAGATGTCGCCGTGCACGAAGGTGTAGCGCGGCGAGTCGGCGATGTCGGCGAGGTTCGCGGGGTTGCCCGCATAGGTGAGCTTGTCGAGATTCACCACGGTGTCGTCGGGATGCGTGCTCAGGACATGGCGAACGAAGTTCGACCCGATGAACCCCGCCCCCCCCGTCACCAGAATCTTCATCCGCGGGTCATTTCCCAGATCTCGGGGCCGACGTAGTCCCAGGGCAGGCGGCCCTCGTCACAGGTGGCGGGATCCGTGGTGAAGTACTCGTCGACGAAGTAGATGAGGTGTCCCGTCGTGGTGCCGATGTTGCGGACGCCGTGGGCGACGCCCGGCGGGATGCGCACGAGCCGTGAGGCCCCGGCGCCCAGCACGATCCGCTGACAGACGCCCTCGGTGCGCGAGCCCTTCCGCACGTCGACGAGCACGACGAGCAGACGGTCCGACGGCGGCACGTACCACACGTCGGTCTGGCGGGTGTGCAGGTGAAAGGCCTTGATCACGCCCGGCTCCATCTCGCTGTAATTGATCTGGCGGATGGTGAAGCCGTTGAGGCTACGCGGGCTTCCCCCGTCCAGACGGAGCAGCTCGGTGATCGAGCCGCCATCGTCGACGTGACGGGTCAGCTCGACGATCTCGACGCCGTCGATCCGCGGCCGCGGCTCGTACGACTGCAGCTGAAATCGCCGCTTGGCCTCCGCGCTCCACTCCATGGACTCACTCATTTTCCAGTCTCACGGAACCCCAGGCCGATCAAAACGATCCAGATGCTAGGCGGCGAAGGAGGGGCGACTGAGGCGTACTCCGAGTACGCCGCAGGGAGACCCCGACTGAGCCAACGACGCAGATGGGTCGTTTTCATCGGCCTGACTCAGTCATCGAGCAAGCGTTTCAGGTAATCGCCGTACGAGTTACGCTTCATGGGCTCCGCGATGCGGAGCAGGTCCGACGGCCCGATGTAGCCCATCTTGTAGGCGATCTCTTCCACGCACGCGACCATCAGGCCCTGCCGCTCCTCGAGCGTCTGGATGAACGTCGAGGCCTGCAGCAGCGCCTCGTGCGTGCCCGTGTCGAGCCACGCGATGCCGCGCCCGAGCTTCTCGACGTGCAGCTCGCCGGCGGCGAGGTAGGCGGCGTTGGCGTCGGTGATCTCGAGCTCGCCGCGGGCCGACGGCGCGAGGGCGGCGGCGATGTCGACGATGCGGTTGTCGTAGAAGTAGAGCCCGGTGACCGCGTAGTTCGAGCGCGGCTTCTCCGGCTTTTCCTCGAGACCGATCGCCCGCCCGGCACCGTCGAACTCGACCACGCCGTAGCGCTCCGGATCGCGGACCCAGTAGGCGAACACCGTGGCCCCGCGCGGAGTCGTCGCCGCGCGCCGCAGGCTCTCCGGAAAGCCGTGGCCGTAGAACACGTTGTCCCCGAGGGCCAGGGCCACCGCGTCGTCGCCGATGAAGCGGCGCCCGATGATGAACGCCTGCGCGAGCCCGTCCGGGCTCGGCTGCACAGCGTAATCGATGGACAGGCCGAGATGCCCGCCATCGCCCAGCAGCCGGCGGAACGCCGGTAGATCGTCGGGAGTGGTGATGAGGAGGATCTCGCGAATCCCCGCCAGCATCAGCGTGGAGAGCGGGTAGTACACCATGGGCTTGTTGTAGATCGGCACGAGCTGCTTGCTGATGGCCATGGTGAGCGGATAGAGCCGGGTCCCGGAGCCGCCCGCGAGGATGATGCCCTTCATACGATTTCGGCGAGTATAGTACACCGCTCGACCTCGAGCGGGAGGACTTCTCGATGCCATCGCGTCGTGAATTCATGGCCGTCGGCGGCACGACGCTTGCCGGCGCGCTGGCAGGCCCTACCGCGTGGCGTCCGCTGTCGGTCCGCAGGGCCCACGTTCTCGTCGGGGCGAGTCGTCGACGCTCAACCTGTCCACGGACGGGGCGGTGTTGGGGCTGCCCAACATGACGCCGAACGATCCGGGGGTGAATGCGGCGGCGATCCTCAATGACGCGATCTGTCTGGCCGAGCCCCACGGCATCACGAACATCATCGCCGACCCGGGGACGTATTACCTTTGTCTGACGACACCACCACCACCCGACCTCCCCTATTACGTGGTTCTGAACGACGTCAATGGCCTGACCATCGATCTCCAGGGTTCGTCGGTCATCGTCAAGGGCATCCCCGGGAACGCCATGGCGCAGGCCAGCGCGCTCCTCGCAACCAATTGCACGGCGCTCACGCTGCGAAATTTCAGCATCGACGACGGTCCCTACCGTGCAGCCAGTACAAGCGGCTCGTCCTTCACGCCCGCGGTCATTGGGGGCCTGGCCCGATTTCCAGTTCGTCGTTCCATCGAAGGCCGTTCTCGGCGTCGCGGCGCGGCAGATCTCGACATCGGGAATGGCCGTCGCGCGCGGCGGGATGTTCGTGGCTTAGCGGCGCCCGAACGCGGCTCACCTCACTGCCACCGCCTTTGATTCGCTGGCGAATGTGGGTATCATCGAGCGCATGAAGACGCTCAAGGAGATGATCACCGAGGCCCGGCAGGTCGTGCCCGAAGAAGGGCCCGCCGAGCTGCAGAGCCGCCTGAAATCGGGCGATCCCGTCGTCGTCATCGACGTGCGCGATCCCGACGAGTATCGCGACGGTCACCTCGAGGCGGCCAGCAACATCAGCCGGGGCTTTCTCGAGTTCCGCGTGGCCACCGCCGTCTCCGATCCGAAGACGCCTGTCGTGCTCTACTGCCAGACCGGGCTGCGCTCGGTCCTGGCCGCGAGGGCGCTCAAGGACCTCGGCTACGAGAACGTGATCAATCTCCAGGGCGGCTATCAGAAGTGGGTGCAATCGGGCCTGCCCGTCGTCCGTGACGTTCCGATGACGCCGGACCAGATCCAGCGCTACAGCCGCCACTTCCTCCTGCCCCAGGTCGGCGACAAGGGCCAGGCGAAGCTGCTGCGCTCCAAGGTGCTGCTGATCGGCGCGGGGGGGCTCGGCTCGCCGACGGCGCTCTACCTGGCGGCGGCCGGCGTGGGCACGCTGGGCTTGATGGACGGCGACGTGGTGGACATCACGAACCTGCAGCGCCAGGTCCTGCACACGACCGCGGACATCGGCAAGCCCAAGGTGGAGTCGGGCACGCGGACCTTGAAGGCGTTGAACCCCGACATCACCGTGATCCCGCTGCCCATGCGGATCACCGTCGACAACGTCATGGACACCATCAAGGACTACGACCTCATTGTCGACGGCTCCGACAACTTCGAGACGCGCTACCTGGTCAACGACGCCTGCTATCTGGCGGGCAAGACCAACGTCCACGGCTCGATCTTCCAGTTCGAGGGCATGGCGACGGTCTTCGCGCCCAACGAGGGTCCGTGCTACCGCTGCCTCTATCCGACGCCGCCGCCCCCGGGCCTCGTCCCCTCCTGAAGCGAGGCCGGCGTCCTGGGCGTGCTCCCAGGAGTGATCGGGCTGGTGCAGGCGACCGAGACGGTGAAGCTCGTGCTCGGGATCGGCGAGCCACTGATCGGGCGGCTCCTGACCTACGACGCGCTCGGCATGCGCTTCCGTGAGGTCAAGCTGCGACGTGATCCGCGCTGCCCGCTCTGCGGGACCTCGCCGACCATCAAGGACCTGTCGATTCACGCCGAGGGCGGGGGCGGCTGCGAGATGACGCCGAACGGTCACCCCGAGGCCGTTGGCGCCGGTCCCACCGTCAAAGCGGGCAGCTGATCGCCACTCGTCCTGTTCTCCTCTGGACCGAGGCGCCGGACGTCTATGTCGGCGCCGCCAACGCCGCCGGCCTCGGCCGGACCTTCGAGTTCATCAGCGTGCCTCCGGGGCGTGACCCCGGGGACGAGGCGCTCGCACGCGCGGAGGCGCTGCTCGCATGGCGTCCTCCCGCGCGGCTCGCGGCCCGCGCGCCGCAGCTCCGCTGGGTCCAGTCGCTCACCGGAGGCATGGAGCACTGGCTCGCCTCTCCGGATGTCGGCGCCGACGTCATTCTCACGTGCGCCCGCGGCTCGCACCGGGTGCAGATGCCCGAGAACATCCTCGCGGCGCTGTTCTACGTGACCAAGCAGCTCGGCGAGATCGCGGTGGACCAGCGGCAACGCCGGTGGACGCGCCGGATCAACGAGCCGCTCGCCGGCAAGACGCTCGGTATCCTGGGGCTCGGCGCCATCGGGGCCGAGGTCGCGCGCAAGGCGGCCGCCCTCGAGATGCGCGTCATCGGCACCCGGCGTGAGCCCCGCGCGGTGCCCATGGTCGACCGCGTGTGGGGTCCCCCGGGGACCGCCGAGGTCCTGGCCCGCGCGGACTTCGTGCTGCTGCTCCTGCCCTCGACCACGGAGACCCGGGGGCTCATGGATGCGCGACGACTCGCGCTCATGAAGCCGACGGCGTTCCTGCTGAACTTCGCGCGCGGCGATCTGATCGTCGACGCGGATCTCGTCGAGGCCGTGCGCGCCCGGCGCATCGCCGGCGCCGTGCTCGATGTGTTTCGCACCGAGCCGCTCGCCGCGGACTCTCCGTTCTGGACGACGGAGGGCATCACGGTGTTCCCCCATGTGGGCGGTCTGCATCCCAGCCGCGATGCGCTCGTCGCCGAGCTCTGGGTGGAGAACCTCCGCCGCTTCGCCGCCGACCAGCCACTCCGCGAAGTCGTCGACCGCGCACGGGGGTACTGATGACATCGGCACGACCGTCGGGGGACGCCGGCGGGAGCCAGGCCCCCGCCCCACGTCGGCTGACGCTGTACGAGGACCGTCTGGTCCCGTCCGGACGCACCGAGTTGCCGGCCGCACCGCGGGTGCTGTACGCGGCCGAGGGCGACCTCGAGGTGTCGAGCGAGGCCGGCCCGGTGCCCGTGCCCGCCGGCTCGGCGTGGCATGGGACGGAACGCTGCGCGATGGCGGCGGGGGCGCGCGGCGCGACCGTCCTACGGTACGAATTGCGCCGGGACGCATCGCCGGCCGTGCCGGCGACCGGCCGGGTGGTCCTGGATCACCCCATCGCTCTGGATTCGAGCCAGCTGTATCTGATGCGCTGCGATCGCGTCGAGTTCGATCCCGGTGGCGAGGCGCTGCCCCACGGTCACCGCGGCGGCGGGATTCGGCGGCTGCTCGAGGGCGCGCTCGAAGTCCGCGTCGGCGGTCAGCCGGGCCGCCTGATGAAGCCGGGGGACGCCTGGTTCGAGAGCGGCGTCGAGCCCGTCCACGCCATCGCCTCGCGGGACGCCACGACGAGCTTCATCCGCGTCTCCGTCCTGCCCCGGGAGCTCAGGGGCCGAAGCTCCATCGTCTACGTCGACCCCGCGCATGCGAGCATCAAGCCGCGCCGCTACACCGTCCTCGTCGACCAGCCTGTGGAGCTATGACCCGCTCGCTGGGCGACCGGTTGCCCGAGGCGCTGGTCGAGCGGTTTGCCCAGAGGGACGTGCGGAGCCGTCTCGGGATCGGGGTGCCGTTCGTCACGGTCGACGCCGAGGGGCGTCCGCACCCGATGCTGCTGTCCTATCTCGAGTTCCGTGCTCATGACGCGGGCTCGCTCGGGCTCGTCATCCTGGCGCGGAGCCGGAGCGCCCGCAACCTGGTCGAGCGCGAGACGGGGACGCTGGTCGTGGTCGAGCCCGACGTGACGTTCTACGTGAAGCTCCGCGCCGTGGACGGGCCGCTGCCCGTCCCCGGCGGGGAGCAGTTCGAGCTCGGTTACTTCCTGCTCGCCGTCGAGGACGTGCTACAGGACGCGGCCGCCGAGTGGGAGGGCGGGATGCGGATCACCGGCGCCATCACGTATGCACCGGCGCCGTCGCTCGAGGAGCCGTGGGCGCGCGCGACGCTGGCGGCCCTGGCCGCGCCGCGCGCCCGCGCCTGACCGACTACTTCTTTTCGATCTTCTCGACCTTCTCGGTCTCGGGCTCCTTGTAGCGGCCAATCGTGATGTCGATCTCGGTCTGCTTACCCTCGCGGAGCAGCACCACGCGAACGCGCTTGCCGACGGGCGTCGACGAGACGACGCGCTGCAGGTCGCGCGGACCGTCCAGCCGGTTGCCGTCGACGGCGACGATGACGTCGTTGGCCTTCACGCCCCCCTGATCGGCGGGCTCGCCCGGCACGACCGCGCGGATCAATACCCCCTTGGTCTCGCTCAGCTTGAGGCGATCCAGGTCGTCGTCGGAGATCTCGCTGATGCTGACCCCGAGCCATCCCCACTCGACCTTGCCGTTGGCCACGAGCTGGGGCACCAGGGTCTTGGCCAGGTTCGAGGGGATCGCGAAGCCGATCGACCCGTTGCGGGCCGCCATGCTGTTGATGCCGATGACCTCGCCCGCCATGTTGACGAGGGGGCCGCCCGAGTTCCCGGGGTTGATCGCGGCGTCGGTCTGGATGAAGTCGAACCCCGGCGTGGCCACGGTCAAGGGCGTGCCGCGGCGGCTCACGATCCCGAACGAGACCGAGTGCTCGAGCCCGAACGGATGCCCCAGGGCCAGCACGAACTCACCGACGCGCACGCGATTGGAGTCACCGAGCGGAAGCACGGGCAGACTCTTGGCGCCGTCGATCTTGAGCACGGCGATGTCGACGCGGTTGTCCTTGCCCATCACCCGCGCGCCGAAGCGGCGTCCGTCGAAGAGCCGCACCTGGACGGAGTTCGCGCCCTCCACGACGTGCGCGTTGGTGACGATGATGCCGTCAGGATCGATGATGAATCCGGTGCCCGCGGCGCGCCGCGGCTCACCCTCCTGATCGTCCTTGACCGGCCCGGAACGGCGAACGCGGACGTGCACGATGGCGGGCTTGAGGCTCTCGGCCAGTCCGGCGAGCAGATCGTTGAACCGCGCCAGCTCCGGCGCCACCGCCGGCGCGGGGGCGGCCTTCGTCGGCGCGTCGGCCGCGCGCACGGGCGCGCCATCGACCGCGAGGAACCCGACCAGCAGGGCCAGCACGATGGGCATGCGGGCACTTCGCATTCAGAACCTCCTTGTGACGAGCGACCCAAGTATAGCGCGGCTCCAGACCCCTCCTGCACGGAGCACGGAAAGGGGGACCACCCTCTATCTGACGCGGTCAGGGTGTCTGGCGTTGCTCTGGTGAGGGACGGACGCCGCCGGGGATCGTCGTGCACACGCCGGTCGCCTCGCTGCAGGTGGTGATCGGCGGCGTCAGATAGCCGCCGCTGGGAAGCGCGCGCTCCCAGTGGCCGGGCACGAGGACACCCCGGCCGTCGACGGGATCACCGACGTACCGGCCGGGCACGTACACGTCGTCGGGCCGGGACGCCGGGGCCGGCGGCGCCTGCGGCACAGGCCTCGTGACCGAACGCTGGATCTGATCGAACGATCGCTGCAGCGGCGTCCCGCTCCCGAGCTGCAAGACGATCAGCAGCGCGGTGGCGAGAAGACTAGCGGTTGACTTCACGAACGAGGTGTCCCAGCTCCGGCAGCAGAAGCCGGTCGAGGGCGAGGCGGCAGGCGTTGGGCGAGCCGGGAAGCGAGACGACGATGCGACGGGCGTGGACGCCCATCTGCGCCCGGGACAGCATCGCGGCCGCGCCGACCTCCTCCCAGGACAGCATCCGGAAGAGCTCGCCGAAGCCGGGCAGCCGCTTGTCGAGCATCGCGTCGACGGCCTCGTAGGTCGAGTCGCGCGACGTGATGCCGGTGCCGCCCGTCATGATGATCACCTGCACCGCCGCGTCGGCCGATGCCTCGCGGACGATGCGCTGCACCTCGACGGGCTCGTCGCGCACGATGCCGGACCCGACCACGCGGTGCCCCGCCGCCAGGAGCCGCTCACGAATGAGCGCTCCGCTCGTGTCGCTCTCCGGCGTCTTCGTGTCGGAAATCGTCAGCACCCAGCACCCCAGCGCCTTCGGCGCCGTCGCCTTGTGTTCGTCGGCAGTCGCGCTCCGGGTCGAATCAGCGGCCATGGGCTCGATCCAGGAGCTCGACGATGTGCAGGACCTTCACGTCCCGGCCGTGCGCGCGCAGCCCCTGCTGGATCTGCAGGATGCATCCCGGGTTCGCGGTGACCACGGCTTCGGCACCGGTGGCCAGGACGTGGCGGACCTTGCGCTCGAGCAGTCGCGCCGCCATCTCGGGCTGCGTCAGGTTGTAGATCCCGGCCGAGCCGCAGCACCAGTCCGACTCCTGCAGCTCCACGACCTCGAGGCCGGGAATCTGGGCGAGGAGCTGGCGCGGCTGCGTGCGGATCTTCTGCCCGTGCACCACGTGACACGGATCGTGGTAGGTGACCTTCATCCCGACGGGGCGCAAGGGGCCCCGGAGCGGCTCGCGCGCCAGGAACTCCGAGATGTCCTTCACCGAGGCCGCCATCCGCTGGGCACGCTCCGCATACACGGAGTCGTCGGCCAGGAGCGTGCCGAAGGCCTTCATGTGGGCGCCGCATCCCGACGCGTTCACCACGACGGCGTCGGCCCGCATCGCCTCGAACGCATCGATCGCGCGCCTGGCCAGCTCGATCGCGCCGGCGTGGTCGCCCCCGTGGGCATTGAGGGCGCCGCAACACGGCTGTCCGGGCGGCACGACCACGTCCCAGCCATTGCGGACGAGCAGGCGCACGGTGGCCCGGTTGTGAGCGCCGAACACCACCGATTGCACACAGCCCTCGAGCAACGCCACGCGCCCACGCCTGGCGCCCTCGGCGAGGGTCACCGGCGGCAACGGCCGGCGCTCGGCCGCGCTCGGGATCGTCGGCAAGAGCGCTTCCCACGCGGGCAACGTGCCCGGCAGCACGCGCACGAGACCCGTCGCGCGCACCAGTCGCTGCAGCCCGCTGGCCTGATACGCGCGCATCGCGGCGACGGCGGCGCGGAGCATCGCCGGGCGCCGCAGGAGCAGGCCGAAGTTCAGCCCGCGGAAGATCCGTCGCGCGGGGCCGCCCGGGCGCACACGCTCGATCTCGGCCTTGGCGGCCTCGATCAACCGTCCATACGGCACGCCGGCCGGGCACACGGTCTCGCACGCGCGACAGTCGAGGCAGAGCGACAGATGCGACACGGCCGAGTCGCTCAGGCTCATGCGGCCCTCGGCGAGGGCCTTGATCGTGAAGATGCGGCCGCGGGGCGAGTCCATCTCGGTGCCGAGCTCGGAGAACGTCGGGCAGTACGCCAGGCAGAGCCCGCAGTGCACGCACTGGTTGACGCCCTCGACGGACAGACCGTGGAGCGACAGCGGTCCCGCGACAGGCGCCGGCGTCTGGACGATCGTGTCGTTCATGCCGCTCAGATGCCCGCGACGAAGCGACCGGGGTTCAGGAGGTTCCGGGGGTCGAGCTGCGCCTTGATGCGCTGCATGATGCGCCCGGCGGCTCCGGCGTCGTCCCACGCCGGGACCTGCGACTTCACCGCGAGCGGCGCCGACTCGAGGACGGCGTGGCCGCCGCTTCCGCGCGCGATGCCGCGCCAGTCGGCCAGCGTCGCCACGACGCGGGTGAGCTCCTGCGACTCGTGATCCGAGAACAGCGCCGCGATGACCACGCCGACGCCGGCGTGGGCGGAGCATGCGCAGGCCAGCCCGCGTGCACGGGCGGCGACCGTCGCCTGATCCATCACCTCACCCACTTGCGCCGGCAGCACCGACAGGCGCATGAGCGCGGCCGGCGTGCCACCGAACGCCGCGGGCGCGGCGTGCGCGAGCCGGACCCACGTCTCGGCGGACAGCGGCTGGACGCCGACGGCTCCGACGGGGCCGAGGAGCGTGGCCAGCTCCGCGCACTGCCAGTCGACCTGCTCGCCGAGACCATCGAACCCGACAACCAGCGTCGGCGCGGCGGGCAGCGTCGGCGCGGCGGGCAGCGTCGGGGCGGCGGCCGGCGTCGCCCCGAGCGCGCGGACCGCCTCGGCATCGAGGAGCTCGAGCGCGTTCGGGATGAGGTCGGATGCCGTGACCGCGCGCGCCGCCGCGGCGGCGTCCTTGAGCCGCTCGAAGCGAACGCCGACGAGACGCTCCTGATCCGGCAACGGACGCAGCTTCACGGTGACGTCGACCACGATGCCGAGCGTTCCGTACGAGCCGACGAACAGCTTCGGCAGGTCGTAGCCGGCGACGTTCTTGACGACCTTGCCGCCGGCGCGCACGACCGCGCCATCGGCGGTCACGACGGTCATGCCGATGACGAGATCTCGAGCGGTGCCGTAGAGATGTCGCCGCGGGCCCGAGGCATTGGCGACCATCACGCCGCCGAGCGTCGCCCGGTCCGGCTCCGGTGGATCGAGCGAGAGCCACTGGCCGCGCGCGCGGAGGGCCGTCTGGAGCGCCGCCACCGTCGTGCCGGCCTCCGCCGTCGCGGTGAGATCCCCGGGCTCGTGCTCGACGAGCCGGTTGAGCCGCGCCAGGCCGAGCACGATACCGGGACGCGCGGGCGCGATCGGCGTGCCGACGGCGGCGGCCGTGCCGCCGCCCCAGGCCACGATGGGAATCTCGGCGCCGGCGGCCAGCTCGACGACCGTGCGGACCTCGTCCAGCGAGCCGGGGAAGACGGCGGCCTCCGGGGTCCGCCCCTCGACGACGAACGGGGACAGCTCGACTCCCGACAGCACGCCGGCGGGACCGACGATGGCGCGGAGCTTGTCGAGCGGAACGGCCAGCACGGGCGGGGAATGCGCCCGCGCTAGAAGCGCTGGGCCAGGCCTTTCTCTTCGATCGGATGCGGGCGATACGCGACGGGTCCGACCTCGACGCACGACTTCTTCGTCGGGAACACCTTGCCGGGATTGCAGAGACCGCCGGGGTTGAAGGCGTTCTTCAGCCGCTGCATCAACGCGAGGTCGGCGGCCGAGAAGATGAACGGCATGAAGTCCGCCTTCTCGAGACCGATCCCGTGCTCTCCGGAGATCGAGCCGCCGACCTCCGCGCAGAGCTTCATGATCTGAGCACCTGCCTCCACGACCCGCGCTTCCTCGTCGGGCTTGCGGGGATCGTAGAGGATGTTCGGGTGCAGGTTGCCGTCGCCGGCGTGGAAGACGTTGCCGACGCGCAGCCCGTGGGCGGCCACGATCTCGTTGACGCGATCGAGCACGTACGGGAGCTTCGTTCTTGGAATGACGCCGTCCATGACCATGTAGGCGGGCGACACGCGTCCGTAGGCGCCGAAGGCGGACTTGCGCCCCTTCCAGAGGAGAGCCCGCTCGGCTTCGTCCCGGGCCATCCGCACCTCGCGGGCTCCCGCGTCGCGGCACGCCTGGGCGATCTGCTCGGCCTGCGTCTCGATCCCGACGCGCAGGCCGTCCAGCTCCACGAGCAGCGCGGCGGCGGCATCGCGGGGATACCCGCAGCCGAAGGCGTCCTCGACGGCCTGGATCGTCAGCTGATCGATCATCTCCACCGCGGCGGGGACGAGACCTCGCGCGAAGATCTCGGAGACCGCCATCGACGCCTGAGGCACCGCGTCGAAGACCGCGAGCAAGGTCTTGACCGCCTGCGGCTTCTTGAGGATCCGGACGACCACTTTCGTGGCGATGCCGAACGTCCCTTCGGAGCCGACGAACACGCCGGCCAGGTCGTAGCCGAGCGTGTCACGCGTCCTGCCCCCGAGCCAGACGATCTCGCCGTCCGGCATGACGACCTCGAGGCCGAGTACGTGGTTCGTCGTCACCCCGTACTTGAGCGTGTGCGGACCGCCGGAGTTGTTGGCGATGTTCCCGCCGATCGTGCACGCCTGCTGGCTCGAGGGATCGGGCGCGTAGTAGTAGCCGCGCGGCCCCACCGCCCACGACAGATGCAGGTTCACGAGCCCGGGCTCGACGACGGCGAGCTGATTGTCGTAGTCGACCTCGAGGACGCGGTTCATCCGCATCAGCGAGATGACGATGCCGCCCTCGGCGGGCAGGCACCCACCCGACAGCCCCGTCCCCGCGCCACGGGCGACGAAGGGCAGCGCCTCACGGTTGGCCAGCTTGACGACGGCCGAGACGTGCTCGGCCGAGGTGGGAAAGACGACGAAGTCCGCCAGCGCGCGGAAAAGCGTCAGGCCGTCCGACTCATAGACGGCCAGCTCGTCGGGGTCGGTGAGCACCCCTCCACGCCCGACGATGGCTTCCATCTCCTGCCGCAGCGCGAGCTTTCGACCAGCGGTGAGGGTCGCCATTTGCCTCGAATTATACGCCGGATCAAATCACCGCGGCGACGACTCGCAGGTCGTCGACGAAGCATCGGATCTCGGCGTGGCGCGCCTCGTCGTCGGGAGCCCGGAGGATCGACGAGGGATGAACGGTGGCGAGCACGTACGGCGCCAGCGGTGACTTCACCCACCGGCCGCGCTCCGCCGAGACGCGGAACTGCCGACCGAGCAGCGCCTGGGCGGCCGTCGCGCCGAGGCAGACGACGACGCTCGGCTCGACCACCGCGAGCTCGGCCTCGAGCCAGGGCCGGCACGCGGCGATCTCGCTCGCGTTGGGCTTGGCGTGAATGCGCCGCTTGCCGCGCGGCTCCCACTTGAAGTGCTTCACGACGTTGGTGACGTAGACCGTCGACCGGTCGATCCCCGCCTCGACGAGCGCGCGGTCGAGCAGGCGTCCCGCTGGCCCGACGAACGGTCGCCCGGCGAGATCTTCCTCGTGACCCGGCTGCTCGCCGACGAACATCACGCGCGCGCGGCGGGCCCCTTCCCCGAACACGGTATGTGTCCCGCGCTTGTAGAGCTCGCACGCCGTGCAGCCGGCGGCGATCTCCCGCAGCTTCGTCAGTGTCGGTCTCGACGGGATCAGCGCCGCGGCGGAATCGACCACCCGTTCGGCCTTTCTCATGCCGGCCCTGCGGTGCAGGGCATGTGCCAGGCAGAGGGCTGTTCCCCGCCCTATACCTGTCTGTAGCGAGAGGCGATCAGCCAGTCGACAAAGCCTGGCATCAACACGCTCAAGACGGCGAGGACCCTCGCGGGAGGGAACGGATAGACCTCCGGGCGTGGCCGTCGAAGACACCGGACGATGGCGCGCGCGACGGTTTCCGCCGACTGCACCGGCCACGCCCGGAGAGGTTCGGCCCGTCGGATCTGGACCGCGTCGAACTCCGTCGCGGTGTAGACGGGTTGCACGAGGCTGACGTGCACGCCCCGACGGCGGACCTCCTGTCGCAGCGACTCCGTGAGGCCGGTCAGGGCGAACTTGGTCGCGGCATAGGCCGAGCGCCGGGGCAGGCCACGACGCCCGGCCACGGAGCCGACGTTGACGATGTGTCCGGTCCCGCGCACCAACATCGCCGGCAGGACCGCGCGCGTCACGGTCAGCACGCTCACGAGGTTCAACTCGAGCAACGCGCGCAGGTCGGTCTCGGTCGTCGTCTCGAAGGTCGCGGCCATGCCGCGACCGGCGTTGTTGACGAGCACGTCGATGCGTCCCCACGTCTCGACGGTCCGAGCGACGGCCGCGCGCACGGCGGCGGAATCGGTCACGTCAGCCGGACAGCTGAGTGCCACACCGCCGTCGCGCCCGATCTGCTCGGCGATCGCCTCGAGCCGGTCTCGCCGGCGGGCGACCAGCGCCACCCCGTAACCTTCGAGTGCCAGCGCACACGCCGTGGCCGCTCCGATCCCGCTCGACGCGCCCGTGACGAGGGCGACCCTATCCATCGGCACGCCCGAGCAAGGTGCGAGCGGCGCGTGCGATGGCGGAGGCGTCGATGCTGTAATGGCGGTACAGGTCTTCGCGCGTTCCCGACTGGCCGAAGTCGGCCACGCCGAGGGGAAGCTGGGTCACCCCGAGGGCCGAGCCGATGAACGCGAGCGTGTGCGGGTGGCCATCGAGGACGGAGACGACGGGAATGTCTTCCTCGTCGGCCGCGACCAACTCCTGAAGGTACGGGCGCGGCGCCCCGAGATCGCGGTAGAGGCGATCGGGGCTCGTGACCACGAAGACGTTCGCGAACACACCCTCCTCGCCCAGCGCCCGGCTCGCCGCGATCGCCTCAGACGCCATCACCCCGGCGGCGAAGAGATGCACCGCGCCGTCTGGGTCATAGCCCGGGGCGCGACGCGCATCGACGAGCCGATATCCGCCGCGGAGCACGCGCTCGCGATGGCTCGCGTCGGCGGGCGGCGCCAGCCCCTGGTCCACGGGACGGGTCGAGAGCCGCAGGTACAGGCTCTCGCCGGTACGGGCCGCCAGGTCGCGCAACGCCGCCAGCAGGATCCACTCCACCTCACGCGCGAAGGCCGGCTCGAAGTACGTGATGCCGGGCAGCGCGATGCCGATACCCGGCGTGATCACGGACTGATGGGCACCGCCCTCGGGCGCCAGGCTGACGCCCGACGGCGTGGCGACGACGATGAAGCGTCCGCCGGCATAGAGCGCGTGATAGAGCGCGTCGAGACCGCGGGTGACGAAGGGGTCGTAGAGGGTCCCGATGGGAAGCAGCGTCGTGCCCTCGAGCTCGTGCGCCAGCCCCAGCGCGCCCAGCAGCAGGAAGAGGTTGTGCTCCGCGATGCCGAGCTCGAGATGCTGACCGCGGGGCCCTTCGAGCCACCGGACCGGCTGTGGCAGCTCGGCGAAGAAGTCGGGACGGGCCGTCGCCGCGTAGACGCCGCGACGGTTGATCCACCCCGCGAGGTGCGTGGTCACGGCCACGTCGGCGGAGACGGTGACGATCGCGTCGGCCACGGGATGCCGGCCCAGCGCCCCGAGCACGCGACCGAAAGCCTCCTGGGTCGAGCTGTCACTCGGGTATGTCTCATCGAGGCCCGGCGGCACCTCGACGGCGGCGGCCGGCGATGCGGGCGGCGTGAAGAGCGGCGGCAGCCTCGCGATGAGCGCCGCCTCGGCGCTGTCCGGAGGAAATCCGGACCACTCGTCGCCGGGGGCGATGCCGAGCGAATCGCGGAGCGCGTCGACCTGGGCGGCGCTCAGCAGCGCCGTATGATTCAGGGGATCGCCGGCGAGCGGCAGTCCCCATCCCTTGATCGTGTGGGCGAGGATCACCGACGGCCGCCCGCGCTCGGCCTCCGCCTCGGCGAGCGCGGCCAGGATGGCCGCGAGATCGTGGCCGCCGAGATCCCCGACGAGCCCCGCCAGCTCCTCATCGCCGACGTCGGCGAGCAGGCCCTCGATGACGTCATCGCTTCCGCCGGCCGTGGTCACCAGCGTCTTGCGGATCGTGGCCGGCGGCACCCGGAGCAGGCTCTGGTACTCCGCGTAGGGCATCGCGTCGAGCCGGGCGCGCAATCGGGCGCCACCGCGGCGCGCGAAGACCGCTTCCAGGCGGCGGCCGTACCGCAGCTCGATCACGCGCCAGCCGAAGGCGGCGAAGAGCGCGGGCAGCTGCCGCCGGCGGGCGTCGGGCACGACGCGGTCGAGACTCTGGCGGTTGACGTCGACGATCCACAGCACGTTGTCGAGCCCCGCGAGCAGTCCCTCGCCGAGCGCCTCCCACACGTTGCCCTCGTCGAGCTCGGCGTCTCCGACCATGACGATCCACCGCCGCGGGCCCTGCGCGGAGCCGGCGGCGCCGTGATCGAGCAGGTAACGGCCGCCGAGCGCGCCGAAGGTCGCCGCCACCGCGCCGAGACCCATCGAGCCGGTCGTGAGATCGACGATCGCCGGATTCTTGCGACGGCTGGGATACGCCTGCAGCCCACCGAAGCTGCGGAGCCCGTGCAGGCTCTCGGCGTCGAGACGGCCGCGCAGATACTGGGTCGCATAGAAGGCGGGCGCCGCGTGCGCCTTCACGGCCACGACGTCGTCCGCACGAAGCGCCTGAAAGTAGAGGGCCGTGAGCAGGCTGACCGTCGACGCCGAGGAGGCCTGATGGCCCCCGATCTTGATGTCGCCGCTCGCGCCGCGGACGGCGTTCGCGTGATGGACCATCCAGGTGCCCAGCCACAGGATCTTTCGCTGGATGCGCTCGAGGAGGGCCTGGGTGTCGCCGGTCATCATGCCGGTTCACTCGGTCCGGCGGGCCGGCGCAGGACGAGGTGCCAGGGCAGCCAGGCGGATTCCAGGAGGACCTTCCACGACATCTTGGACACGCCGTCCGTCCGGTCGACGAACGTGATCGGGACCTCACCGACGCCGAAGCCCGCGCGAACCGCGAGGAACGTCATCTCCACGAGGAAGCCGTACCCTTCCGAGCGCACGCGATCGAGAGGCAGACGCTCGAGCACCGGGCGTGTCCAGCAACGAAAGCCGCTGGTGACGTCGTGAACGCCGATTCCAGTGACCGCTCGCACGTACGTGTTGGCCCAGCGGCTCAGGAACCGGCGGTGGAGCGGCCAGTTGACGACCCGGCCCGCACCGACGTAGCGCGAGCCGATGACGACATCGTGGCCGACAGTGGCCGCGATCAGGGCCGGGATGGCCGCGGGATCGTGCGAGCCGTCCGCGTCCATCTGGACAACACGCTCGGCGCCGATCGACAGGGCGTGACGCAGGCCGGCCAGGCACGAGGGCGCGTACCCGCGCGTCGCGCGACGATGGATCGGCACGATGCACGCATCGGCCGCGGCCAGCCGGTCGAGCACCGCTCCCGTACCGTCGGGCGAGTCGTCGTCGACGACGATGACGGTCGCACGACTCGCGGCCTGCCGCACCCCGGCGACGATACGCGCGACGTTCGCGCTCTCGTTGTAGGTGGGAATGACGACTGCCAGCGAACGATCGGAGCTCACCGCGTCGGGTGACGTATTTCGAGGAGCGCCACGGGTTCCCCGCGGCGCTCCGAGCGTGGGGGGCTGGGGGGGGCCATGTCGGGGCCCCCCATGTTAACGATCCACGGCGGTGGGGCGGCTCCGTCCGCGCCCGCCGCGGTGCCGGCCCCCACGGCGTCGGCGGCGACGACCCGCGGTGACTTCCCCGGCCGACGGCGGCGCCTCGATCCGTTCGTTGCCGGGCTCGGGCCCCTCGCTGGCGGGCGGGATCTCGTCGGGCTCGATCGCGGCGACCGCGCGGTCCTCCACGCCATCAGGGGCAGCGTCCGAGCCCACGAGCGTGATCGCCCCCGACCGGCTCACCTCGATCTCCTTGATGCGACGCAGCCGGGTGATCAGGCGTGGCGAGCCCGGGGGCCGGCTGAATCCGTGCGCCTTCAACGTGTTCGCCACGGTGTCGATGCTCACCGGCCGACCCGCCGCCGCGTGCATGAGGTCACGGACGACTGCAACGATCTCGTCGTGGGGTGCCGTGTGAGGCTCCGCTCCGTCGGCGACCGCGCTCACCTGCGGTGGCGGTGGCGCCGCCTCGAGCCTGGGCGCGATGGCATGCGCCGGGGGAGGGCCGGCATAGCCACGCCGGCCGCGGCGACGCCCGCGGCGGCGCTGATCGCCTGCGTGGCCCCTCGGCGCGTGTCCCTCGCCGACGCCGCGCTCCGGGGCGGGCGGCAGAATTTCCTCGGCCGGCCCTCCGGCCAGCGCACGATACGACAGCCGGCGGAACGTCATCCCCAGGCTCGCCGCGACGTCGCCCACGGCGTCGAAGGCCCGGTCATCGGACACGATCTCGATGACGTCGGCGGGGCGGGCGCTGGCCAGCCAGACGCCGGCCGCGACGGCGATGCGCAGATCGCTCCAGTCGCGGACGCCCACCGACGGCGCGCTGTGGACGAGGTGCGCCCCGTGCTGCGCCAGAAGACGTGCCGTGTCGTGGCCGATCACGCGCCAGTTGCCGACGGCGACGAACTCCGTGCGGAATCCCCGGCGATCGATGCGGAGGTGGTCGATCATGCGGGCGATGTGCTGGGCGCGGCTCGTGTTCTCCACGTCGAAGAAGATCGCGCGCCGGTACTCCGGCATCGGCCGCTCGGCTTCGGGCGGCGGGACGCGCGCCGCGAAGAGCGGCTCCGGCGACGACAGCGCGATCCCGTGCTCCTCCGGCGGCGCTTCGGGTACGGCGAGCGCGGGCGACGCGAGCGGCTCGGGAGCGAGCGGTTCCTCTCGGGGCGAGACAGGACGCTTCCTGGTGCGAGGACGAGCGGCTGGGGCGGCGGGGCGCCGGCGTTTGATCGGTCTTTTCGAAGTGGCCATGGTTCTCCTGGCGATCATCTCACTGCTGCATCGCATCATGTCAGGGAAGCAGCGCGATGTCATCCTCCCGTCCTTGGGGTAGACTTCGCGCCAGTGTGGCCGTGCGAGTGGCAGTGCAGTGGCAGTGCGAGGTGAGCGACGCCGCGGCGCGAGCCGAGCGGTGAAATGAGATCGAGGTGACCCATGTACGAGGTATACGCGCTCAAGTACGGCGAGCGGGACACGACGACCTGCCAGTTCTTCTACCGTGACGGCAGGCACGACCCGCTCACGCTTCACTATTTCGTCTGGCTGATCCTCGGCGGCCCTCACCCGGTCCTGGTCGACACCGGGTTCCTGGAGGACGACGCCCAGGCGCGCGGCATTCGCAACTACGTGAGCCCGGCGACGGTGGTCGAGCGCGTCGGGGTGAAGGCCGCGGACATTCCCACGGCGCTGATCAGTCACCTGCACTACGACCACTGGGCGGGACACAGCCTCTTCCCCAAGGCCAATTTCTGGATCCAGAGGGACGAGATCGCGTTCTGGACGGGTCGCTACGCCTCGATGCCGGCGTTCCGGGGATCGTCCAACGTCGAGCAGCTGATGCAGGTGGTGCCGCTGAACTACGCCAACCGTCTGCACATCGTCCACGGCGATCACGAGGTGCTGCCCGGCATCCGTCTGTATCGGGTGGGCGGCCACACGGCCGGCCTGCAGATCGTCAGCGTGCAGACCGCGCGCGGCACGGTCGTGCTCACCTCGGACGCGTCACACTTCTACCACAACGTCGAGACCCGCAATCCCACCCAAATCATCACGAGCCTTCCGGAGATGCTGGAGGGGTTCGAGACGATCGACACGCTCGCCGGCAAGGAAAAGCTCATCGTCGCCGGCCACGACCCCCTGGTCGCCGACCGCTTCAAGCAAACCGAACCCGGGGTCATCAAGATCGCCTGAGCGGTCAGCGGGCCAGCCAGCTGTTCCAGAAGTACAGTCGCGGCGCGGTGCGGAAGTCGCCGCGCAGCTCGCGCCGGGCCACGTCGAGCGTGTTGTAGTCGCCCAGCTTCACCTGGCCGACGTCCTCGTAGTAGATGGTCTGGATGCGCTCGACGAGCGCCCGGCGCTTTTTCACGTCGCTCTCCTGGCGCAGCTCGGCGAGCAGGCGCTCTTTCTCCTCGTGGCACCACCAGCCCTGGAACGAGCAGCGGAACGCGACGTGGAGGGCGGGGTCGGGGTTCAGCGGATAGCCGGTGGCGTATGCCTCCCAGAGCTCGGGCTTCTGCGCCCGCTGGCTGAGAGTGGCCCAGTCCAAGACTTGGAGTTCGATCACGAAGCCGACCGCCTCGAGCTGCTGCTTGGCCACCAGCGACGACTTGTACATGAACTCGTATTCCCGCGTACTGATCCAGCGCACGGTCTGGCCCGTGTAGCCGGCCTCTTTCATCAGCCGCTTCGCCTTGTCGCGGTCGTGCTGGTTGTAGAGCGGGGCGCCGGCCGTCACGTGCCACGACGGCTGCTCGGGGAAGAACAGCGCGGGGCCCAGGCGATAGAAGTCCTTGTGGCCGAAGGCGGCGAGCATGATCGGCTCCATGTCCAGGGCCGCCTGGACGGCCTGGCGCAGCGGCTTGCTGGTCATGAGCCCGGCCTTGTGGTTCAGCGAAACGAGCGACCAGCCGCGCGGCCTCACGATGCGCGACTCCAGCTGGGGCATCGCCTTGATTCGGTCCCAGTTGTCCTGCTTCATGAACATCGCGTGGTGGTACTCGCCCGTCTCCACGCCGGCCTGGCGCACCGCCGTGTCGGGCACGGGGATGAACAGGATCTCGTCGAGCCACGCCGTGCGCTTGCCGCCGAAGCCGTTCGCCGGCTCCACGCGCGCCGCATACTCCTTGAACCGCACGAGCTTGATGTGTCGGTCGGCCTTGTGCTCGACGAAGCGATACGGCCCGGTGCCGATGTGCTCCTTGATCGGACCGGTGCCGGCCGTGTCCACGACCTCCTTCGTGTAGATCATCGCCGACGGCTCGGCGAGCCCGAAGAGCAGCGAGCCCGAGGGCTGCTTGAGGAAGATCACGACCGTGTACGCGTCCTTGGCCTCGATGCTCTCCACGCCGGGCCAGATCGTCTTGCCGACGGTGGCGACCTGCCGCCAGCGCGTCAGCGAGGCCACCACGTCGGCCGCCGTCAGCTCCTTGCCGTTGTGAAACTTCACCCCGCGGCGGAGCGTGATGGTGTGACGCAGCCCCCGGTCGGTCACCGCGTGGGTGTCGGCCAGGTGGGGAATCGGGTTCCACGCGCGGTCGTGAGCGAACAGCGGCTCGTAGACGTGCCACATGATCTCGTACGTCAGCACCGTGGTCGTGGCCTGGATGTCGAGCGTCGGCGGCTCGCCGATCGACGCGACCTTGAGGACGCCGCCCATCCGCGGCGTCTCCTGAGCCGACGCCGTCGACGAAGCCGTCAGGAGGGCGGCGAGAACGAGAGCGAGCGTGGACTTCGGTGCCATGGCACGTTTCATTCGTTCATGACCTGGCGGATGGCCGCGTCGGGGACCTTGATGTCGACGCCGGCACGTTCTTCCTGGAGGAGCATGGCGACACGGGAATCGCGTTCCGCCCAGCCGCGGTTCAGGGCTTCGGTCATCTCCTCGAGCGTGATGTTGGCGAGCTTCATGGGCACTTTGTGCTCGCGGCCGAGCGCCGTGGCCAGCGTCACGTCCTTGTGGGCCAGGCGCAGCGCGAAGGCCGGGGGATCGAAGCGACCGGGCAGGAACTGATCGACGAGCCCATCGAACGTGCGCCGCCGTCCTCCGGCGCCCTGCCTCACCGCCTTCCACAGCGCGAGCGGCTCGACCCCCGCCTTGACGCCCATCGTGAAGACCTCGGCGAGCGCCGTCTGGATCACGTACCCGGCGCAGTTGTGCACGAGCTTGGCGATGGAGCCGGCGCCGATGGGGCCGACGTAGTACGGCTGATCGCCGATGGCGTCGAGCACGGGCTTGCAGCGATTGTAGACCTCCTCGTCACCGCCGACCCAGAGCGCGAGCTTCCGCGTCTCGGCCCCTTTGGGCCCGCCGCTGACCGGGGCGTCGAGCATGTGAATCCCGCGCGACTTGAAGACGTCGTGGATGCGACGGACGAGCGCGGGCGAGTTGGTCGACAGGTCGAAGTACACCTTGCCGGCCGTGAGACCCGAGATGAGGCCACCCTGCTCGTCGAGCGCCACCGCCTCGACCTCGGCGGGGCCCGGAAGCGACGTGAACACGACGTCGCAGGCCTCGGCCACCGCTTTCGGGGAGGCGGCCCACTGGGCGCCCGCCTTGATGTGAGGCTCCGCGGCCTCTCGCCGGACGTCGTAGACGACCAGCTTGTGCCCGCCCTTGATCAGGTTCGACGCCATGTGGCGTCCCATGGTTCCGAGCCCGATGAACCCGACATTCATGACTTCTTCTCCTCGAAGACCCGCTTGGCGATACGACCGGCGGTCATCGCGGTCGGCCAGCCCGAATAGAAGGCCAGATGGGTGATCAGCTCGCCGATCTCCTGCTTGGTCACACCGTTCGCCAGCGCGCGCTCGAGATGGCCGGTGAGCTGGTCGCTGCGGCCCATGGCGGTCAGCGCGGCGACCGTGATGAGGCTCCGGTCGCGCTTGGAGAGCCCGGGACGCTCCCAGACGTCCCCGTACAGGACGGTCTCGCTCAGCTCGATCAGCTTGGGGGCAACCTGACGGACTTCGCTCCGGGCGGAAGACGTCGTTTGCGAGATGCTCACTGGAGTGCTCCTTTCAGTGCAACAGTGGTAGCGCTCTCATTAGATCGGCCGACGGGCCGCGTCAAGCGCTTTCGCACGACCCCGGTGCATCGATTTGGCCCACTTGCCCGCATGAGCGCGTTCGCCTAGAAAGAAATGTGAGGTGAGTCACGCCGCCCGAACTTCGACGGTGAGGCCGAGTCCCTGAAGGCTTGGATGAGACGATTCGCGAGCTTGGTTTTGTCCCGGCGGTCGAAGTGGTCGGCGCCGAGATCCCGGTAATCGAGACGAGATGGCCGGCGGTGGGAAAGCGGGTCATGTCGAAGCCGATCTCAGCGACCAGGACGCGGGCGACCGTCTCGCTCACTCCCGGCATCGCGATTAGTCGGTCGAGGGCGGTGCGAAAGGAGACGAGGGCGTGGCCGAGGCGCGCCTCCACCTCGCGCACAGCCTGCTCGAGGGCGTCCACTTGGGTGAGATGCACCAGGTTCGCCAAGCGCTCGGGATCTGTCTCGCCCACCACGAGGGCCTGGAGGATGGCGCGGCCGCTTACGCCCAGGATGTTGCTGAGGAGACCGGTGAGTTTCAGGTTGGCGTTCTCGAGGGTTTTCTGAATCCGGAGGGTATGCTGGGTGATCTCACGCACGAGCTGTTTGCGGGTGCGGGTGAGATCGCGCAGCTCTTGGACGGGGGCGGGCGAAGCTGCCTCGGATGAGACCATGGGCCAGGAGGTCGGCGATCCAGATGGCGTCGTTCACGTCGCTCTGCGGCCGGGGATGTTGCGGATAGGCATGGCGTTGGCGAGGGCGAGCGTGAAACTGCCTTCGAGGACATGCCAGATCGGTTTCCAGTACACGCCCGTCGATTCCATCGCGACGTGTGTGCAGTCGTGGGCCGTCAACCAGTCGCTCAGCGCCAACAGTTCCGCGGTGGTCGTGCCGAAGGTCCGCCGTTCGTGCGTGACGGACGAGCCCGCCACGACGCGCGCACAGGCAACGACGGTCTGCTGATGGACATCGAGCCCAGCGCACTTCGAATGTCGCAGGTCCATGACCCCCTCCTCGGTGACGTCGCGTCGGCGTGGAGCCCGCGTCAGCGAGGTCTAGAAGGCGCGCTCTCCGGCGTCTGGCCGGTGGCGGCAGTACGGGGTGCTCGCGGGGCTCCGGGTCCAACTAGCCTACGGGCTCTGCGCACCAATGCGAAGCCGACCTCAGGGCCACACGTGTCGCAAGACTAGCGCATTTCATGCGGTGTGGGTCCGCGATGCGGGTGGGACACTAGCCTGTCGGCGATCGCTGTGCCGAGGGAGGCAAAAGGAGAGGCTGATGGGTCGCCGTGCAAAGCCCCCAAAGGGGAAGGCAGACGCCAAGCGGCCGCTCGCCGGCAAGACGCCGAAGGACGAAGGCGCCAAGGTCCGCGACCTTGAGAAGAGTCTGGCGGAGAGCCTGGAGCGGGAGACGGCGACGGGGGAGATCCTGCGCGTGATCAGCCAGTCACCCACGGAGGTGCAACCGGTATTCGATGCGATCGTACGGAGTGGTGCCGCACTCTGCCACGCACCCGATGTCATCATCTCGATCGCCGACGGCGATTCGCTGCGCCTCGTGGCGAGCGTCGGCCCGGTCGCGGCATCTGTTGAGCAGAGTCAGCTCCTCCAGGGTGGGCGCATGCCGTTGACCCGGGGATCGGTCTCGGGGCGAGCGATCATCGACCGACACACCGTCCACGTTCACGACGTCAGCGCCATGCCAGACGACGAGTTTCCTGAAGGCAAGGTGCTCCAGAGAGAGTATGGAGGCCGTGGCACAACGCTGGCGGTGCCATTGCTTCGCGAAGACGTGGCGCTGGGTGCGATCACCCTCCTGAGGAACGAGGTCAGCCCGTTCACCGACCGGCAGATCGCCCTCCTTCAGACCTTCGCGGACCAGGCGGTCATCGCCATCGGGAACGTGCGCTTGTTCAATGAAACGAAGAAGGCCTTCGAACAGCAGACGGCGACCAGCGAGATTCTCCGGGTGATCAGCCAGTCACCGACCGACGTGCAGCCCGTGTTCCAAACGATTCTGGACAGCGCGAAGCGGCTTCTCGGGGCATTTTCGGCGATGGTCGTGCAACGCGCAGGCGACGAGCTGTTCCTCGCCGCGCTAAGCGCCGTCACCCAAGCGGGCGACGACAGGGTCAGGCAGGCGTTCCCCATTCTCATGGAGGAATCGTTGACGACCCATCCTGTCGTCGCCCCGATCTTGAATCGCCGGCCGTTCATCATCAGTGATGCGGAAACGCAGCCGGACGTGGACGCAGCAACGCGAGAGATCGCACGCGCACGCGGCTACCGCAGCCAGCTCGTCGTGCCGCTGCTGCGCGAGAACAGCGCAATCGGCGCGATTTCTCTCACGCGTCGGGAGGCTGGCGGCTTCACCCGGGAAGAGATCGCGCTCCTCCAGATCTTTGCCGACCAGGCGGTGATCGCGATCGAAAACGTCCGGCTGTTCAAGGAACTGGAGGCGCGCAACCGCGACCTGACCGAATCCCTCGAGCAGCAGACTGCGACCGCCGAGATTCTCCGCGCCATCGGCAGCTCGCCCACCGATGTCCAGCCGGTCTTTGACGCGATCGCTCGAAGCGGCGTCAGCGTCTGCGGGGCTCTGGGCTGCGGGGTCTTCGTCGTCGACGGAGATCTGGTGCGAGTGGCGTCGACTCACGGAGTGCGGCCCGAGCGAGTCGAGCGATTTCGACACGAGTATCCGATACCGCTCGACGCCGAGATCGACACCGCCCAGATGATTCGCGGACGCCGCATCTTCCATCTAGCGGATATCGAGCACAACCCGACCGCGACCGCGACCGACATCGAATACGCACGACTCGCCGGCTACCGGACCCGGCTGATGGTCCCGATGGTCCGCGGAGACCGGGCTCTCGGCCTGATTGCCGTCACGCGCGAAGCGCCGACGCCGTTCTCGGATCGACAGGTCGGCCTGCTCATTACTTTCGCCGCCCAAGCCGTGATCGCCATCGAGAACGTGCGGCTGTTCAGAGAGTTGGAAGAGAAGAACCGTGCGTTGACCGAAGCACACGCTCGCGTCAGCGAGACACTCGATCAGCAGACAGCAACGGCTGAGATCCTGAGCGTGATCAGTCGATCGCAAACCGACGTTCAGCCCGTGTTCGAGACGCTGGCCGAGAATGCCGTCAGGCTATGCGCAGCAGACCGGGCGTTCATCTTTCGATTCGACGGCGAGCTCCTCCGGGCGGCAGTGTCGTACAACGCCTCCCCGGAGCTCCGTGAGTTTGTCGAGCGGAACCCAATCGCTCCTGGACGACACAGTGTGTCGGCGCGCGCCGCCCTCGAGCGCCAAACCGTGCAGGTTCTCGACGTCCAGACCGATCCTGAGTATTCCTATGCGGTCTCCGACGTGAACCCGATCCGGACGACCCTCGCCGTGCCGATGCTCAAGGCCGACGAGCTCGTGGGCATCATCACCATCTGGAGAGTGGTGGCAGTCAAGGCGTTCACGGAGACGCAGATCGCGCTCCTGGAAACCTTCGCCGACCAAGCCGTCATCGCGATTGAAAACGTCCGCCTGTTGACCGAGCTGCAAGCGCGGACGCAGGAGCTCAGCCGCTCGGTGGGCGAGCTTCGCGCGCTCGGCGAGGTCAGTCAGGCGATCAGTTCCACTCTGGATCTTCGGATCGTGCTGAGCACGATCGTGGCCCGGGCGACGCAGCTGTCGGGCACCGACGCCGGCGTGATCTACGAGTACGACGAGCAGCGCGCGGTCTTTCTGCCACGCGCCACCGAGCACCTTGAGGCCGAGATCGTCGAGACGATGCTCTCCACGCCGGTCCGCCAAGGGGAAGGAGCGACTGGACGGTTAGCGGAGGTGCAGGAGCCGATCCAAGTACTGGACATCTTGGAAGCGCCCACCGAGAGTCGGGTCGGTAGCGCCCTGGTACGCGCCGGATACCGGGCCCTGCTCGCGATTCCCCTCCTCCGCGAGGATCACCTGCTCGGCGGTCTGACCGTGATCCGGAAGGCCAGGGGCGCGTTTGCACCGGAAGTCATCGAGCTGTTGCAGACGTTCGCGACCCAGTCCTCCCTGGCCATCCAAAACGCCCGGCTGTTCCTGGAGATCGAGGACAAGAGCCGGCAGCTCGAAGCGGCGAGCCAGCACAAGAGCGAGTTCCTCGCCAACATGTCCCACGAGCTGCGCACCCCGATGAACGCCATACTCGGCTTCTCCGAGGTTTTGGCTGAGGGCATGTTCGGCGAGATCAACGACAAGCAGGCCGAGTACCTGCGCGACATCCTGGAGTCTGGCCGCCATCTCCTCTCCCTCATCAACGACATCCTCGACCTGTCCAAGATCGAGGCGGGTCGGATGGAGCTGGAGCCGGAGGACTTCCATCTGCCGAGCGCCATCGACAATGCCCTCACCCTCGTGCGGGAGCGGGCGGGCCGGCGGGGCATCACGCTGGGACAGGCGATCGACGAGCGGGTCGGCCTGATCCGGGCCGACGAGCGCAAGGTCAAGCAGGTGCTCCTGAACCTGCTCTCCAACGCGCTGAAGTTCACGCCCGAGGGCGGCCGGATCGACGTGCACGCGGCGCTGACCGAGGGGCTGGTGGAATTGGCCGTCGCCGACACCGGCGTCGGGATCGCCCCGGAGGACCAGGAGGCTGTCTTCGAGGAGTTCCGGCAGGTGGGGACGACGGACAAGAAGGTGGAGGGCACCGGGCTCGGACTGGCCCTCTCCCGAAAGTTCATCGAGCTGCACGGCGGGCGAATCTGGGTGAAGAGCGAAGTGGGGAAGGGATCGACGTTCACATTCACGCTGCCGGTACGCCGTGGCGCGTGAGGCGGCCGAGGACGAACCCAGGAGGCGGATGATGCGGAAGACGATCGGCTACGCGGGACTAGCGGCGGCGCTGATGGCGCTGAGCTCGTGGGCAGGCGCGGGGCACGCCGCGGCGGCCGAGATCAACGTGCTGAGCGCGGGCGCGGTGCGGTCGGTCGTGAGCACGGTCTCCGACACGTTCGCCAAGGAGACGGGCAACTCGGTCAAGGGCACGTTCGGCACCGTGGGGGTCGTGCGGCAGAAGCTCGCGGCGGGCGAGCCCGCCGACGTGATCATCGCCACCGACGTGGCCATCGACGAGCTCGCGCGGCAGGGCGCGATCGTTCCCGGCACGCGCACCGACATCGCGCGCGCTGGCGTCGGCGTCGGCGTGCGTGAGGGCGCGGCCCGGCCGGACATCTCGACGCCCGAGGCGTTCAAGCAGGCGCTGCTGTCGGCCAAGTCGATCGTCTACGTGGACCCGGCGCAGGGGGCGACGAGCGGGATCCACTTCGCCTCGGTGCTGGAGCGCCTGGGAATCGCCGACGCCGTGAAGAGCAAGACGCTCTTGTGGCCCGGTGGGTACGCAGCCGAGGCCGTGGCCGACGGCCGGGCCGAGCTGGTCGTGCATCAGATCAGCGAGATCCTGCCCGTGAAGGGCGTGACGCTCGTGGGACCGCTGCCGAAAGAGCTCCAGAAGATCACGATCTACTCGGCGGGGCTCGCGACCAAGGCCGCCTCGCCCGAAGCCGCGCGGGCGTTCGTCGGCTTTCTCGCGAGCCCGCCCGTCAAGGCCAAGTTTGCCGCCGCGGGTCTGGATTTTCGAGAGTAGCTACTTGTCCTCGACGCGACCGATGCGCTTGATGACCTCGGCGAGACGGACGGCCTCGGCGTCCCACCACACCCGGAACTGATCCGCGTCCTTGTAGGCAATGGGGGTCTGGATCTTCTCCATCGCGTTCTTGAACGGCGGATCGTCCACGGCCCGCCGGATCGCCTCACGGAGCGCCTTCATCGGGCCGGCCGGCGTGTTCTTGAGAGCGAACATCCCGATCCACAGGTAGTACTCCACGTCGTAGCCGAGCTCCTTGAGCGTCGGCACGTCAGGGAAGTACGGATGCCGCGCGGCGCCCGTTATCGCCAGCGGCCGTAGCTTGCCGGACTTGACGTGGGGCGACGCGACACCTGGCGGCGAGCACCAGAGCTGAGCGTGGCTGCCGAGAACGGCCGTCGTGGCCGGGCCCCCACCGGTCGTCGGCAGATGGCGCATCTTGAGGCCGCCGGCGGCCTGCAACAGCATCTCCATCGGGACGTGCGAGGCGCCGTAGATCCCCGACGAGGAGAACACGATCTCCCCGGGCCGGCGTTTGGCCTCGTCCAGCACGTCCTTGAGACTCCGCCACGGCAGCTCCGAGTTGACGACGATGATGGTCGGATCGGCGTTGATCAAGGCGATGGGG
>WNGF01004787.1_pt1 | contig 36006 bp, 35 predicted proteins | sample 5400641 | NCBI WGS metagenome assembly WNGF01 (sample SAMN13153371, study PRJNA577476) | soil metagenome | isolation source: 80 cm soil or saprolite under grassland replicate 2 | place: USA:California | collected 2016-06-15 | reverse complement strand
GCGTTCACGCCGTGCATTCTTCCGGTGCTCCCGATCATTCTCGCGGGCGGCGGCACCGGCACGAAGCGCCGGCCGTACGCGATCGCGGCCGGTCTCGTTACGACCTTCACGGCCTTTCTGCTCGCAGGCGCGTGGCTCTGGAGCCTGCTCGGGATCAGCGGGGAGCACCAGATCCAGATCGGGAGCGCGTTGCTGCTCGTGCTCGCGCTCACCCTGATCGTTCCGAAGGTAGGCGAGCTCGTCGAGCGGCCGTTCCTTTTCCTGACGCGCCGCCGCGCAGGCGATCTGGGCGGCGGCTTTCTGCTCGGCGCGAGTCTCGGGGTTGTCTTCGTTCCATGCGGAGGGCCGGTGCTCGCGACGCTGACGGCCAACGTCGCCACCGACCGCGTCGGCGGCTGGATCGTCGTCATCGCGATCGCCTACGCGATCGGCGCAGCGCTGCCGATGCTGCTCATCGCCCGCGGCAGCCGCCGCGTCACGATGAGCTTTCGTCAGCATGCACGGACGATCCGGATCGCCGGTGGCGTCCTGATGGCGGCGGCCGCGCTCGTGATCTACAACGGTTGGGCCGAGGATCTGCAGACGAAGGTGCCGCCGTGGGCGCAGTGGCTGCAGGACGCGATCGAAGGAAACTCGACGGCCAAGGACAAGCTCGGCCGCCTCACCGAGCAGAAGAAGCAAGTCTTCGCCCCACGCCGCCAATCGCTCGCGTCCCGTCTCGTGAAGGTGCCACTCGACGACTACGGCAAGGCGCCCGACGTTTCAGGCATCGCGGCGTGGATCAACACCCCACCGCTCAGCCTCCGCGCCCTTCGCGGCAAGGTCGTCCTCGTCGACTTCTGGACGTACTCCTGCATCAACTGCCTGCGCACCCTGCCGCATCTGAACCAGTGGGACGAGAGGTACCGCTCGAAGGGGCTCGTGATTCTCGGCGTCCACAGTCCCGAATTCGCGTTCGAGCACGACCTCGGCAACGTGCGCGCCGCCGTCAAGCGATTGGGCGTGCGGTACCCGGTCGCGCTCGACAACGAGTTCGATACCTGGCAGGCGTATGGGAACAACGCCTGGCCCGCGGACTACCTCGTCGACCAGGCGGGCCGGGTCCGGGACATCCACGTGGGAGAAGGGGACTACGACCAGACCGAGCACGACATCCGGCTCCTCCTCGAGGCAGGAAGCGCGCGCCTGTCGGCGGACGTGCGCGAACCCGACCAAACGCCGCGGGAGCGGCGCACGCCCGAGTCCTACCTCGGCTACGACCGCATCGCGGGCTACCGCGGCTCGCCGCTCCAGACTGACCGGTCCGCGACGTACCGCTTCCCGCCGGCGCTCGCTCTCGACACGTTTGCGTACTCCGGAACCTGGACGGTCGAGAACGAACGCATCGTCGCAGGCAAGCACGCGCGTCTGCGCCTACATTTCCATGGACGCAGCGTGCATCTCGTGGTCGCCGGCCACGGCACCGTCGGGGTGACGCTCAACCGCGCCAATCGAAGAACCGTTCGCGTCGCCGGGGACCGGCTCTATACGCTTGCGTCACAGCCGAGCGCCCGCGACGCGTTGCTCGACCTCTCGTTCACGCCGGGCCTGTCGGCGTATGCATTTACCTTCGGCTAGGGGTGCTGCCCCGCCTTCGGGCGACGTCGGAGGGACGCAGAACTACGGCTGCTCTGACGGCCCGCGTTCGGGCCCGCCGTTGCCCCGCTCACGCTCGCGGAGGAAGCGTGTGAGCTCCGCCGCGAGCGTCTCGCCCGAGGGGAGGTCCTCTTCCGCGTCGAGCTCTTCCGCGCGTTGCTCGAGCTCGGCCACGTACGCGGCCGTCTCGTCGTCCGAGGCGACAGCCTCGCTCACCTGCTCGCTGTAACGCTCCGCCGCCTCGTCGAGCTCCGCGGTGTCGATCGATGTCGCGAGGATGTCCGCCAGACGCTCGCACAAGGCCAGGGCCGCGCGCGGGCTCGGCGCCAGCGACACATAGTGAGGAACCGCCGCCCACAGGCTCACGGACGGCAGGCTCGCGCCGTTGCAGGCGTCGTGCAGCACGCCGACGATGCCCGTCGGTCCCTCGTAGCGCGACCGCTGCAGGCCCAGGCGCTCGATCAGCTCGGGATCGGTTGCGCCGCCGGTGACCGGGGACGGCCGCGTATGCGGGACGTCGGCGAGCAACGATCCGAGCGTGATCACCATCTCGACGCCGAGCTCCCGAGCGAGGTCGACGATCATTCCCGCGAACGCACGCCAGCGGAGATTCGGCTCGATCCCGAGCAGCAGCACTGCATCACGCTCCAGGCCCGGGATGCGACCGTGGTAGAACGTGTTCTCGGGCCATTCGATCCGCCTCGTGCGGCCCTCGACGAGCGAGACGTGAGGCCGCGTCGCCTGAAAGTCGTAGAACCCTTCCGGCTCGATCTCCGCGAAGCGCTCCGCTTCCCACGTCTTGGCGAGATACCCGCAGGCGAGCGAAGCTCCCTGTCCGCCGTCGTTCCAGCCCCGGAACGCGGCGATCAGAACCGGCTCGCGCAGGCTCGGTCGAGCGATGATTCGGAGTTCTTCAGCGATCGCCGAAGTCTACGTTCGGCCGGAAGAACAGCGTCGCGAGGGCCACTGTGCCCACCCAGACCGTCGCGGCGACGAAGACGTGCACGAGCACGAGTCCCCACGGCAGGTGTGTGCGCCATTGCAGCTCGCCGAGACCCATCTGCGCGAGCAGCAGGACGAAGACGCCGAGGGCGAGCGCGAAGAGCCGCGGCGATCGCTCGCGGCGCCCCCCGAGGTAGCCGAGGCTGAACAGGAACGTGCAGAGAAAGATTCCGACGACCGCGCCGTGCACATACACGATCGGCTCGAGTCTTCCGAGCCGGTCGATGTCCTCCGCCTCTCCCCCGCCGGAGTGCGGTCCGGCGGCGGTCGCGAACGAGCCGCTGACGATGAGCGCGAAGCACGCACCGGCGAACGCGACTCCGAGCCGTCGTAGCTCGCGCGGGACGAGAGGGTCGATGCGACCAACCACCTCCGCGCGCGCCTCGAGCACGAGCACCGTTGCGCCGCCGAGCAGCACGATCGACAGCAGCAGGTGGACCATGACGACTGGCCAGCGGAGATCGCTCGCGACGGCGAGCAGACCGATCGGCGCCTGTGCCAGCGTGCCGAGGAAGACGACGAGGGCGAGGCGGACCGTCCACCCGGGCACCCCGTGCGTCCGCCGCGCTGCGAGCCAGGTCAGCAGCGTCAGCCCGATCGTGGCACCGCCCACGACGCGGTTTCCGAACTCGATGAACGCGTGGGAGTCCTTCGCCGGGAGAGGATGCCCCTCCTCGCAGCCGGGCCAGTGACGGCAGCCAAGACCGGAATCGGTGAGCCGCACGGCCGCGCCCGTACCCACGATCAGCCAGAGAGCACCGAGTTGGCCGAGCGCAAGCGGCACGAACTGGGCCGGCGTCAGGACGAGCGCTCGCAACCGCGCGAGCGCCGTCGGGTGCGCGTTCACGCGAGCGAGTCTAGTGACGCGGCCGCCGCCGACACGCCCGGTACCCACCCACTAATCCCCCACCCGCCCAAGGGGGAAGGAGCGAGACTAGCCGGGGAAGTCGTACACGTTCGTGGCGTCTTCGTGCCCGAAGCGCGACACCTTCTTCACAGCGGGTCGAGGATCGCCGGGTACCCGTCCGCGCCGTCGAACGGCGTCGGGCGCGAGCCCAGAAACAGGGGGCGGTCCGCCGCGTTGAGGAGCACGGGCATCATGTCCGGGCCGCGGAGCTGGCCGAAGATTCCGTCTGCGCACGTCGCCTCGCCGAACTCGCGCACGCGGTCCGCGCGGACTCCGGGCCCCGCGACGAGGAACGGGACGGGATCGCCGGAGTGAATCACCTCGGGGAACGCGGGCGTCGCATGATCGCCCGTCAAACACACGATCGCGCGGTCGGTCGGCAGGTCGCCGAGTGCAGTGTCGAGCGTCTCGATCACCGCCTGCTTCGTGCGTGGGTCCTTCGTGTGTCCTGCCGCGTCCGCGCTCTTCACGTGGCAAAACACGAACGTCTCGCCGGCATCCAGTCGCTCGCGTGCGATCTGCACACGCCCGCGGAGATCGGCGGCGGGATCATCGGTCTCGGGCTCGTCGCGGGCGTCGAGCCCGACGGCGCGGCCGAGGCCGCGGAGAAAAGCCGAGCCGGCGACGAACGTGCCGTGCAGTCCGTGCCGCTGCTCGAACGTCGGTACCTGCCGCGGGCGGCCCCACCACTTGAGCGTGATCACGTTGAACCGCTCATCTTCCAGCCGCCGCATCACCTCGCGACTCCATGCCTCCGCGGCGCGCGCCGTCGGCTCCGCTTCCGGAACGATCGGCTGCGGCCGCAACACGGGATGGCGGTCGCGAAAGAAGGCGTCGCTGTCGGTGACACGCTCGTCTGCGTCACCCGAGATGCGCAGAACGGCTTCCCCCCGCCACACATGCGAGAGCGAGAACGTCAGGCCGTCGATCTCGATCCCGTCGCAGCGCGCCACGAGCCGCTCCGCCTCTGCCGCGTCCCGCTCGGGATCGGGGCGGCCGGAGAGCCACCAGCCGTCGTCGCGGCGCTCCGCCGGTCGGAGTGCCGCGTACGCGAACACCTGCTCGGGGCTGACCTCCTGGCCGCGACCCAGCGCCTCGAATACGGCCCGCCCTGGAAACTCGTCCGGCCGGTAACCGAGCATCGACCAGTGCGCGACTTCGCTCGAGGGCGCCCGCCCCGGGCCGATCGCGTAGATGACACCGCACGATCCCGAGGCGCAGAGCCGGTCGAGGTTCGGCGTGTTCGCGGCTTCCACGCCAGTCCGGCCACGGAGCGCATCGTGAGCGCGGTCGGCGAGCCCGTCAAGGAGGAAGACGACGATCGGATGCACTCAGACCGTGACTCGCTCGAGCGAGCGGATCACGCGTGCCACCGCCGGCGGGACGAGCGATTCCCAACCGCTACCCGAACGAAGCGCGGCCCGAACGTCCGCCCCTGAGATCTCTTTCTCGGCACCCTCGTCGAGCACGACCACGTCGTAGCCAGCCTCGCGCATCCGGTCGAGCTTGGTCCCGCCCCACTCCGAGAACAGACGCAGGTACTGCGTCACGCCCGCAGGCACGTACGCCGGCCAGAGCTGGGGCTCGTTGACCGGAAAGGGGATGACGTGCGCACGGATCCCCTCGTCCTCCGCCACCGCCTCGACCATCAGCAAGCGCTCGACATACGTGAACGGGTTCGACTCCGGCAGGTGCCGGAGCGGATCGCTCGCTTCCTCCTTGACGCGCTGCGGATCCGGATTCGTGATCCCGACGAACACCTCGTCGGAGCGCGCCGCCGCACCGCGTAGATACTCCAGGTGTCCGTTGTGAAAGGGCTGAAAGCGCCCGTGAATCATCCCGAGGTTCACTCGACGGTGACGCCGGCGCCCTCCTCCACGCGGCCGATCCTGCGGATGAAGAGACGCCGCGCGGCGAACTCGGCCTCGAGGGCCGGGCCGCGCTCGGCCGGGATCGAGACGAGCAGGCCGCCCGCCGTCTGGGGGTCGTAACCGAGGGCGTCGAGCGTGTCAGGCAGACCGTTGGTCGCGACGTGCGCGGCGGCGAAGTCGCGGTTGCGCGGATCGCCGCTCGTACGAACGCCCTTGCGCGCCAGATCGAGTGCGCCGTCGATCGCCGGGAAGCGCTCCGACTCGAGGCGAAGGGTCACACCGCTCCGCTCGGCGATCTCGTGCGCGTGGCCGAACAGCCCGAAGCCGGTCACGTCGGTGACGGCATTCGGCTCCACACGCCGGAGCACGTCGGCGGCGTCGTTGTTCAGCGTCCGCATCCAGCGGATCGCACGCTCGAGCTGCATCTGGCCGGCGAACCCTTTTTTGTAGCCGGTCATGATCAGCCCGGTCCCGAGCGGCTTCGTCAGGAACAACGAGTCGCCCGGCCGCGCGCCGTTCTTCGGCCAGATCCCGTCGGGATGCACCGTGCCGACGACGGCGAGGCCGTACTTCGGCTCGGCGTCGCGGATCGTGTGCCCACCCGCAAGGAGCGCTCCGGCCGCGCGGACCTGCTTGTCGGCGGCGGCGAAAATCTCCGCGAGCATCTCCATCGGCAGCTCTTCGGGGAAGGCGGCGATCGAAAGGGCGAGTAGCGGAGTCCCGCCCATGGCGAAGACGTCGTTGAGCGCGTTCGTCGCGGCGATGGCGCCGTAATCGGCGGGGTCGTCCACGACGGGCGGGAAGAAGTCGAGCGTGAAGATGAGAGCGCGCTCGTCGTCGAGGCGGTAGACGGCGGCGTCGTCGGCAGGCGCCAGGCCGACCAGGAGATTCTCCGCGTCGACGGGCACGAAGCCCGCGAGCAGCTGCTCGAGGCGTGCAGCGGAGTACTTGGCGGCGCACCCTCCGCACGAGGCGAGGTCCGTCAGTTTGACGCGCCCTGTCTCGATATCCAAAACCGCCCCCTCTTCGTCGCTGAACCGGGAAATGTAGGCATCTCCACCGCTTTCGTCTACAGACTCCGGTCGGTTCACCTTGTTACGACGGAGGCGCGCCGCGTATTCCGCCCGAGAAGACCGGCGGCGACGCAGAGCGCCGCCGCCGTTCAGGGGAGAGGAGGAGCCTTGACGGTTCCCCCACGCCCCAGTTCTGCACGGTCGCGATCGCACCTTCTCACTTGTAAAGATGGCTCATGGAGAAGGCCGCGCTCGTCACCGGCGGCTCGTCCGGTATCGGACTTGCGATCGGACGCATGCTCCGCGAAGGAGGGTTCGACCTGACGCTCGCGGCCCGGACGCGCGAGAAGGTCGAGGCGGCCGCCGAGGAGCTGGGCGCCTTGCCCGTCGCCGCCGACCTCGCGAGCGAGGACGACTGCCGCCGCGTCGTCGACGAGCACCGCGACCGCTACGGGCGGCTCGACGTCCTCGTCAATTCGGCCGGAGTGGGGATCGCCGGCGCGGTGGACGACCTCCCGACGAAGCACCTCGACCTGCAGCTCGATGTCAACCTGCGCGGACTGATGCTCGTGACCGCCGCCGCGTTGCCGCTGCTGCGGGATACCGGCGGCCTGGTCGTCAACCTCGCATCCATCGCGGGGACGATCCCGTCGCCGCGCCTACCGGTCTACGGCGCGGTGAAGGCAGCGGTGATCCAGTTCACGAACACGCTCAATCGAGCCGAGGAGGAACACGGAGTCCGAGCGACGGCCATCAGCCCCGGCTTCGTCGACACGCCGATGACGGAGTGGGCGCCGGTCCCGCGCGAGCAGATGATCCGGCCGGAGGACTGCGCCGAGGTGGTGCGGCTTCTCCTCCGTCTCAGCCCGCATGCCCGCATCCCCCACGTCGTCATCGAGCGGGTGGAAGCCGAAGGCTTTGGGGCGTAAGTGGCTCAGAGCCACAAAGTCGCGAGGACGGCCTCGGCGCCCTGCCCATCGGGGCGCCGGGGCGTTCTGCGAGTTAGTGGCTCAGAGCCACAAGCGAAGCGCTAGGCGCCTTTCTCGATCGGAACGTCGACGAGATTGCCCCACTCGGTCCACGAGCCGTCGTAATTCTTGACGTCCTTGTAGCCGAGCAACTCACGGAGAACGAACCACGTGTGCGCGCTGCGCTCGCCGATCCGGCAGTACGCGGTCACGGCCTTGTCGTCGGTCACGCCCTTCCCGCCGTACAGCTCGCGTAGCTCGTCCGCACTCTTGAACGTGCCGTCGTCGCGAACGGCCTGAGCCCAGGGGATCGACGCGGCTGTCGGGATGTGTCCCGCCCGTTGTGCCCCTTCCTGCTCGTACCCCGGCGGAGCTATCAGATCGCCCGAGTATTCCTGCGGACTGCGCACATCGACGAGGGCCTTCCCCTCGGCGCCGATGGCGTCGCGCACTGAGTCGCGATAGATGCGAATCGACTCGTCCCGTTCTTGAGCGGTGTACGAGGCGCTCTGCACCTGCGGCACGTCGGAGGTCAGATCGCGTCCCTCGTCGATCCACTTCTGCCGCCCCCCGTCCAGGATGCGGACGTCTCCGTGCCCGTAGATCTTGAGATACCAGTAGGCGTAGGCGGCGAACCAGTTGTTCTTGTCCCCGTAGAGGACGAACGTCGTGTCGTTCGAGATCCCGAGCGATCCCATCAACCGCTCGAACTCGTCCTTCTCGACGAGGTCGCGCTCGACCGGATCCTGGAGATCGTCGCGCCAGTGAAGCTTCACGGCCCCGGGGATGTGCCCCTCGTCGTAGAGGTCCGGGTTCTCGTCCACCTCCGCGACGGCGATGTTCGAGTCGTTCAGGTGCTCGGCGAGCCAGTCCGTCGTGACGAGCACCGGCTTCGCGTAGCCGTTTTCAGCCATCAGCCCTCCCAATACTTTCCCTTTTGAAGTGGCGGGATTATCTCACAGCGGGCGACCGCTGGACAAACGGCTACAGCTCACCCCGGGGTGCGGATGATCTTCCAGACCATGTAGAAGCCGAGCAGCAACGCGCAGCAGAAGCCGGCGAAGTCGAACCAGCGCAGGTCGTGCATGCGTGCAAGGAGCGCGGAGGCGATCAGCAGCGACGCCACGATCACGGCGCCGCCGACGCGGTTCGCAGTCGACCGCATCGCATGCTGAAGCTCCTCGAGGGCCGTCGGCGCGACGCCGAGCCGGTTTCTCCTCGTGATCAGCCCTGGAAACGCGTGGGCTTTACGCGCTGGCGCGCGAGAAAGCGAGCGACGGCCTCGCGATGGACTCGGAGCACACGCCCCACGCGTACGGCATCGAGCCGCCCGTCGTGAATCAGCCGCCGGACGGTCTCGGGATGAACGCCGAGCTGCGCGGCGACCTCACGGACGCTGACGAGCCCCTCGGGTTCCCGGTCTACCGACGACACAAGCTTTGCGAAGCCTTGCAGGTCTCGGCACTGCGCGCATCGGCCAAGGAGACCGCTCGGTCGGCGGCGCGACTTATCTCAGGAAGGTGCGTACTGCGTGCCCGAGCTCGCGGACCGAGACAGACCCGTCGAACTTGGCCTTGATCCGGCCGTCTGCACCGACCAGAAACGTCCACGGCTCCGAGGGGAGATGCCATTCCCGCACCCACCGGTTTTCACCGTTGCGCGGATTGTTCCCCGAGTAGATCTCGACATGAATGAAGCGGATGCCCGAACCGCCGAACTGCCGGCGAACACGATCCACGACGTCGACGACGGGCCCGCACGTGCGACTCGTGCAATAGCGCGGCGTCGCAAACGTCACTACGAAGGGGACGTGCGCTGCTAGCGAGTCGGCGACCGAGTAGCGCAGGAGGCCGCGATCGGGTGGGAGACGTGTCGTCAGCTGCGCGACGCGCCCGCCCGTGCTCGCTAGCGTCGGCGTGCGCGAGGGATAGGCGCGCGCGCCGAGGGGGGGCGAGGCCGAGCGACTCTTGACCAGCACCTCACGGAGTCCTCCGATCCGAACGTCGCCGATCGGGCGGGCGAGCACGTAGTACGTGCCCGGCGTCGGAACGCGCACGTGAGCGACGTAGAGCGACTTGACGAGATCCTCCGTCGGAACGCCTGGTACGCCGACGCGCTCGAGCCGCGCGATCGTCTCCTGGAACGGCGTCGCCTCGCGCGCGCGGGCGATCCAGAACCGCGCGGTCGGCGGCGCGATCACACGCCCGCGCGCGTCGACGACGAGAAAGGAGATTCGGAGCTTGCCGGGCGAATAGTCGGAAGTGCCTGGAATCAGAGAGACGCTCTGCCCGGAGTTCCTCCAGAGGGCCTCGAGTGATCCCGGCGTGGGCGCGCCTCGCTCCAAACGACTGGTCGATGAGCCACAGCCGGCCGTCAGCGCAGTCAGCGCGAGAACGGCGAACGAAGCGCGCACGGGCTCACTCTAAATCTCGCCGCCCTCGTGCGGCCCGTCAGGGAGGAGGCTGAGCGCCGGCAGTAGAGCGGTCGCGATGAGGATCGCGAAGACCGCGAAATAGATCAGGCGAGCTCTGGACACTTGGTCACCTCCTTCCCGGGCTAGAAGCGGACATCCTGGAGAGCGTCGGCGGCCTGGCGGTAGAGCCGCGCGGCCGTGTGGTGATCCCCGCGGCGCGCAGCGAGGTCGCCAAGGGCGACCCATACCGAGGCGCGGTGACTCGCAGACGAGAGCTGGTCATACGCGGTCTCGCCGGCGCGGAAGGCCTGCTCCGCTTCGTCGAGCCGGTTCTGCTCGAGGAGAGCGCGCCCGAGGACAAGCTGGGCGTTTCCGATCTCGTGGAGCTCGTCGACGCGGTCACCGAGGAGGTCCAGCGCGTAGCGCGCCTGCTCCTCTGCGCGCTCGACGTTCCCGGTGCGCAAGTGGACCTGGGCAATGCCGTTGACAGCGTGCGCCGCCTCCGCGTCGTTCCCGACCTCGAGCGCGATACGGACCGCATCCTTGAGGAAGCCGATGGCTTCCTCGGGGTGACCGAGTAGAAAGTTGATGCCGCCGAGGTTGTTGAGCAACCGACCGAGGTTGCCACGGTCCGAGAGCTCCTCGTACGCAGCCTTCGCGCGCTCCGCATACGAGCGGGCGAGAACCCAGTGGCCTTCGCGGTCGGCGATGTACGAAGCCTGGAAGTAAACGTCGGCGGTGGTGCGCTTGTCGTTCAGCCCCTCGGCCAGCTCGAGTGCGCGCTCGACGTCCTCGCGCGCAGCCTCGAGGTCTCGCCGGCGCTGGTAGCAGCGTGACGGAACATGACGTCAGCGCGCTCGACGTCGGAGAACGACTCCTTCTCGCTGAGCCCCCGCGCCTGCTCGAGCAGCGTACTGGCCTCGCGAACCTCGCCCAGGCGCATACGCACGGTGGCCTCGCCCGACAGCACCCGGACCTCGAGTTCGGGCATGCCGGTCGCGAGCACCGCCGAGCGGATGCTCTCGAACTCCGCGAGCGCTTCGTCGTTCCGCCGTGCCTCGAGCAGTGCGTCTGCGCGGGCGAGGGCAGAATCGACGCGGCCGCGCTCGTCCGCGGAGACGCCGTGCGCGAGGAAGCTCGCGTCGACGCCCAACCGCTCCGCGAGCCACTGGATCGTCCCGCCGGTCGGCCTGGTCTTGCCACGCTCGATCTGGCTGACGTACTCCTTCGAGAAGCGATCGCCGGCCAGCTCGGTTTGGGTCATCCCGGCGGCGACCCGCAGTTGCCGTAGCCGCTCACCTAGGCGAAGTCCGGCCTGAGCTGCTGACGCTCGCTGCTGCTGCTGACGGGTGGCGGTCGAGTCAGACATGTACGGCGTAGTCAACGGCATGCTTCACCAAACTTCAACCTGTCCTTTGCGGCATCCCCCGAAAAGGTCATGTTTTCGGGAGAAACGAGTCAAGCAAGCCTAATGCAAATCACTTGACTGAGCTACTTGACAGGGCCCCAGAACACTCGTACAGTGAGCCCATCTTGCAACCGAGCCAGACGCCAGGTCGGCTGCAGGAGGTGCTTCACCCGGTGGGATCCCGACGGGGCGTGGCTGGGCCGCAGAGCCAAGTCCCGGGGAACCTGCCACAGAAGGCGGAGACGCCTGACAGGAATCGACCCCCGGAGCCGCAGCCGGGGGTCTTCCTCGTTCAAGGGGCAAAAGCTGGCGCTTTTGCGGGGTCGATTCGTTGCGAACGTAAGCCTCCCGCCGGGCTGAGCCCGGCTCCGGCGGCGGCTGATTGCGATCTTCCTCTCGGTTCGGTGGCGAGCGTAGGGGTGCGTCGCGCTGGCGGCGGCGCTGTCGCGTCTCCGCCCGCGTCAGTTCGCCTCCGGTTAAGGCCGCTTCGCGTGCCTTAACCTCCGGCCTCGGGCGAGCTCTCGGGTCGCACCGTTTAGTGCTTGTCCAGCATCCACGTTCGCCGAGCGGTGCGGATTCGATCGAAGTCCTCCTCGCTGAGAAGACCCCCTAGTCTGCGGCCGATTGTGCCCAGGAGGCTGCCCGCGATGAAGATCCACGCTTCGGCCTCGGGGTCGCGGTTTTTATGGACCGCGCCTGCTTGCTGGCTGCGGCGGATGACGTCTGCGACGAGCCCGCCATGGCCGGCAGCCACTCGCTCGGACTCTGTGACCCGGCGATGGCTTCCTCCCACACCGCACGCAATCTCCGCCACGACTCGTCGATGCATGCGAGATACAGGTCGCGCTTCGAGTCGAAGTGGCGGTAGAGGATCGGCTCCGAAACGCCGGCCTCACGCGCGATCTCGGCGGTCGTCGTGCCGCGGTAGCTGCCCCCGGTGAACACCTCGAGCGCGATATCGATCAGCGCCTGCCGGCGCTCGGCCGCCGGCAGGCGCGTGGACGTTGCCGGAGTCATGCCCCGACGGCCGGCTCCGCCGCGCCGTGTGGGGCGTGCCGCACCTTGCGAACGGTCAAGACTGCGATCGCAGCCCCTACCAGCAGGATCGCCGCTCCGACGTGCAAAGCGCGGTGATAGCCGGGAACGAACTCCGTCGCGTAACGCGGATCGAACGGCGTCACGCTCACGGTCGTCGCTACGAGCGCTCCCATGACCGCGATGCCGAGCGAGCCTCCGACCTGGCGCATGCTGTTGATCACGGCGGAGCCGACCCCCGCCTTGTCGACCGGGACCGACGCCATCGCCGCGGCGGTCGTCGGTGCCATCGTGATCGCCATCCCGACGCCGCCAACGAGCAAGCCGGGAACGATGTCCCACCAGGACGACTGGGCGTCGAGGGTTCCGAAGAGCAGCAGCGAACCGGTGAGGAGCGTCATTCCTGCCCCCATCAGCCAGCGCGGGCCGATGCGGTCGGAGATCTTCCCCGCAGCCGGTGCGACCAGGATGATGAGGACGGTCATCGGCAGGAACGTCGCACCGGTCTTGATCGCGCCGTAGCCGAGCACGCGCTGCAGGAAGAGGGAGTTGTAGAAGAAGATCCCGAACATCGCGAGTCCGACGAGGAACATCACCGTGTTCGCACCGGAGAACGCCGGATCACGGAAGAGCGACAGGTCGAGCATCGGAATTCGCTGGCGCAGCTCGAGGAGCACGAAGATCGCGAGCGCGAGGAGCGCGATCGCGAACAGCGTCAGCACACGCGTCGATCCCCAGGCGTGGTCGTTCGTCTCGATCAACGCGTAGGTCAGTGCGAAGAGCCCGATGGCGGAGGTCACCAGGCCAGGCAAGTCGAGTCGCTGCTCACGCGACGTGTCCTTCGTCTCGTCGATGAAGACCCGCGCCGCCACCACGCCGGCGACGCCGACCGGAATGTTGATGAAGAAGATCCAGCTCCAGTTGATGTCCTCCGTGAGCAATCCGCCGACGAGCGGGCCGATCGCGAGCGCAAGCGCCGACACGCCGGCCCAGATGCCGATCGCCATCCCGCGCTGACGCGGAGGAAAAGTCGCGGTGATGATCGAGAGCGTCGCCGGATTCATGAGCGCCGCGCCGACGCCCTGCACCGTGCGTGCCGCGATCAGCGATTCCGCTCCGCCGGCGAGTCCGCACCAGAGCGAGGCACCGGTGAAGATCACGAGGCCGGCGATGAAGATGGCCCGGCGCCCGAACAGGTCCGCGAGCTTGCCCCCGCTCAGAAGTAGGACGCCGAACGTCAGGGCGTACGCGTTGAAGACCCACTCGAGCTCGGAGCTGCTCATACCGAGGTCTTTCTGGATCGACGGCAACGCGACGTTCACGACCGTGTTGTCGAGCATGATCATGAAGAGGCCGACCGCGACCGCGGCCAGCGTCCACCACTTTCGGTTCTCAGGAGCGAAGAGTCGTGCCTTCATGCGCAGAAGTTCCTTTCCCAGAAGTTAGTCGGCGCTAGGTTAGTGCTTACTAGCCAGGCACGTCAAATAGCCTTTGCACGTTGAACGAGTTTGTCTGGACGCCTATGCCCGATCAGGTCGAGAGCGCGAACCTGACCCGGCTTGCGCGCCTCCTCGGGGTCGAGCACTACCGCGATCTGCACCGCATCTCGGTCGAGGAACCGGAGCGGTTCTGGCCGGCCGTGATCGATGACCTCGGGCTCGAGTTCTCCGAGCCGTGGGAGCGCGTGATCGACAGCTCGCGCGGGGTCGAGTGGGCGACGTGGTTCGTCGGCGGCAAGCTCAACCTCGCCTGGAACTGCGTGCACAAATGGGCGGCCGGGGAGCTGGGGGAGCAGGAGGCCGCGATCTGGCAGGCCGAGGACGGCGCGAGACTGTCGTTGACCTGGCGCGAGCTCTCGGAGGAGGTCTTCCGCCTGGCCGAAGGACTCGCGTCGATGGGGATCGGTGAAGGCGACGCGGTCGGGATCTTCCTCCCCATGTCGCCGCACGTGGCGATCGCCTCGCACGCGTGCGCCCATCTGGGCGCCGTGCAGGTGCCGATCTTCTCCGGCTTCGCCCCGCCGGCGATCTCCGCGCGGCTCGCCGACGCGAAGGCGAAGGCGCTCATCACCGCCGACGGCTCGTTACGACGCGGCCAGTTCGTGCCGATGAAGCAGCTCGCCGACGAGGCGCTCGAGGGAGCGCCGACCGTCACGCACACCGTCGTCTGGCGGCGACTCGGCCTCGAGGACATCCCGATGACGCTCGGCCGTGACCGCTTCTGGGACGAGCTCGTTGCGGACACGTCCGGGGGTCTGACCCCGAGAGAGGTCGATTCGGAGCATCCCTACCTGCTGGCCTACACCTCCGGCACGACCGGCCAGCCGAAGGGGGCGTTACACGTGCAGGGCGGCTTCCTCGTCTCGATCGCGCGCGAGGTCGCCTACCAGACGAACGTCAAGCCGGGCGACCGGATCCACTTCGCGACCGACATGGGCTGGATCATGGGGCCGTGGACGGTGGTCGGCGGCGGCGCGTGCGGCGCGACGGTCGTCTACGCGGAGGGTGCGCCGGACTTCCCGGCCGACCGGTTGTGGAAGCTCGTCGAGTCGGAGCGCGTGACGATGCTCGGCGTCTCCCCGACGCTGATCCGCGCGCTGATTCCGAAGGGCGATCCCGAGACGGACATGTCCTCGCTGAAGGCGATTTGTACGACGGGCGAACCGTGGAACCGGGACCCGTACCTGTGGCTCCATGAGAAGGTGGGCGGTGGGCGCGTGCCGATCGTGAACGAGTCGGGCGGGACCGAGGTGGGGGCATGCTTCCTCGCAACGTGCGTGACGGAGCCCGTCAAGCCGGTCGCTCTCGGCTTTCCCGCGCTGGGTCAGGACATGGACGTGTTCGGTCCGGACGGTCAGCCCGTGCGCGGAGAGGTGGGCGAGCTCGTCTGCAAGCGCCCCTGGCCGGGGATGACGCGCGGAATCTGGCGGGACGACGACCGCTACCTCGAGGCCTACTGGCACCGCTTTCCGGGAGTCTGGACCCACGGCGACTGGGCGTCCGTGGACGAAGACGGCTACTGGTTCCTGCACGGCCGCTCGGACGACACGCTCAACATCGCCGGCAAACGGATCGGGCCCGCCGAGCTCGAGTCGGCGGCGGTCGCGCATCCGGCGGTGGCCGAAGCGGCAGCGATCGGCATCCCGCATGACGTGAAGGGCGAGGTCGCGTGGATCTTCTGCGTCCTGCGGCCCGGGGACGAGGCGAGGCCGACGCTTGCGCGGGAAGTGTCCGACGCCGTCGCCGACGAGCTGGGCAAGGCCTTCAAGCCCGAGCGGATCGTCTTCGTGTCCGCGCTGCCCAAAACCCGAAGCGCGAAGATCGTCCGCCGCGCAGTCCGCGCTCGGGTTCTCGGAAAGGATCCGGGCGACCTTTCCTCGCTCGAGAATCCCGACGCCCTCGACGAGATCGCGCGCGCCGTTGGCTGAGCTCGACGGGCAGATCGCACTCGTCACCGGCGGCGGGCGCGGCATCGGCGAAAACATCGCGCGCGAGCTCGCCTCCGCTGGAATGCGGGTCGCGGTCTCTGCGCGGACACGCGACCAGGTGGAGCGCGTCGCGGAGGAGCTCAGCGGCCTGGCTGTCGTTGCGGACGTCTCCAAGCCGGCCGACGTCGAGCGCATGACAGGCGAGGTCGAACAGGAGCTCGGGCCGATCGATCTCCTCGTCGCGAACGCCGGCATCGACGCTTTCGACAGCGCGTCCTGGGAGCTCGACGTCGACGAGTGGTGGCACGTCCACGAGGTCAACGTTCTCGGCGTCTACCTGTGCTGCCGAGCCGTCCTCCCGGGGATGCTCGAGCGTGGTCGGGGACGGATCGTGATCACCGGGAGCGGCGCCGCCTACTTGCCCGGCTCGACGAACAGCGCCTACTCATCGAGCAAGGCCGCGGTTGGCCGGTTCGCGGAAACGCTCGCGAATCAGCTCGCGGGCCGCGTACCTGTCTTCCCGATCAGTCCCGGACTCGTCCGCACCGAGATGACCGGGCGGTTTTCGGACGACGCGCCGTGGACTCCGCCCGAGTGCGCACCGCGGCTCGTCCGTGCGCTCGCGAGCGGCCGGTTCGATCGGCTCAGCGGCCGGTATCTCCATGCCGAGCACGACCCGCCCGACGAGCTGGAAGGGCGGATCGACGAGATCCTCCAGCGCGATCTAAACGCGATCCGCCTTCGCCGAGACCCCTAATCGGGCTCTCAATACATACGAATATGAAATGAGAACCTGAATGTAAGGAATCCAGAAGGAAGGCGCAGGATTCGCGGCGCGCGGGGAACTCCTAGGCGACGCGTATGGGGGTTCTCGCCCAGCTCACCGCGCTCGTCGTTGGTCTCGCCACGCCCGCCGGAGCTCTTCAGGAGACCTCCGGTTCATCGGCGCTGGCGGCGGTGGCGTCCTCGTGTGCGGGGGCGACGACCGCCGCGGGCGACACGCACTCTCGGCTCGAGGCGATGTACTGCGGGATCAACGTCGTGCGCCGCAGCTACGGGCTCGGGACTGTCCGAGGCAACGGGCCGCTCAACCGCTCGTCGCTCTGGAAGGCGGACGCCGTCCGTCGCTGCGGCTTCTTGCACACCCCATGCGGCATGTCATTCTCGGTGACCTTTCGACGCGCCGGCTACTTTCCTGCGCGCGCGATCGCCGAGAACCTGGCCTGGGAACAGGGCGAGCTCGGGTCACCGCTCCACACCTTGGCGATGTGGCTCAACTCACCGGCGCACCGAGCGAACCTGCTCGCCCGCCGCTGGCGCGACCTCGGCATCGCGTTCGAGCGCGGCCACATGTTCGGGCTGGACGGCGTGACGCTCTGGGTGATGCAGGTGGGCCGCCACTAGGTTTTCGCCTCAGAATCCGCGCTGCGGAGGACTCGGTCGAGCGCATCGCACACGAAACGCGCGGAACCACGGTCTTCGTGGGCGCACCCCGCTTCGACCGCGACCTCTACAACGCCTGCTACGTCTGCTCGGGCGGCGAGGTCAAGGCCGTGTACCGCAAGCGCTTTCTGCCGAACTACGGCGTCTTCGACGAGGACCGTTACTTTGCGGCGGGCCGCGACCTGATCCTGCTCGAGCACGGGAAGACGCTCATCGGCCCGACCGTCTGCGAGGACATGTGGCAGCCGGGACCGCCCGCGACCGATCTGGCGCTCGCCGGCGCGGAGCTGCTCGTGAACATCTCCGCGTCGCCCTTCTACGTCGGCCGCGATCGCGAGCGTGAGGAGATGTTCATCACGCGAGCGCGCGACAACTCCTGTTTCGTCGCTTTCTGTAACACCGTCGGCGGGCAGGACGAGTTGATCTTCGACGGGCACTCGGTCGTCCTCGACGACGAGGGAACGGTCATCGCACGCGCTCCCGGATTCGAGGAGGCGTTGCTGCTCGCAGACATCGAGCCCAAGGAGGTGATCGGACGGCGCCTGCGCGACGTTCGCCGCCGCGCGCTCGCGCGCGAGCGCGACGAAATTCCGGCCGTCGAGATCATCCACATCGGCGCGCGTGGCCCTTCGCAGAACGGCAGCAAGGTGAAGGTAGGCGTGGTGCCGTTCGTCGACGAGCTCGAGCAGATGCGACTCGCGCTCGAGCTCGGGCTGCGCGACTACGTCGACAAGAACGGGTTCCGCGAGGTCGTCGTCGGCGTTTCCGGCGGCATCGACTCGGCCGTGACAGCTGCTCTCGCTGCCGAGGCGCTCGGCCCCGACCGCGTCCACTGCGTCTCGATGCCGTCGCGGTACTCGTCGGAGGCGACGCGGACAGATGCGCGGCTGCTCGCAGAGAGCCTCGGCTGCGACTTCCGTGAGCTGCCGATCTCCGCGATCGTTGAGACCTTCGACGCGGCCCTGGCCGAGTCGTTTGCCGGCCGCGAGCCGGATCTCGCCGAGGAGAACGTCCAGGCACGCATTCGCGGCGTGCTGCTGATGGCCCTGTCGAACAAGTTCGGCTGGATGCTCGTCGCAACCGGCAACAAGTCCGAGCTCTCGGTCGGCTACGCGACGCTCTACGGCGACATGGCCGGCGGCTTCGCGCTGCTGAAGGACGTGTACAAGACAGACGTCTTCCGGCTGGCCCGGTACCTGAACGAACGATCCGAAAAAGAGCTGATTCCGCAATCGATCATCGACCGCGCCCCGAGCGCCGAGCTACGCGACAACCAGCTCGACGAGGATTCGCTGCCGCCGTATCCGAAGCTCGACGAGGTGCTCGAGCAGTACGTCGAGCACGACCGCACCCTGGAGGAGCTGTCCGCGGACGGATTCGATCGGCAGATCGTCGAGCGAGCCGTTTCGATGATCGACCGGGCGGAGTACAAGCGGCGCCAGGCGCCGCCCGGCGTAAAGCTGCGCCCGAAGGCATTCGGCCGGGACCGGCGGACGCCGATCACGAACCGCTGGCGCGGCTAGGCACAGCGAGGGGCGGCTCGCCGAGCCGCCCCTCGCCTCTGAGTCAGTTGCCGTTCTCGCAGATCGTCCCGGCCGGGAAGTCGGTCCTGCAGTGGTTGCCGGTCCACGTGTTCGCCACCCGGTTGTCGTCCCGCGCGTCGAATGCCACGTTCTGGAATGCGTTGTTATCAGTGAAGAGATTTCCGCTCGACGCGCTGTCGGCGTGAATGCCGGCCTGGGTCGTCAAAGTGCCGTTCTCGTTGCTGTCGTTTCGGTCGATCGTGTTCGAGTCGCCGTTGCTGAGCAGGATCCCGTCGCCGGGATTGTCCTTCAGCTGATTGCCTGCCACGACGTTCGTGGATGAATTTCGGATGCGGATCCCCGACCGATCATGCTGGCGGGCGACGTTTCCCCTAATCGTGTTCCCGGTCGACGGTATGGGGGTGGCGCCGGGGGTGGGCACGAACGAGTCGACGTCGATCCCGCAGCCGTTGCCTGCGCCGGGAGTGCCATTGTGATCGAGGACGTTGTTCTCCACCAGCGCGTTCAGAGCACCCCGCAGGTGGATGCCGTCGTGTCTGTTGCCTCGCGAGTCGTTGTGTCGGACGACCGCTCCCGACGAGCCGGCCTGAATGACGATCCCGTCGTCGTCGTTATTCGATCCGTTACCTGTAGTGAGATTGTGCTCCACGGTGACGCCGGCCGAGGTCGTGCCCGTCACCACGATCCCCTGTGCATTGGTGCTCGTGACGTCGTTGTGCGCGATCAGCGATCCGGGTGTGATCGCGTTGAAGATGCCGACACCTCTGTTCGCGCCAACAACGACCTTCCCGTTGTCGAACACGCTGTTGTGCTCGACGACGTTTCCCGGTCCTGCGGATCCGAGCAGGCCACCCCCGAGGAGGATGCCGTTGTTCGCGTTGTGGAAGACAACGTTGTCGCGGATGACGTTGTCGCTCGACCCTCCGCCCGCCGAGATTCCGCAGCTGAGCGTGTGGAGATTGTCGTGCGAGACGTTGTGCTCGACGAGGTTCCGGTGTGAGTTCGCCACGAGCTCGATCCCGTCGTGCTCCGCCGCCAGCGTCGTCTCGTTCCCGCGGATGACGTTTTCGCTCGCGCCCGAAAGAACGATGTCGTCGTGATAGTTCCGGACGAGGAATCCCTCGACGAGCACGCCGTGCGCCCCCACGAGCCCGAAGCCGTACGGCTGCACGGCCCCTGAACCCACGAGGACGACCGTCCCCAGTGATCCCTTCGCCTTCACCGAGGTGTCGCTGTGGGCCGCGTCGATCGTCACGGACTCGGCGTACGTGCCGGCGCAGACGAGGACGAGATCACCCGCCTGAGCCATCGCGACGCCCGCCTGGATGCTCGCGGTGTCCGCGTTTGGACAGTCGGCGAAGTCGTTGTCGACGACGATCGTTCTGCCGCTGGCCGCAAGCGCCGCAGGCAGGAACGCGAGGGCCCCGAGCAGCGCGGCAACGCCGAAGATCCTGGTCAATGTCCCCCTCCAATCTGGTCGGCCTCGAGCCGACGTCTCCCCTGTTACCAGGGATTTCGTACAGACGGCGGCGCTCGGGTCAACTGTCTCGAGGCCCAGAACCTCTTTCACGGCACTGCTCTAGACGCCGACCTCGACCGACGGGCAGCGTTCGCTCGTCCGGGTCGATTACGAGTGCCCGCACCGCCGGACGCAAGGGCAAGCCTGAGGACCGGCCGGCCAGTTCCTGGAACCAGCGTTTCCGCTCAGACCATGGGACGGCCGCGTTCGCCGGCGAGGTCGACGGCAAGACGAACAGACGCGTGTCGCCGAAGCGCCGATCTTGGACGCCGAGCTCCGGACGCTCGCCGAACGCGCCGCGGTACGCCTCCTTGCCGACGAAGGCGATCCAGCCCGACTGCAGCTCGGCGGCCAGTCCTTCGAGCCGCTCCGCGGCATCGGCGAAGTCGGCCTTGCGCAGGTCGCCCGAGCCGGGGGTCGTGCGCGACGCCGCGTTCGTGACCCCGAGGCCGTAATCCAGAAGCTCGAACTGCTCGGACGGCTCGAGCAGCCGCGGCGTGAATCCCGCAGCGTGCAGAAGGCGCCAGAAATCGTTTCGCGGGTTCGCGAAATGAGCGCCGGCTGCCGCTGACACGCGACCCGGATTGATGCCGCAGAAGAGGACGCGCAGACCGGGGCCGAGAACGTCCGGAAGCGCGGACTCAGGCTGCTTCGGGCTCGGCGAGCGCCTCGGGATCGCGCCCTTCAAGGAGCTCCTCGAAGCGGCGACGCATCGTCTCGCCGTTGGCCAGCACCCCATTGCGCGGGCGGCGCGGCTCGAGCCTCACGAGCCGCACGCTCGCCTCCCAGCCGCCGTAGCACCTGGCGTAACACTCGGCCTCACTGAGCGGCCGCAGCCGTCGCATGGCCCCACAATACGCCGGACTCCGGACGGTTCCTGCGTGCGCGGTGCGGTGGATCAGAGTGCGGAGGCCCGCCTCCTGGGCGGGCCTCCGGTCGAGAACGAGTCCGGTCAGTCGAGCTCGCGGTAACCGCGGCCGCCCGGACCGTAGTAGCCGCCAAGCTCATTCCGGTAGGTCGGATCCATGTACCGCTTCTCGTCGAACTCCGGCGCGTTCTTGATCTGATCCTTCGTGCGGTTGACGAACACCGTCTCGGTGTCGGGATCGACGTCGCGCACGACGCCCGCCGGCAACATCACTTTCTTGCCGAAGATCCACGGGCCCGTGTCGACGACGATGAAGCTCTGGCCGACGTCGAGCGTCGCGTTGTCGACCTTGCCGATGCTTCCGTCGAGGGCCTCGACGGAATAGCCACTCAGATCCCGCTGCGCAACAGCGGTGCTGCTGTACGTCCACAGGTCAGTCGTAGACATGTCCACACCCCCTTCGAGACCGAAGGTCTCGTTTTGGCTAGGCACAGGTCCGTTACCCGACCTTCGGTCTCGAAAACCCCTGCAAATCAGCCGCTCCAGTCGGCTAGGCCCGCTCGAGCGGCGCCATGGTGAGGCCGTAGCCCCGCAGCTGCTCCCAGTAGAGCTCGGCCGCCTCGCGGTGGCCCGACCAGACGATCGCACGGCCGCTCGAGTGGATCCGGTCCGCGATCCGCAGGCCCTGCTCGTAGGAGACGTCCGGAAGGGTGGATGCGAGTGCCGCGGCAACACCCTGGAAGGTGTTGTGATTGTCGTTCAGGACGATCACGTTCCACGGCGCGCCGAGACCCGTCCCCGTCCCGCGGTCGATGCGCTCTTTCGTCGCCGGAGCCACGCACGAATCGTAGTAGCGTCCCGGAGCGTGTCGACCGTCGCCCTGGACGTGGAGGCCGTCCGCGAGCGCTTCTCCGCACTCCGCCAGCCCCTCGTCTTCTTCGACGGGCCCGGTGGCACGCAGGTGCCGGACGAGGTCATCGACGCCGTCGCCCGGTACTACCGCGAGTCCAACGCCAACGTCAGCGGCCCGTACGAGACGAGTCGCCGAACCGAAGCGCTCGTCGCGCAGGCGCGGCTGACCGCGGCGGAGTTCCTCCGCTGCGGGCCCGAGGAAACGATCTTCGGAGCCAACATGACGACGCTCGCGTTCGCGCTCACGCGCACCGCCGGACGGGCGTGGCGCGAGGGAGACGAGATCCTGGTGACGAAGCTCGACCACGACGCGAACGTGGCGCCCTGGCTCGAGCTCGCTCACGACAAAGGTCTCGAGGTCCGGTTCGTGGAGCTCGACGGCGACACGACGCTCGACCTCCTCGACCTCGAGCGGCAGCTCTCCGACCGCACCCGCGTCGTCGCCTTCCCGGTCGCCTCGAACGCCGTCGGGACCTTGACCGACGTGCGCCGTGTCGTCGAGCTCGCTCACGCGGCCGGCGCACTCGCCTGGGCCGACGCGGTGCACTACGGCCCGCACGGACCGATCGACGCGAGCGGCTGGGGCGTGGACGTGCTCATCTGCTCGCCGTACAAGTTCTTCGGCCCGCATCTCGGTGTCGCCTACGGCCGGTCCGAGCTGCTCGAACGCTGGCGTCCGTACAAGGTGCGGCCCGCTGCCGACGAGCCGCTCGGCCACCGTTTCGAGACGGGGACGCTGCCCCACGAGCTGCTCGCCGGCTTCGTCGCAGCGGTCGAATACATCGAGTCGATCGGTTGGGAGGCCATCCAGGCGCACGAGCGGGCACTTGGCGAGCGCTTCCTGGCCGGCCTACCGGAGAACGTCATCCTGTACGGCCTGCCGACGATGGAGGGCCGAGTCGCGACCTTTGCGTTCAACGTGGACGGGATCTCGACTCGCACGGCAGCGACACGCCTGGGCGACGGAGGCTTCGCAGTCTGGCAGGGCAACTACTACGCCGTGGAGGTGATGCGGCGGCTCGGCCTCGAGGAGGAAGGCGCCGTCCGCGCGGGGATCGTGCACTACAACACGGCGGAGGAGGTCGACGGCCTGCTCGCCGCGATCGCGGCGCTGTGACGCCGGTCGAGCTGCTTCGGCAACTGCTCCGTTTCGACACGACGAACCCGCCGGGCAACGAAGGAGAGTGCGTCGAGTTCCTCCGCAGCCTGCTCGACGATGCGGGTTGCGAGACGGAGGTCTACGCAAAAGAGCCGGGGCGGCCGAACCTCCTCACGCGACTGACGGGCACAGGCTCAGGCCCGCCGTTCCTCCTCTACGGCCACGTTGACGTCGTCACGACGGCCCACCAGCGATGGCAGCACCCACCTTTTGGTGGCGAGTTGGTGGACGGCTACGTCTGGGGCCGCGGGGCGCTCGACATGAAGGGCGGCGTCGCCATGCTCGTGTCGGCGTTCCTGCGGGCCAAGACGGAGGGGTTCCGCCCGCGTGGCGACCTGATCCTCGCCGTCCTCAGCGACGAGGAGGCGGGCGGTGACTTCGGCGCGCGATTCCTCGTCGAGGAGCATCCGCATCTCTTCGACGGCGTGCGCCACGCGCTCGGCGAGTTCGGCGGGTTCTCCTACGAAATCGCGGGCAAGCGCTTCTATCCGATCCAGATCGCCGAGAAGCAGATCTGCTGGATGAAGGCGACAATCCGCGGAGCCGGCGGCCACGGCGCGCTGATCAACCGCGGCGGAACGATGGCGCGCCTCGCACGCTTTCTGCAGGACCTCGATCGCAAGCCGCTGCCCGTACACGTCACTCCGGTAGCGCGTCTCTTCCTCGAAAGCGTTGCTGCAGAGGTGCCGGCGACGCAACGCGTCGCCCTCGAAGCGCTGCTGAAACCGCGTCTCGCCGGGCGCGCGCTGCGCCTGCTGGGGGAACGGACACGAAGATTCGAGCCGATGCTACGGAACACCGTGAACGCGACGATCGTCCGAGGGGGTGACAAGATCAACGTCGTCCCGAGTGAGATCGAGCTGGAGCTGGACGGCCGCGCTCTTCCCGGTTTGGGCCCGGATGTCCTGATCGGAGAGCTGCGCGACGCCGTCGGCGAGGACGTCGAGCTCGAGTTGGTTCGCCACGATCCGGGCCCCAGCGAGCCCGACCTGACGCTCTTCGAGACACTTGCGGAGGTCTTGCGCGAGCTCGATCCGGAGAGCATTCCCGTGCCGCTCCTCCAGGTCGGCGTCACGGACGGACGCTTCTTCTCGCGGCTCGGCATCCAGACGTACGGGTTCCTGCCGATGCGTCTCCCGACGGACTTCGAGTTCCTCGGATTGATCCACGCCGCCGACGAGCGTATCCCCGCCGAGGCCATCGACTTCGGGACGGATGCGATTTACCGAGCCCTGCAGCGCGTTGCCTGACAAGACCTACTCCACTCCGCTCGCGAAAAAGCTTGGCGCGAAACCCGGCGCAGCGGTCGTCGTCTTCTTCACGACCAGCCGAACGGAGCTCGAGCGCCGTTTCGCGGCGCTGAGGAAGACACTCGCCCCGGCCGACGGACTGTGGATCGCGTGGCCGAAGAAGGCGTCAAAGCTCGAGACCGACCTCGACTTCGCGAGGGTGCAGAAGATCGGGCTCGCCGCGGGCCTGGTCGACAACAAGAGCGCCGCGATCGACGAGGACTGGCAGGCCGTCCGGTTCGTCTCACGGAGAGCCGATCGCCCTAGCTAGCATCGCGACCTGTGAGCACGTTCCAGCTCGACACGCTGCCGAACGGCCTGCGCATCCTGACTGCGCCGATGAAGTCGGCCCAGTCCGTGACGTGCGCGATCATGCTGGCGGCCGGCTCGCGCTACGAGACGCCTGACACAAACGGCATCGCGCACTTCGCCGAGCACATGTTCTTCAAGGGCACCGAGCGGCGGCCCAGTGCCCGGGACATCTCCAAGGAGATCGACGCGATCGGCGGCGAGTTCAACGCCTTCACGGGCAAGGAGTACACGGGGTACTACGTGCGGTGCGCGGCAGAATCGCGGGACGTCGCGCTCGACGTCCTCGTCGACATGCTGCGGCACTCGAAGTTCGCGCCGGACGAGATCGAGCGCGAGAAGGGCGTCATCATCGAGGAGATGAATATGTACTACGACACCCCGCGCGACTTCATCAGCGGGGTGTATGAGGAGCTCCTCTACGGCGATCAGCCGCTCGGGTGGGACATCATCGGCCGCAAGGAGACGGTGCGGGGCGCGACACGAGACACGTTCGCCTCCTACGTCGACCGCTGGTACAAGCCGTCCCGCATGGTGGTCGGCGTCGGGGGGAACCTCGGCGACGACCTGCACGAGCAGGTGCAGGAGCTGCTCGGTGACATGGAGGAGGCGGAAACCGGTGAGCCCGAGCCCGTTCGCCTGAGTCCGAACGGCGACTCGAGGGTCAAGGTGCACACGAAGGCGTCGGATCAAGCGCACGTCTGCCTCGGGGTACACAGCTATCCACTCCTGCACCCGGACCGGTACGTGCTGCAGGTGCTCTCCACCATCCTCGGCGGCGGCATGTCCTCCCGCCTCTTCACAGAGGTGCGCGAGCGCCGCGGGCTCGCCTACTACGTCTACGGGCTCAACCACAGCTACACGGATGCCGGCTCGCTCTACGCGCAGGCAGGCGTCGACATCAACCGGATCGACGACGCCGTCTCGACCATCGCGGCCGAGCTGCGGACGATTGCGAGCGACGCGGTGCCGCAGGACGAGCTCGAGAAGGGCAAGAGCTTTGCGAAGGGACGCTTCGTCCTTCAGCTCGAGACCTCCCAGGGCCTGATCATGTTCGGGCTGCGTCGCGAGGTGCTGGAGGGCAAGACGGCCGATCCGGAGGAGATCCTCGCGGAGCTCGACAAGGTGACGGCCGAGGACGTCCAACGCGTCGCGCGCGACCTGATCGAGCGCAGGGGCCTGCACCTGGCCGTGATCGGGCCGTTCGACGACGCTGAACGGTTCGAAAAGCTGCTCGCCTAGGCGCTAGTTTCACGCGGCGCGACTGCGAGCAAGATCGAAGCCGTGAGGTACGCCGTCCTGGCGACTCTGTGCGTCCTCGAGCTTGTGGCTGCGGGCTGCGGCGGCGGAGGGAAGAAGTCAGTCGCGACGACCACCGTCACGACCGTCGCCACCGCCACCAATCCGACCGGGACGGCCTCCGTGACGACGCACGGCCGCTTCCACTATCCGCCTGCGCTCGTCAAGAGCTACATGCAGAGTTGCACGAAGGGTGACACGGCGAAGAAGGCGTATTGCGGCTGTACCCTCGACAAGCTCTCCAACGACGTCTCCGTCCAGGATTTCGTCAAGGTCGGGCTCGCCGGGGGAAGGCTCCCACCCCGCATCCAGCGGCTGATCAATCAGGCCGCCAACGCCTGCGCCGACAAGCTGTAGCTACCGCACCGCTGCAAGCACGCGTCGGCCGAGGTCGCGCGCGGCCGCATATTGCAGATTGGGTGCGTACGTCAGGACGACGACGATCTTCGGCCCACCGCGGAAGTACACGATCGCCGCCGTGTGACGCGCGTCGTGCAGCCAGCCGTTCTTCTGCGCGATCCGCGTTCCCGCCGGGAGCCACGGCCGGAGGAGGCCTTCGTTGTTGCCGCGCATCTCCGAGGCGGCGAGCAGGCCGAGGCCGTAGCGCGAGCGTGCGCGATCGAGCCCGTCGATTCGCAGAGCCCGCTCGTTGCCGAGCGCTCCCGCGTGAAGGAGATAGAGGATCCTTCCGAGGTCGTGTGCGGTTGTGACGCGGCCGGAGACGAACGGCGGTTGGCGTTGGACGTCGAGGCGGAGAGCCGTGCCGACGCGATATCCCTGGGGATAGGTGCTGCGGCGGGCGCCGGCGCGACGCAAAGCAGCCTCGATCGCCGCCGAGCCGCCCAGTCGAGCGAACAGGCGGTTCGCCGCGAGATTCGAGGACCAGCGGGTCATCTGACGTAGCTCGTAGTCGAGCGATGAACGCTCGGGATGAGCAAACCGTGCGAGGGCCGCCAGCAGCACTCCGAGCTTGACGGTGGACGCCGCCGGGAACTGCGCGTCCGAGTTCCACCCGGCCGTCCGTCCGGTGACCAGGTCGTGCACCCAGAACGCCGCCCAGCCGGGAAAGGCTCTGCCCAGCGCGGCGAGGCGGGCGGCGCGGGCGGAGTCCGTCCCACGCTCGGGCGCTGCCCGGCCAAGTGCGGGCAGTCGCGGCAGCGGGCGTGTGCGCAGCCGCAAGCGGACGAGATCGTCGCTCGCCGGACACCGTCGCAACCGACGCAGCGCGAGCTCCGCCTGTCGCTGCCCGGCGCCTTCGAGGCGCGGCCGCGTTCGGTCGTACCCCTCCGACTGGCGCACGAGGCCATGACCGAAGGACAGGGCCGCTTCGGCGACGCACCGGCGCAACAGCACGCGCGATCCCACAACCGCCTCCTCGAGATCGCGGCCTGCGTCGTAACGCGCTTGCATCCCTTCGGACGTGTGCGGCATGGAGAGCGCGGCACGCGCCCGGCTCAGCGGCTGATCGATTCCGGAGGATGCGGGCGCCGCCGCAACGAGCGCAGCGGCGACGAGCGGGCTAGTCCTCCCGAGTATCGGTGACCGCACGCTCCTTGAGCTCCTCGACGACGGTCGGATCGGCGAGCGTGGTCGTGTCGCCGAGCGCGCGGTTCTCGGCGACGTCGCGCAGCAGGCGGCGCATGATCTTGCCGCTACGTGTTTTCGGGAGCTCCGGCGTGAAGACGATGTTCGCAGGCTTCGCGATCGGCCCGATCTTCTTGCCGACGTGGTTGCGCAGCTCTTCCAGCATCTCGACGGAGCCGTCCTGGCCGCCCTTGAGCGTCACGTAGGCGACGATCGCCTGTCCCGTGCGCTCGTCCTTGCGACCGCAGACGGCAGCCTCCGCCACACGCTGGTGATCGACGAGCGCGGACTCCACCTCGATCGTCGAGATGCGATGGCCGGAGACGTTCATGACGTCGTCGACGCGACCGAGCAGCCAGAAGTCGCCGTCCTCGTCGATGCGCGCGCCGTCCCCCGCGAAGTAGACGTCGTCGTACTTCGACCAGTACGTCTCACGGTAACGCGCGTCGTCGTTGTGGATCCCGCGCAGCATCGCCGGCCAGGGACGCTTGAGGACGAGGTAGCCGCCCCCGCCGGGGCCGACCTCCTCGCCGCTCTCGCTGTAGACCGCCGCCTCGACGCCGGGGAAAGGCTTCGTCGCGGAGCCCGGTTTCAGCGTCGTGATCCCCGGGAGCGGCGTGATCAGGATCATTCCGGTCTCCGTCTGCCACCACGTGTCAACGACCGGCGTACGGTCGTCGCCGATGTGCTCCCGGTACCAGACCCACGCCTCCGGATTGATCGGTTCGCCGACCGTGCCGAGCAGCCGCAGCGAGGACAGGTCGTGCCGCTGTGCATGCTCCGGCCCCCACTTCATGTGCGACCGGATGGCGGTGGGCGCCGTGTAGAGGATGTCGACCTTGTAGCGCTCGATGATCTCCCACCAGCGCTCCGGATCCGGATAGTTCGGAACTCCCTCGTAGATGATCCCCGTTGTGGCGTTGCACAGCGGCCCGTAGACGATGTAGCTGTGCCCCGTCACCCAGCCGACGTCGGCGGCGCACCAGTAGATCGAGTCAGGCTTGACGTCGAAGATGTAGTGGTGCGTCGTCGCGACGCCGATCAGGTAGCCGGCGGTGGTGTGGACGATGCCCTTCGGCTTCGCCGTCGTCCCTGACGTGTACAGGAGGTAGAGCAGGTCCTCCGAGTCCATCGGCTCACACGGGCAGGACTGCGGATCGTCGTCCTCTCCCTCGACGAGCTCGTGCCACCAGGCGTCGCGTGACGCGTCGAAGGGAACGTCGTCGCCGGTTCGCCGGTGGACGACGACCTTCTTCACCGAGGGAGACTGCGCAACCGCCTCGTCTGCGTTCTCCTTCAGTGAAACCTTCTTGCCGGCGCGCCAGCCCTCGTCTTGGGTGATCAGGAGCTCGCACTCCATGTCGTTGAGCCGGCCCGACAGCGAGTCGGCCGAGAAGCCGCCGAAGACGACGGTGTGCGGGGCGCCGAGCCGCGTGCACGCGAGCATCGCGATCGGAAGCTCGGGGACCATGCCCATGTAGATCCCGACCGGCGTCCCCTTCTTCACGCCGACAGCCTTCAGCGCATTTGCGAAGCGAACGACGTCGCACTGGAGATCGGCGAATGTGATCGTGCGGCGTTCGCCCTCCGGCTCGCCCTCCCAGTAGTAGGCGACGTTGCCGCCCTTGCCGGCCTCGACGTGCCGGTCGACACAGTTGAAGCAGACGTTGAGCTTGCCGCCTAGGTACCACGTCGCGTACGGCGGCTCCCATTCGTAGAGCTTCGTGAACGGCTCGAACCACGTGACGCGGTTACGGCCCTCGGTCTCCCAGAATTCCTCCCAGTCGCGCTCGTAGATCTCCGGTTGTGCGTTCGCCTGCCGTGCGAAGCTCGGGTCGGGCGCGTACCGCCGCTCCTCGAGCAGCATCGTGTCGATGGTGTTGGTCACGGCGTCAGGTCGTACGGGTAGTCCGTGATCACCTCGTAGCCGTCTCTGGTTACGAGGACGAGGTCCTCGAGACGCAGGCCGCCGAAGCCTGACCGGTAGAGGCCCGGCTCGATCGTGATCACGTCACCCGGGACGAGGTCGTGGCCGGTGCGTGACATCGCCGGCAGCTCGTGCACCTCGAGGCCGACGCCGTGCCCGAGCCCGTGGAAGAAGCCGTCCTCGAGCACCTCGCCCGGCTCCTTGTGCAGCTGCGTCTTGTAGCCGGCTCCGTGAAAGAGCTCGCATACCTCCTCGAACAGCTTTCGCCCATTGACGCCGGGCTTGACCCCTGCGGTCGAGTTGTCCAGCGCTTCCTTCACGAGCCGGTACCACTCCTTGAGCTCGTCCGAGGGCTCGCCGACGACGTACGTCCGCGTCATATCCGCGTAGCACCCTGTCGCCTTGTCCTTGGGATAGAGGTCGAAGACGATCGGCTCGTTCGGGGAAATTTGGCCGGAGCCGGTGTTGTGGCCGACCGCCGTCTGCGGGCCGTGCGAGACGATCATGTCGCCGCCCTCCACCTCGTGGTCGGCGAAGACGTCCTCGATCACGCGCTTGATCCGCTCGCACGTCAGCGGCTCGCCGCCGACCTCGAGGCCGGCGCCGTTCGGCTGCGCCTGGCGCAGCAGCTCGCGCGCGGCGTCGAGCGCTGCCTCGCAGGCGCGCTGCGCACGGCGGATGCCCTGCAGCTCGGTCTCGTTCTTCGAGCGGCGGCGGTTGTCGAAGAGGTCGCGGTCGACGACGACCTCGATCCCGTTCGCGCGCAGATGGTCCGCGTGTGCGACCGGGAACGTCGGCGGCACCGTCGCCTGTTCGATGCCGAGCTCGCGGCACGCGCGTAGGGCGACCTCGAGCTCGATCTCCCAGGCCTGCATGCCTTGCGCGAACAGCTTGTCCGTCCCGAGCTGCTCGAGCGGGACGATCTCCAGCTCCGGCGCGTCCTCCCGCACGCGCGGGATCTCGAGTGAGTGCAGGATCACCACACGGCGCTCGCCCTCCTCGGCGTAGAGGAACGCGTCGGGAATCGGCACCGGCACCTCGTGGCGCAGCTCCGGCGAGCGCATGGTGTCGCCGTAGATCAGGAGGTCTGGCACGGCACGATCCTAACGAGGCGTAGCCCAGGGGCTCGCACTTAGACTCCAAAGCGTGGACGACCCGCTGCAGCGTGCCCAGATGCTGATGGCGCAGTGGGACGACAAGCTTCGCCGCGAGCTCCCCGACGGCGCCGAGATCTTCGACGCCCACACCCACCTCGGCACCGACATCGACGGCATGGTAGGCGTCTACGACGACCTGATCCGCGGGATGGACAAGTACGGGATCTCGCGCTGCTTCATGTTCTGCCTCGACGAGCCGGACCGGCACCCAGGATTCCGCGCCGGCAACGACCGCACGCTCGCCTTCGCCGAGCGCTCCGAGGGGCGGTTGATCCCCTTCGTCCGCCTCGACCTCTCGGAGGACCCGATCGAGGAGGCGACGCGGTGCCTCGATCTCGGCGCGCGCGGGATCAAGCTCCATCCGCGCGCCCAGAAGTTCCTGCTCAACGACGAGCGCCTGTCGCCGATCTTCGAGCTCGCGGCCGAGCGGAGCGTTCCGGTCCTGATCCACGGCGGCCGCGGCCTGCCGCCGATCGCCGACGACCTCGGCCGCGTCGTCGACCGCTATCCGAAGGCGCAGCTGATCGTCGCCCATGCCGGCATCGCCGACCTGGCCGCGCTCGCGGACCGGCTCGGCGGCAAGCCCGGAGTCTTCTTCGACACGTCCGTCTGGAGCCCGCTCGACCTGCTCGGCCTCTACCGGCTCGTCGGCCCGGAGCAGGTCGTGTACGCGTCGGACTATCCCTACGGGCAGCAGCCCGCCTCGCTGCTGATCGCCCTGCGCACCGCGCGGCTCGCGCAGCTGACCGAGGATGAGGTCCGCGGCGTGCTCGCGGGCAACGCGAACCGCGTCGCAGCGGGCGAGCCGCCGCTCGAGCCTTCCGCTCCGAAGGGCATCGACACCTTCCAGCAGCCGATGGCCCTCGCGCGCATCCACCAGTACCTCTCGATGGCGACTCCGCTGCTCTGGACGCGCCAGCCGGACCGCGTCGGCGTGCTCGGGCTGGCTCTCAATGCAACGCACGACCGCTCCAACGGGCATCGCGACGAGCTCGAGCAGATCCGCGAGCTCCTGATCGCAGCGCAGGCGATGTGGCGTGCGCTCCCCGAGGAGGGGGACGAGCAGGACCACATGGCGCACACCCGCGCCACCTTCCGGCTCATCCACCTCGCCGACATCGTGGCGGTGACCACTCCTGCCTGAGCTCCGCATCAACGGCGAGACATACGAGGTCGACGCGCGGGTCGGCCGCTCACTCGCGCAAGTCCTGCGCGAGGATCTCGGCCTGACCGGCACCAAGGTCGCCTGCGGCGAAGGCCACTGCGGCGCGTGCACCGTCCTGCTCGACGGCGTGCCGACGCTGTCGTGCATCACGCTCGTCCATACCGTCGACGGACGCAGCGTGACCACGATCGAGGGCCTGCGCGACCATCCGCTGGTGCATGCCTTCGTGCGCGCCGACGCCGTCCAGTGCGGCTTCTGCACGCCGGGGCAGATCGTCTCGGCCGCCGCGCTCGTCGAGGCGAACCCGACCCCGTCGCAGGACGAGATTCGACATGCGATGTCGGGGAATCTCTGCCGCTGCGGCACCTATCCGAGGATCGAGGAGGCAATTAGCACTTGGCGAGACTGATCCGCACCGAAAAGGAAGTCGAAGGCCGCTACGAGGACGTCTGGATCGTGGTCGAGGAGGACGCGCTCGAACAGTGGCCGGAGGGACCGCTGACGACCGTCGGCCGCGAGGTGCCGCGCGTGGACGGGCTCGACCGTGCCCGGGGGCAGGTTCTTTACACCGCGGACCTGCAACTGCCGGGGATGCTGCACACCGCCGTGCTGCGCAGCCCCTACGCGCGCGCGTGTGTAACAAGGATCAACCTCGATGCCGCGCGTGCCGCCCGCGGCGTCCGCGCCGTGCTCGGCCCGAACGAGCTGGAGGTGCTCAAAGAGGACCCGGGCTACGTCGGCCAGGCCGTCGCCGCAGTGGCGGCGGAGACGTTCGGGCAGGCGCAGGCCGCGCTGGAGCAGCTGGACGTGGACTGGGAGGTGCTCGAGCCGCTGCTCGATCCGGACGAGGCGGTGCGTCAGGAGTCCTTCGTCTCCGAGGTCAAGGACTACGAGCGCGGTGACTTCGAGCGCGGCGTCGCCGAGGCCGACGTCGTCGTCGAAGCCGAGTACCGCACGCAGGTCGTCCTGCACAACTCGATGGAGACGCACCAGGCCGTCTGCCACTGGGAGGACGACGGCATCACCGTCTACATCTCGACGCAGTACATCTGGGGCATCCGCGAGTCCATGGCCGAGCAGCTCGGCCTGCCGCCGGACAAGGTGCGCGTCGTCTGCCACGCGATGGGCGGCGGCTTCGGCTCGAAGAACGGGCCGGGCGACTACACGCCGATCGCGGCGGAGCTCGCCAAACGCACGGGCCGGCCGGTCAAGTGTGCGCTGACCCGGCGCGAGGAGAACATCGCAGCCGGCAACCGCAACGCGACGATCCAGCGTCTCACGGCAGCCGCCAAGTCGGACGGGACGCTTGTCGCCCTCGGCGGCGAGTTCATCAACGCCATCGGCCTCTCCGGCTGGTCGGCGACGACCGAAGGCCCGATGATGATGCTCTACGCGTGCGACAACGTGCGCACGGTGCAGTACCCGGCGAAGCTGAACCTGCCGCCGATGGCGGCCTTCCGCGCGCCGGGGTTCGTCGAGGGGACGTTCGCGCTCGAGTGCCTGCTCGACGAGCTCGCCGGCAAGCTCGACATCGATCCGCTCGAGCTGCGCCGCCGGAACTACGCGAGCTCGGACCGCGTCGACGACCGTCCCTTCTCGTCGAAGAACCTCGATGAGTGCTACCGCCGCGCCGAGCCGCACTGGGCGAAACGGGACGAGGTACGCGCACGCAGCGCGGGACCGTGGAAGCACGGGATCGGGCTCGCCTCGCAGATCTGGTACGGCGGGGGCGGCCCGCCCTCGTACGCGTGGATCCGCGTCGGCGCGGATGGACGCGCACAGGTCGTGACGGCGATGCAGGACATCGGCACGGGCACGCGCACCGCAATGGCGCAGATCGCGGCAGAGGAGCTCGGCATTCCGCTCGAACACGTCCAGGTGTCGCTCGGGGACTCCGCGCGGGGACCCTTCGCCTCGATCTCGGCCGGGTCTTCGACCGTTCCGTCGATGGGCCCCGCCGTGCGGTCGGCGGCGGCCGATGCGAAGCGCCAGCTGCTCGAGATCGCTGCGCAGCGGTTCCACCTGGAGGAGCGCGTGCTCGACCTCGAGGACGGCCAGATCCTCGGCAAGGGCGCACGCGGGCCGAACCCCGCCGGCATGCAGGTGCTCACGTTCGGCGTGCAGGTCGCCGAAGTCGCGGTGGACGTCGAGACCGGCGAGGTGCGCGTCGACAAGATCGTCGCGATCCACGACGTCGGGCGCGTCATCAACCGGCTCGGCGCCTCGAGCCAGGTCGAGGGGGGAATCATCCAGGGCATCGGGCACACGCTCTCGGAGGAGCGCATCGTCGACCCGGCAACGGGCTCGATCCTCACGCGCACGCTCGACGCCTACAAGCTGCCGACGATCGCCGACGTCCCCGAGATCGTCAGCGAGCTGGTCGACATCCCGGACCCGCACCTGACCAATCTCGGCTCGAAAGGGCTGGGCGAGCCGCCGATCATCCCAACCGCCGCGGCGATCGCGAACGCGATCCGCGATGCGACGGGCGCGGACGTCCGGTCGCTGCCGATCAGGCGGGAAGAGATGTTGCGCGCCCTGCGTGAGGCCGAGGCGCGGGAGAAGGAGCGCCGTGGAGCTCCTGCGGCCGTCTAGCACCGACGAGGCGACCGCGGCCCTCGGCAACGGCTCGGTCGCGCTCGCCGGCGGGACGGAGCTCGTGCCCCTGCTGCGGGACGGGCTTGCTGGTACTGGCGGCTGGGGTTCGACTGCTGGCTGCACGGCGGCGAGCGCTGCTTCGCGAAGGACGGAGCGCACCGTGAGCACGCGATCTTCGGCAACGAGCTCTGCGCCTCGGCCCATCCATCCGACGTCGCGGCCGCGCTGGTCGCGCTCGGCGCCACGCTACGGACGACCCGGCGGGAGCTTCCGGTCGCCGACCTCTACCGGCTGCCGACTGCGGACGACCGCAGCACCACGAACCTCGCGCGGGACGAGCTGATCCTCGAGCTCGACGTGCCGGCGCCACAGGCGTCGACGTACCTCAAGGCAATGGACCGTCGGAAATGGGCCTTCCCGCTCGTCGGCGTCGCCGCCGCGCGGTCGGCCACGGGGATTCAGATCGCGCTCGCCGGTGTAGCTCCGATTCCCTGGACGCTCGGCGCAGCCGAGGCACTGGACACCGCCACGCCTCTGCCCGGCACGGCCTACAAGGTCGAGATCGCGCGCGCGCTCGTCCGGCGCGCCGTCGAAGGGATGAACGACCAAGAGCAATAGGATCCCGCCCGCGAAGGAGGTACTGACCCGCGTTCGCACGCGCCGCGCGGAACACCGGCTTGCCGCTCGCGATGCTGGTCGACGTAACGTCCTTGTGGCGCGAGCTGCGCGGCTGTCGCTGATTCTCGGGGTGCTCGCGCTCGCCGCGTGCGGCGGCGGAGGCGTGAAGGCGACGACGGAGACGGAGCAGGCGCGGTGCCCGACGACGGGCGCCAAGGTCACCTTCCCGCTGCTCGACCCGAAGCGTCCCCACACCGTCGACGTACTGACCAACCTCGGCCGCTTTGACATCCGCCTCGATGTCGAGGACTCCCCCTGCGTGACGTCCTCGTTCGCGGCGCTCGTCCGGAAACGGTTCTTCGACGGGACGATCTTCCACCGGATCGTGCCCGGCTTCGTGATCCAGGGCGGCGATCCGACGGGAACGGGCACGGGGGGCCCGGGGTACACCGTGGTCGACGTCCCGCCCGCGAACTCGCTCTACACGGAGGGGGTCGTGGCCATGGCGAAGTCGTCGACGGAACCTCGCGGCGCGGCCGGGAGCCAGTTCTTCGTCGTCACGGCCTCGGACGCCGGGCTGCCGCCCGACTACGCGATCCTCGGCGTCGTCACGAAAGGCCTGAAGGTCGTGGAGCGCATCGGTCGCCTGGGCAACCGCGTGACGGAGAAGCCGACGCGTCGGGTCGTCGTGCTGCGCATGACTCTCGTCTCGTGAGCGAAAGCTTCGCTTTCGTTCACGGAGTGGGTTTCACGCTTCGCGGAAACGCGCGCGGGCCCAGCCCGCGCGCTCCTTGCTGGTCGGCGATTTCTTCTCGTCCGTGCGGCCGTTCCACTTGGCAATGGTGTCCAAATCCGAGGGTCTGACCCCTTGGCGTCAGACCCCAGCCTCTCGGTAGGTCGGAGCCTCGGCTTGTGATCTCTGCTGTTGTTCTCGCG
>WNGF01002162.1_pt1 | contig 36036 bp, 29 predicted proteins | sample 5400641 | NCBI WGS metagenome assembly WNGF01 (sample SAMN13153371, study PRJNA577476) | soil metagenome | isolation source: 80 cm soil or saprolite under grassland replicate 2 | place: USA:California | collected 2016-06-15 | reverse complement strand
TCGCGCGCTGGCAAGCCGACCGCGGGCAGATGCGATCAGCCCTGTACGACCAGAAGGATCGTGAATTTGCTCAACTGCTGTTCGTTCACCGCGGTAAAGGTATGGGCGTCACCTTCCTCAACCGGCGCTTGATCCCGCTGCTCTGCCAGAAGGCTGGTGTGGATGCACGCGACGCCGAAGGTGCCTACACCGCCCACCGTGGTCGCAGCGCTCGGATCTCGATGCTGCACGCCTGTGGTCTGGAACTGGAGGACCTGGCAGCCTACGCCATCCACAAGAACACGCAGACGATCAAGAAGTACGCCCGGCGGAACCCTATTCATCTGCACCGTCGAGTCGCGCGGGCAGACACTCTTTCGACCGTGATCGAGGGACTCTATGACCCGAGCGCCGCGGCACAAAGCAAGCCATCGGTGCGCTGGTTCCTTGGATACGACGCCGATGGCGCGCCTCAGTTCTGCGGGCTGCCTGCCCATCACACGTGCCCACACCGGATGGATTGCTCACGTTGCGGTCTGTTCATCGGCGGCGGGCAGGCGAGATTGGTGCACGATGATCCGACCTTGCTCAGGGTCACGGCCGAGGTCGCGATGGCTGACGTACAGCGGCTGCTCAATGACGGTCAGCGCGAGGCAGCTGCGCGTGCACTCGCGGCGGCGAAGGAGGTCCCCGCGCCCGTCCCGCCTAGCGTAGCCTTCTTGACAAACCCAGCCGGTTTGAGCGACGCGCGTCTGAAGGAGTTGGCAGACCTTGCAACTGAAGATGCACTCGCGCAATTGAGACTCGTCGCCGACGATCTGATCGCCACCTTGGCGGAGCACCGTAGTAAAGACGGCCGCAACGTCGCCGTGACCGCCCTGCGCAAGCGCCTCGCGTTCGTTCAGGGACTCATCCAACGGCGCAACGTACAGCTTGATGGACCCGACGCGGCCACCCTGGGCCCCGGATCCGGGACCCATCCTATATAAAGTTGCTCAAGCGCCAGGGATACGGACGAGCCTCCACCTGGCTACTGAGGAGGCGGATCATCAGCGCAGCTTGATCCCAGTGGGGGCAAGGCGCTGATCAGCTGCCACACGGCATCGCTTCACCGGATTCGCGGGTGAGTCCGGTTCGACAATATCGAACTCACATGCGCTCGACAATGAGGAAGCCTTGCTCGTTGAACCTATCGTTGTCTACCCGCGTTGCGACTGCCAAGAAGTCCGCGTCCTTCTCGCTGTAGGCGTAAGCAGACGCCGTGCTTGGCGGGGTGCGGTGTGGTCGAAGGCAGGTGCGCCGATCCCGAGCTCCCGCGCGGAGCGAGCATGTCGTCCAACGCTGGCCGGCAGGAAAGAAAAAGGCTGCTGCCCGCTGAGCGTACAGGCGCGGGCAGCAGCCCTCCGTTGTGGCTTACCTACGGTAGGCAGCCAACCACTTCTACCGCGGCGTCAGCGGAGCCAATGAATTCCTTCTCAACATGGTTGTTGAGAAGCCCACATGGCGCATTCTGGTTGATGCTCAGGACAAGATCGATCGTGAATGAGCCGGCGTCCGGAACAAACACCTGGATTGTGACCGAGTTTGAGGCTGCGTCGTAGGTCACGCTGGTCACGTCGGTCCCGCCAGCGGAGATGAAGGTGGTGTTCGGCGGCAACTGATCGAAGACCGTGAACGGGCCACCCGCCGGCGAGCCAGTCACAGCTATGACGTAGGTGACCTGGTCACCGGGCTGAACCTGCGGTGGTGTTCCGCTGAGGGGAACAGACACGCCACCACGAACGATGTCCACAACGCTCTTACTGATGGTCTTACCGAGTGTCGGCGTCGGCGTGGGTGTATTGGTCGGCGTCGCGGTGGGCGTGTTGGTCGGCGTCGCCGTGGGCGTGTTCGTGGGCGTCGCCGTGGGCGTGTTGGTCGGCGTCGCTTGCGGACAACTCAGTACAAACCGACCAGCCCAGGAGCTGTAGATCTGGACCGTGGCATTCGTCACCGTGGCGCCGTCCGTCAGATGCAGGGTGGTCGAGTAGTGCGCGACGATGCCGTTACTGCCTGCGTCCGGTGGTGTTGTCTTCTGCAGCGGCACCCGCACGGTCTCGCCGGTGCTGAAGGTGACCGTGATGTACGCCGGAACCTGGCTCGCTGAGTCAATCTGGTTGATGATCCAGTGCCACTGTGTTGGCTCGCACAGCTTCTCAGGCAGCCCGTTCATGACCTGCACGGTCTTCAGAGTGGCTGCATTGGCTTCGCCAACCCGCGCCGAGTCGCCCATCCCGAGCACGAGTCCAAACAACACCGCGAACGTGGCAACAACCGCGATCCAAGCCCGCAGTCTCACCGGTCTGTATACGTTCCCCATCCGCTCCCGTCCTTTCGATGCCAAGACAGGCACCGTTCTCCGCCAGGGAGTATTCGACGCCAAAGATCATGCAAGCTGATTGACAGTTGAGGAGTGGTTGAGCGCGTGTGGATTTGTGGTTGAGCCGCCCGGGAAGGCCTGGCGTCTGCAGCCAACCTGGCTGGCGCCCGACGGACCGTGGCCATCGTCGATGCGTACCACGATCCGACCGCTCCATTCCGCTCGGGCGAAAAGGGCTACGCAGTCGAGTTCCCAGCCGCAAAGACCCCGCGCTGACCGCGGGTTGTCGTTCGAGCAGTGTGGGCGAGAGTGACTCTTGGTGACGCCCAGGTCGGCCAGCAACAGCGCCACCGGCTTGCAGGCCATCGACGTCCCTCGATCGGCATGGATCGTCAGTCGGTCAGCCACGATGTGCTGCTTGCGGATGGTGTCGGCCGGCAGGCGCTCGGCCAACTCCGCGGTCTCACGCTTGGCCAGCAGCCAGCCTGGAACGAAGCGGCTGTAGATGTCGATGATGACGTACAGGTAGAAATAGGTCCACTTGACCGGCCCGAGGAGCTTGGTGATGTCCCATGACCACATCTCGTTCGGACGCGTCGCCAGCAGTTCGGGCTTGACGGTCGTGGGATGGCTGGCCTGGCGGCGTCGCTCGCGCACTTCGCCGGCGGCACGCACCTGTCAGTACATGGTTGGCACGGAGCTCAGGTAGCGACCTTCATCCAGGAGCGTGGCGTGGACGCTGGCCGGCGCCTGGTCCACGAAGCGCTCGTGGTGCAGCACGCCGAGCACGTCGGCGCGTTCGACTGCGCTCAGTGCACGCGGCTGCGGTGCTGGTGCGCGTCTCGGCCGTGGTGGAGGCGGGCTGCGACGATGGCGTCGGTAGTAGCTCGCTCGAGAGCGGCCCAACGCAGCACACGCGGCACGTTTGCCGAGCGTGCCAGCCAGATCGTCGATCGTCTGGTCGATCATCACTTCGGCTCGCCGCCGCTCAGTGACGCCGCGCTGCCCGTGGTGAGCTGCTCCAGCAGCGCGGAGAGTTTTCCTTGGACCTCGATCACCTTGTGCGCCTTGGCCAGGTCGGCTTGCAGGCGCGCGTTCTCACGGCGCAGCCGTGCCACCTCCTGGTCGCGCGAATCGGCGGCTGGCCGCCCTGGCGCAGCGGCCAGCGCCTGCAGCGCGCCCTGGTCACGCTGCTTGCGCCACTCGGAGATCAGCGACGTGTACAGACCCTCACGTCGCAGCAGGGCGCCTTTGCCGTCGCGGTCGCGCCGCTCAGACGGGGCGCTGGGCGAAGCCCGTGGCGTGCGTCCTGATGCTGGCCCAGGCAACCTCACCCATGGGCGCGCAACCACACGTTGCCGTGGTACATGGGTGCCTTCGTTGACGGCGTGACTGCAGAGCGCTGCCGCCAACACGCCGTTCGTCATCGTCGGCATCTGTCAATAGCCGGCATGTAGGCTCTCCCGGGCTTCCCCTGAAACTCGTCTCGCGGGTGGGCGCCGGCGCTAGGCGGTCATGGGCTTGAGCGTTAGTGAATAACCGAGGCTCTCGAGACGGCGAACATGGTGACGTTCGATGCGAGTCGCGTCGAGTCGATCGAAGTAGCCAACGCCGAACTCAGTGTAGGGCCGACCGGCACGCTGGTGAGCACGAGCGGTCACCATGCACCATCAGTGACTTTTCGAAGCTCACCAGCGCACGTCCATACATGTTGATCGTGCCGGGGCTGGCTGCCCGCGAGCGTCCCGCCAGGTACTCGGCATAGGACGCGCGTAGTTCAGCGAGCGGGTACTCAGCGTTGAAGGGATCGGTCCAGATCGTAGGTGGATGACACATGTCCTTCTGATTCGGCCAGTTGGGTTCACTGCTGCCGTCGCAAGCACGACCGAAGCCATCTACGCCTCATGGCGTTCCCCCGGGCGAGCGAGCACAAAACCGGCCGCGAACTGCCGCCGCCCCGAACAGCTCGCCCGGCTCTAGGCCAGGTTCCGCAGCGCGGCGACGATCGAATTCGGGCTGCCGTTGGCCTTGAAGAGCGCCTGCGCCTCGAAGCGCGGGTCGCTCGCACCGCCGGCCAAGTCGGCAATCGTCCAGACCGAGGACGCGAACAACCACGGCTCGCGCTGGGCGCGCATATAGCTGAAAGCTTCGCGCGTCCAGTCGGCCGCCATAGCCGCCGTGACGGCCGGCATCTTTGGATCTTCCTGCTGGCCCTCGAACGTGCCACCCTCGGTACCGATGATCGGCAGATCACGATCAAGTGCCGCCCGCACAGTGGCGTGATAAGCGCGAAACTTGAAAAACCCGTCGCCATCGCCCCGATCCGTAATCGGGTGATTCCAGGTGTAGTTGTGCATGGATAGCCACGCCTTGTCGAGCGCGCCGAGCTCGCCGCGTGCTTTAAGTCCGGCGAGGCTGTCCTTCAGGAACTGCTGATCGTCGTAGTCTCCGCCGGGCGCTAGCGAGCCGAAGCCTGGCAGGCCACCGCCACGCACGATGGCTCGGGCGGCCGGTACCCAGATATCGAGATAACGATCGACCGACACCTTGCCGTCGGGGTTTTCGCAGTTGAGGTTCGGCTCGTTGAACGGCTGGAAGTAGTGAACACCCATGGCCGAGTAGTGGCGGACCATGCCTTCGAGGTCGCCGTGCATCGGCTGCAACGTCGGCGAGTAGATGCGCATCACCGGCTCGATACCGGCTGCGACCAGCTTGCTGACCAGGTTATCGTTGTCGCCGACGGTGGCCCCCTCATTGAGGAAGGTAACCCACTTGACGCCCATGCGCCGCGCCTCGCCGATGAAGTGATCGACGATCGCCGGCGACTGCTTCGTGGTCGGGATCCAGTGCATGCCGCGCCCATTATCTTGCGTAGGGCGGGGATACGCGCGCAGGGGCAAGGCTGACGAGCGGCTGGTCTGGGCCTTCGGGTACGCCGACTCGGCCCGCGGCGTCTGCAGAGGCCGAGCGTGCGATGCGCTGCCCTCAACGCTGGTCGCCGTTGGGTTGGATGCCGTGTTGGTGCTCGTAGTCTGTGTCGACCCGGGCCTCGTCGGCGGTGAGCCGGGCGCGGTGGACGGGGTAGCCAAGATCGCGGGCGGGCTGGTGAGCGTGCTGGACGCTGAGGTGGCGGGCCGCTGGCCAAGCGTCGATGACGCCGGCGCCCTGGGCGCGACGGACCGGGGCGACGGGAGCCCGCGTGTGGTTCCCACCTGGGTGGCGGGTGTTGTCTGCCGCTTGATTGGCGTCGTCGGCCGCTGGGCTGTTGTCCGGGCTTCGCTGGTCTTCGAGCCAGCCAGCGGACTTACGTACTTACTGGTAGCCGAGCTATTCGTTTGCTGCGACGCCGTGCGAGCATTCGTCGCGCGCGTCAATTGACTAACGAAGCTGGGCGTGCTGGCGCTGCTCGAGTTGGGCGGCGCGGATGACGTGGGCCTGGTCAGGAAGGACAACTTGAGCGCGGCAAGGCCGAGGACGTCATCGCGCATGTGCGGCCCATCATCGGCCACCCACCGGCGCGAACCCCAGTACCGCGGGGGCCCAACGCACAGGCATTGGTCCCGTGGCCGGGCTGAGTCAGGTACCGGGCTGATTCAGGTACTTTGATACGCGACGCATGCCGTCCGAATCACTCACGGTGATGCCCGAGAGCGGATGTACCTCGCGGTGGGCCGCAACCCGGGCAGGCGTGTTGCTGGCCACGCTGGTGCTCGCAGTGTTCTGTCTCTTGCCCAGCGCAAGCGCCGAAGGCATGCCCAGTGATTCGCCACCCGCCGCGCCTGTGCGCTCGCTTCTTTCGGCCGCTGATCCGCTGAACGGCGGGTTCCTGCTGGTGAACATGCACGGCATGCTGTTTCATCCAGCCCCGAGCGATCTCGAAGAGGATGTGGCGTACGCCCGCTGGCTCGGCAGCGGCATCATTCGCGTCTTCGCCACTGATAACAACGGGTTGCTGGACTGGGATGGCGAGCGTGTCGGCAATCGCATCGCCGATGTAGCGCCCAGCCTGCGCGCGGCGCAAGTGCGGCTGATCGTGGCGCTCGTGAACAACCACCGCCAGGTGCCAGATGACCTCGCCTCGAACGCGGGGTGGCTGGACGATTATTGGCAGCTACTGCTGCCGTTCTATACCTCCAACTGGCGCGGCGCCTATCTCACGTTCGTCCGCGAGCTCATAACGACGGTTCAGGCGCGCGGTGCCCAAGACATCATCTTCGCCTGGGAGCTCGGCAACGAACTCCACACACCGGCCGAGCCGGCGGCGCTGATGACCTTTGTCGTTGAGGCCACGGCGGAGGTGCGCGCACTGGATGCCAGCACCCCGATCCTACCCGGCACGATGGGCGCGAATCACGTAGAGCCTGGCAACAGGCAGTCGTCAATCGCACGCTGGCTGTATTGCGATGCGCCTATCGATGCGTACACGTTGCATGCGTACGACTTCGTCAGTCGTGATCGACCGGGCGATATGCCGATCGACTGGGACCTGGACAACATCACCGCGGAGCCCTGCCCAGATGGGCGCAGCCTGCCGGTGATCGTGGAGGAGCTCGGGACATCGCGTGCGCTGCCGGGCGTCTACACAGCGGATGATGAGCTCGACCGCCTTCAACAGGAGATGCAGCAGATCGAATTCGTCCGCCACTTCCGCCAGGTCATCGGCTTCGGCGTCTGGAATGGCGAGAGTCCACGTGTGGTCGATCAAACCTTCGCCGACACGCGGCGTGGGTTGAGCGCGTACGGCTCGCGAGCAATGGGCGGCGGCTCGTGCTACGATCCGACGCCCGATCCTGCGCCAGGCGTGCGCTGCCTGTTCGAGCGGGTACTGCGCGGCGTGCCGTACGTTCGCGTCGACACCGCCGATCGTTGGACACCTGGGTCGTGGGATGCCGATGTGCTGAATCCGCTGGTGGGTCGGGTCGATCCTGTGTCGAACGACTCCGCCAGCGACGGCATCGCGATCACCGGCTGGGTGAGCGATCCGTCAGACCCTGGAGTGCCGGCCGTTGACACGCTCGACCTCTTTCTGGGTGAGACTCCCACCGCTGAGACCTTGCTGGCGACGGCTCAGCTTGGAGTACCGCGCGTGGATGCCCCGGCGGCAGAGGACCAGGTGGGTGCCGCCACCGCGGGATTCGTGCTCAATCTGCCGCTCAGCCGCGTGCCCGTCGGGACGAACGTACTGACGCTGGCAGCGCGGTCCATACAGCGCGGCACCTGGCAGACGACCCTCCAGGTCGTCGTGCCGAAGCTCGGGCCGATCCCCGCACTACCACCCAAATCTGCGCCTCTGCGCGTTCGAACCGTGCCTGTCGCACCGCGACCGCGAATGGAAATACAGTCGCCACCCCCCGAAGCCGACGTCCCGCGCCACTTTACCGTCCAGGTGCTCGCGCCCGGCGCGGACCGCATCGACGTGTTCCTGGATCCTGGTCGGGACCGCGGAGGCCGGCTCGCCGGCTCCGCCTCAGCTGGACGGCTGCCAGGTGGGGCGTTCCAGGTACCCGTGAGCGCGTCCTCCGGCCCGCAGAGCATCTACGTTCATGCGCACTACGTGTCCGGCCCCGAAGACATCGTGACCCTGCCGCTCTCGGTCGGCTGAGCCCGACCGCCCGACGCCAATGTGAGCCGATTGTGCTGCCCGCGTTGCACCGACGCGCACCGTCGATCGCTACCCTCAGTCGTGCTACTTGTCATGGATTTTTGCGTGCGTCAACGACTGCTCGCTGGGGTCACTCTCATTGCCCTGCTTGCGTTCGCTTGTACACCCGCGTCCTCGGCACCCGCGCTGACCCCAGGAAAAGCACCTGAGCCCACGCCAACGCCCGGCCCACTTGCGAGTCCCGACTACGGCGTCCACATGTTCATCTGGGGTCAGCCGTCGACCACGCAGCGCGACCTGCGGCTGGCAACGGATGCTGGGTTCCGCTGGCAGAAGAGCCTCTTCCAATGGCGAGAGATCGAGGGGGCAGGCAAGGGCCAGTTTGAGTGGAGCGAGTCCGACCGAATCGTCCGGGCGAGTGCCGCGGCCGGGATCAGGATTATCGCCCGGCTCGATTTCGAACCGTATTGGACACGCAAGGATCACGCTCACAATGGCCCACCGGACAACTACCAGGACTACTGGGACTTCGTGTCGGCGTTTGTGACGCGCTATCGCACCGCATCGACGATCGGCCGCGTCCACGCCATTCAGGTCTGGAATGAGCCAAACCTCGACCGCGAGTGGGGCAATCAGACGATCGGCCCCGATTCAGCGGCTGACTACGTGCGACTGCTGGGCGGCGCGTACCAGTCAGCGCATGCCGCCGATCCGAACATCGTGGTGCTTAGCGCCGGCCTGTCACCGACCGGGGTCACGGATGCCCATTCCGCGGACGACCTTGACTATTTGAGGTGGATGTACCGCGTCGGGCTGAGAGGCACGTTCGACGCGCTCGGCGTCAATGCCAACGCTCAGGCCCCGGAGGTCGCGGCGCAGTTCGGCTCGCTCAAGGACTTCTCACATCCAAGCTTCTACTTCCGCCGTGTCGAGCAGGTGCGGCAGGTGATGGCCGACAACGGCGACGCCGCCAGGCAGATCTGGCTCGTGGAGTGGGGCTGGACCGCCGATTCAGTGCACCCCGCCTATGCCTGGTTCGCGGTGAGCGAGCAAAAGAAAGCCGAGAATGTCGTCGAGGCGTTGAACTACGCACGTGCCAAGTGGAACCCGTGGATCGGCGTCATGGTGTTGTGGACGCTGGCAGACCCGACCTGGGACAAGAACCGCGAGGAGTACTGGTGGGCGATCACCAATCCCGATGGCTCACCACGGGCTGCCTACACAAGCGTGCGAACGGCTCGCGCGACGGGGGAGCTGCCGTAGCAGGGTCTTCCCTAGCAGTTGGCCATGGCGAGCCCGCCACCAGTGGGGATGAAAATGGGGACATGACGGCGTAGGCTTGAGCGGTGGACGAGCGGGCGCCAAGTGGCCGTATCTCCCTGGTGCCGCGAGCCCGTCTGGCAGTTGGGCCTGCGTGCTCCGAGGCACCGTTGGATGATGCGTCGTGGAGGCCGATAGCACGCGGATCAGATTCTGATCAGTTGAGCATGCACCCTTGCTCGCTCGTCCCGCTGAGGGGAGGGCCGGCGATGGAAGTCGTCCACGAGCGGTGCTGTGGACTGGACATCCACAAGAAGCTCGTCGTCGGGTGCACCGTTGTGCCTGGCAGCGGTGGCCAGCCACGCAAACAGGTACGCACCTTCGGCGCGATGAGTGACGATCTGGAGAAGTTGAGCGACTGGCTGACGGAGCACGGCGTGAGGCACGTGGCGATGGAGAGCACGGGCAGCTACTGGAAGCCGGCGTTCACCTGGTCGTCACGTCGCCGCACTATTGGATATTGAAGAAGTACCCAACTCGCCAGGGCCAGCTTGGCGCCGTGTCCGACTATGACTCGTTCCTGGACGAGCTAGATGCCGTCTGGCGCGAAGTGCACCGCGTGCTCGTGCCGGGTGGGCGTTTGGTCGTAGTCGTTGGCGACGTGTGCTTCCTCTCGACGGAAGTTCGGGCGGCATGTGGTGTTCCCACTGCACGCCAGTATTCAGGAGCGCTGCCGCCGCCTGGGATTCGACAACCTGGCACCGATCATCTGGCACAAGATCGCCAACGCGCAGTTTGAGGTTGAAAACGGCTCCAGCTTTCTGGGCAAACCCTACGAGCCTAATGCCGTCGTGAAGAACGACATCGAGTACATCCTGTTCCAGCGCAAGCCGGGCGGGTAGCGCCAGCCGTGCTTGGGCTGCTGTTGTGGACGTGGCTAGCGTAGGCCCTGGCATCGTTGTGGCGATTCGTCCTGGCCTTGCCGTGTGCCGTCATGATTGTCTTGTTTTCCAGCGTGATCGGCGTTACCTGGCGCGGCGACCACAGCCCTGAACTGAGCACCACGCCATCGATGTTGGGATCCACTTCTGACTCGTCTTCGTCTTCGGCCTCGATGTCAATAGTCTCAGCCGCTGCCATCGCACTCGCAATGATCTTGTGCGCGTGCAGTTCCAGCTCTTGGGGCAGGCGCAGGTCATCCGCCAGTAGCTCGCTGTAACCGACGGCCGCTGCAAGTTTGTTGCCCACGTGATGTCGCACGGTCCTGGTAGCTAGTGGGTCACTTGACACCGGGCTCGCCAAAGTGAGTCATAATCCGGTAAACCTCCGGGGCAGTCTCAAGGAACTGCCCCAGGAGGGCAGTTGTGAGTCGAACCAAGAAGGATCCGCTTCGACCGCTCACGAGCTCAGAACGCCGGTCACTGGAGCAATTGGCGCGCAGCCACAGTGCTCCAGCGTTATCGGTGGCGCGCGCGCGCGTTGCTCGCGGTCAGCGATGGCAGCTCGTATACGGACGCCGCCGAACTCGTCGGGCGTGCCCTGGGCGACTCCGTCGCCGCGTGGGTAGCGCGGTTCAACCAGGTCGGCCTGCCGGCGGTGGAACGGCAAGCAGGAGGGTCGACCACCGATCCAATACGGCCCAGAGGAGCGCGACCGAATTCTGGCGGAGTTTCGACGTCCGCCAGATCGCGAGCGCGATGGGACGGCGACCTGGTCATTGAATACCTTGCGACGTGCTGACATTGGGCAGGCCATCGGGTGCGCGCCGCAGCGCCCGCTAACGGGGTGGCCACTGCTCATCCGGCGCTGGTCTCGTGAAGCCGGCCAGGCCCGACCCGCTGCACCACCTCGCGTGAGCGCCTTCGCTGCTCGGCCTGCGACGACCTGAAGCAGCGACAATTGATCCAATTGGAATGCACCCGGACGGTCAGTCCTGAGGTGAAAGCACGCCGAGCACGGCACCCTGATACACCATTGGCGCAGTAATGGTGGACTCGGGCAGCCCGGGCGTGTCGGTGGCGTACTGGACGCGCACCGGGGGCCTTTGCCCGTGGTGAGTCGCTAGGCGCCACAAGCAAACGCCCTCCGGCACTCCGCCGAGCTCCCTAAACGGAGGTCGCACTGCCGACTGAAGTCGCCTTGGGCGCAAAGTCGTGCGATGCCGAAATGTGTCGCCAGCAACCGCCTGAGTTCGCTTAGCCCGGCGATTGCGTGCCCTTTCGAGTACCCCCTTGGGCTAGCCTTGGCGTCGAAAGGGAACCGTCCTCAGGCGGTGTGTCCGGCGAGAATCGAACACCAAGAAAAGATAGCGCCACTCAGTGACAATCGGCGTCCCGACACCAACGGTCGCTGAAACCATAACCACGCTCAGCACTGACCTCCAGACCGGCGAACCCCTCCAACGAAACGGACCACGCTGCGGAGTCCCTCAGACACCCGAGCCGCGTAGGTCAGGATCTGCTCTGCACTGGTCAGCACGCCCGCCCGCGGACCTCGCCGAGCCGACGCTTGAACGCGGACTACTGCATTCTCAAGCAGGCGCTATGGTGTCGCCCCGACCCAACTGCCCCGACCGGTCACCAGGTCATAGCCGGGCAGCGTGCTGGCGCCGTTATTGCCGGAGGTAATGTCACGATACGTGATGCTCCCGCCGTAAACGTAGCTCGCGTTCACCACTGCGCCAGCCACCGCTGACCGGGCCGCCCACATAGGCGCGCTGGCGCTCGTGCCACCAACCCGCCACCAACCAGTCTGGCCAGCGTACGGCGTTCCATCGTAGACCGAGACACCTGAGACGGGATCAGCCTCAAGTGACACATCGGGCGTCGCACGCTTGCCGCGGCACTTCACCTGTGCATAGCCGCTGAAGCTCGTCTGCGCGGCCGTTGCCTTCTCGTAGCGACTGCATCCGCCGCCACTGCCGCTCCAGCCGGTTTCTGTGAGCGTGCCATCAGGGTTGAACACCAGCGTAAGCGTGGTGGTGTCGAAAGGCAGATGCGTCCCGCCGACGGAAATGACGTTCGCGGATGCGGAAGGGTAGGTGGCGGGCAGCCCGGAATCGCCGGACGAGGCAAAGAAGCTCACCCCGGCCTGCGCAAAACGCGAATCGTAGAAGGTCTCGGTGGCGAATTCACCAGCTCCCCAACTCATCGACACGTACTGTGCGTGAGTCTTGGCGTAGTCAACCGCCGTGAGGAGGTTTGAATAGTTATTGTTGTCGGCCTCGACCAGCAGGATTCGTGCCGCAGGCGCAATAGCATGCGCCCATTGCACATCCAGCGCAATCTCGAGCGCCCATCCCTCGTCGACCGTTGATGCGCCGCCAACATTGCCGCGCTGATCCACCTGGACGAAGCAGCCAGTGGCGATAGTGCAGGACGGCAGACCGTACTGCTGGCTGAAGACGTTCAGATCACTTTCGGCAGTTGGGCTGTGGTAGGCGTCCACAATGGCGATGCTCCGGCCGAACCCGGCGGAAGAATTCTTTGAGAAGGAATACGCGGCCTTGATCTGATCAGGGGACATGCCATACGGGGTAGCAGCTGCGAAGGGCCGCACTCCGTCAGTTGTCACCACAGAATGGCAGCGACCAATCGCCGGCGGTCCGCCGGGCGGGCACACCCGCGCCGCTGATGGCAACGGTGGAAGCGGTGGCGGTGTCTGAGGTGTTGCGTTTGCGGTGGAGAAATCGAGCCGGAATTCGAGGGAGACGAATGCCGCCGGATCGCGCAACGGAGGCCCGTGTGTAGCAAGCGTTTCGGCGCGCAACACAGTAGCATTGGCGACGCCGAGTACGCAACGACGCACAGCGCTCGGCGCGGCCATCGAGTGTTCAGCGAAGCGCGGCTGCTCGAGGAACGCGCGTCCTGACTCGCAGATTCGACACGTCGGGGCTGTGTCCGCGGGCGTGGGTTGAAACTTCATCGCGTGGCCCAAGGTGTTCAAGCCTGGTCGTGCGCTGGCGTCAGTCGGAAAAGTTGTCGGACAACTGATACCGTTGTGGCGTGCGCCGCCTCCGGGCCGATACGCGGCCGCTCTACGCGCGAGCCCGTGAGGCCATCCGTGACCTGCTCGTTGAACAGGGCTATGAGCTCGGGCGGCGTATTCCGGCCGAGCAGGCGCTCGCCCAGCGGCTGGGGACCTCCCGCAGCACCGTCCGCGAAGCCCTAAAGGCGCTCGAACACGAAGGACTCCTCGTGAGTCGCCGCGGCTCGGGCAGCTACGTCACCGATGGCGTATCGTTCGGCTGGGCCGGCCTCGAGACACTCCGCAGCACGACGTCGCTCCTGCGCGACCAGGGCCTCCGACCGGCCGTACACCACCTGCGCATTAGCGCGGCGCCGGCTGATGCGACGAGCGCCGCCCGTCTCGGCCTGCAAAAGGGTCAATCGATCCTCATCGTTGAACGTGTGCGGACGGCCGATGGCGAGCCGCTGTGCCACGTGCGCGACGAGCTGGCCGGCCCGCCCACAATGTTGGCGCCTACCAGGCTGCTCAGCCCGAGTCGTTGCTCGAATTTCTGCGCGCGGAATACGGCATCAACGTCGACCACAGTCTGTGTGAGCTGACGGCGGCCAATGCCAATCCCGCTCTGGCACGCGCGCTGGCAGTTCCGCGCGGGCGGGCGCTGATCCGCATGGACCAGGTGCATTTCGATGCCCACCGACAACCCGTTTTCTTGTCGCGCAGCCACTGGCGGACCGACCGGTTCTCGTTTCGCGTCGTGCGCCGGGCGGTAGAAAGGAGACTCAGCAGCAGATGACCTGGACGTCCGCCGCTACTCGGCCCGAACAAAGTGGGCTGCAGTACCACATTCGCTGCAAACCGGGCGATGTCGCCAGATACGTGCTGCTACCCGGCGATCCGGCGCGCGTCGGCGCGATCGTTCGAAGCTGGGCGGAGGGGCGGGAAATCGCCAACGAACGGGAGCATGTCACTGCGACCGGCGTGCTGCGCGATGGCGGATCGATCTCGGCCTGCTCGACGGGCGCTGGCGGCGGCTCGACGTCGAGCGCGCTCGAAGAGCTGATCGCCATCGGCGCCGACACATTCATCCGCGTCGGCACGTGCGGCGCGATCCAGCGCCACATCGAGTGTGGTGACGTCATCATCCACACGGGCGCCGTGCGGCTCGACGGCACGAGTCCGCAATATGTGCGACTTGAATACCCGGCTACGGCCCACTACCAGGCCGTCTTGGCGCTGATCCAGGCCGCCGAGCGGCTAGGTGTGCGCTACCACCTGGGCGTAAGCGCCTCGACGGCCTCCTTTTACACCGGTCAGGGCCGGCCCGGGTTCAACGGCTACACGCAGAGCTTCTCGGAGACGTTGCTCGACGACCTGCGCAAAGCTGGCGTCCTGAACTTCGAGATGGAGGCGGCGACTATCTTCACGATGCTCGGACTGTACGGTCTGCGCGGCGGTAGCGTGTGCGCGGTGGTCGCTAATCGACTAACAGACACGATGGTCAAGGAAGGAGTGCAGACGGCGATCGACGTGGCCAATGAAGCCGTTCGCATTCTGCAGGCATGGGACGCGCAGACGGCTACCGCGGGCCGTTCTGTCTGGTTTCCAGAGGTGGGGAAAGGATGAATCGTATGCAGAAGGAGATCTCGCGACGAGCGCTGCTGCGCAGTGGCAGCTTCTTGGGCCTGATAGCGCTAGCGGGCGGATTGGCGGCCGCCTGTAGTGGCGGTGCCACCTCGACCACGTCGACCGCGCCAACCTCGGCAGCCAAACCGACGACCGCCGCGGCAGCGCCGGCGTCGACGCAGGCCGCGCCCGCAAAAACGGAGCAGGTCAGCTTGCGTCTGGGCTGGCTGGCAAACTCGCAGTACGCCGGCGACTTCGTCGCACTGGATAAGGGCTACTTCAAAGACCGTGGAATCGACCTGCGGATCGATCCGGGTGGACCGAACATTGATCCGGTCTCGCTGACAGCCAGTGGCTCGAACACCATTGGCAACGTATCGTCGATTGCCGCCATGTTTCTGGCACGTTCGCAGGGATTGCCGGTCAAGGCATTCGCAACAGCTCTGCAGCGGCATCCATTCGCGTTCATCTCCACCAAAGACAAGAACATCAACTCGCCCAAGGATTTTGTAGGCAAGAAGATCGGCATCCAGGCGACCGCCCGACCGCTGATCGATGCGGTCATTGCCAAGTACAACCTGCCGCGTGACGACGTCCAGATCGTGGTCATCGGCTCGGATACCACGCCGCTCAAGACCGGGCAGGTAGATGTGATCACAGCCTGGGTCATCGACGCGCCGCAGATGGCAGCTATCGGGGTAGACGCCGCCCCGCTGCTGTTGTGGGATATGGGCATCCACCTGTACGCATTCACGTACTTCACCACGGACGAGGTCCTGAAGAACAAGCCGGAGGTGATGACGAGCTTCCTGTCGGCTAGCGCCAAAGGGTGGGCATACGCCGCCGACCACCAGGAAGAGGCTACGGATATCACCCTCAAATACGGTCAAGACCTCAAACGAGACCTCGAGCTGCAGACATGGAAGCTCGAGGCACCCTTCATGTGGTCGGATACCACCAAGGAGAAGGGCTGGGGCTGGATGGACACTCAAGTGTGGGACGAAGCGATCAAAACCTATGCCGACCTGGGTCTGCTCAAGAACCCGATTACCTCGGCCGACGCGATGACCCAGGACATCTTGAATCGCGTTGGTGACCGACCCAAGCAGTAGTCCGCGCGCCATGGGTGCCGCCGGCGCTATCGAAGTCGACGGAGTGTCGATGCATTTCGCCACTCCGTCCGGGTCGATCCAGGCCCTGGACAACGTGAGTCTGTCGGTCCGACCGCGTGAGTTCGTCGCGCTACTCGGTCCTTCCGGGTGCGGCAAGTCGACATTGCTGCGCTTGGTGTCCGACGTGCTCACACCAACCGCTGGCAGCATTCGCGTGGCGAACACCACACCTGAGCTTGCACGCAAGAGCAGGGCGTTTGGCTTCGTGTTCCAGGATCCCACGTTGCTTGCGTGGCGGTCGGCGATCAGCAACGTACTGCTGCCGCTCGAGATCAGCGGAGGGTCGCGCGACGACGCGGCGCGGGCGCGGGGCCTGCTTGAACTGGTCGGATTGAAAGACTTCGAAGCTTCGTATCCGTGGCAGCTTTCGGGGGGTATGCGCCAGCGGGTATCGATCGCACGCTCCCTGATCACCGAGCCGCAGCTGCTGCTCATGGACGAGCCGTTCGGCGCGCTTGACGAGATCACCCGCGAGCGCATGAACGCCGAATTGCTGCGCATCTGGCAGGCCACGCGCACGACCATCCTGTTCGTCACCCACAGTTCGCCCGAAGCGGTGTTCCTGTCCGACCGCGTGGTCGTTCTGACCGCTCGGCCGGGGCGCGTCAAACTCGACTTGCCAATCGACCTTGCCCGGCCGCGGGATCCGGCCATGAAGGAAACCGTTGAATTCGCGCGCTACACGGCCGCGTTGCGCCGGGCGCTGTCGACCGAGGAGACAGACCTCCTGTGAGCACCGCCGCGGTCGCATTGCCGGGATCTGCCGCGCGCCGCCGCGGGGCGCGTGCACGCCGCGTGCTCGTGCCCGTGCTTGGCATGCTGGCTGTGCTCGGCTACTGGGAGCTACACATCCGGCTCTTCCGAGTGCCTGAGTTCCTGATTCCGGCGCCTTCGCGCGTCGTACAGGCGATGTTCGAGGAATGGCCAGCGCTGCAGCGCAATACCGGCGCGACCCTGATCGAGTCATTGGGTGGTTTCGTGCTCGGCAACGGCATCGCCATCTTGCTGGCCGTCCTGTTCGTGCACAACAAGCCGACAGAACGGGCGCTCTACCCGATCGCCGTGGCGATCAGGACGGTGCCGATCATCGCCATTGCGCCGATCCTGGTACTGCTGTTCGGAAACGGCTACACGCCCAAAATCATCATCGCCGCGCTGATCTCCTTCTTCCCGACGCTGGTCAATATGGTGCGTGGACTGGAGGCGGTCGAGCCGAGCGCGCTTGAATTGATGCGTGTGCTGTCGGCGTCGCCGGCGCAAGTGTTCTGGAAGTTGCGCGTGCCGTCGTCGCTGCCGTTCCTGTTCTCGGCGCTCAAAATCGCGGCAACGTCGTGCGTGATTGGCGCCATCGTGTCCGAGTGGATCGGCGCGGACACTGGCCTGGGCTACCTGATCACGATTGCCACTTTCGAGTTCCGCACTGGACTTCTCTATTCGGCGATGGTGGTCGGCTCGCTCATGGCCCTGGCGCAGTTCGGCGCCGTCGTGTTGGCTGAACGGCTGATCGTGCGCTGGAAACCGCCGACGACGAGCACGACGTGAGCGACCTTTCGATCGTTGCCGCCGACCGCCTGCTCACACTTGATCCATTCGGGAAGGTCCATGCGCCGGGCGCACTGGCCATGCGCGACGGACGGATCGTCGCAGTTGGGCCGCTCTCCGCTATGCCTCCCGGAAAGGTTCAGACGTTCGACGGTCATGTGCTGCTGCCGGGCCTGATCAACACCCACACGCACACACCGATGTGGCTCTTCCGCGGCTTGACTGAAGACGTGCCACGCGGCGAGTGGCTCGGCGGCCGCATGCGGCCACTCGAGCGACAGGTCACACCCGAGGATCTCAAGACGGCGGCCCTGGCTGGCTGCGTCGAACTGCTGATGAACGGCGTCACGACTATTGCGGATCGCTACGCGCACATGGCGACGATCGTCGAGGGGGTTGCCGCTAGCGGGCTGCGCGCAATCGTGGCTAACTCGCTCTACGACGACGGTGCGCAGGAAGCACTTGCCACGACGGAGCGCCTGATCGAGCATGTCTCGGGGACGCCGCGCGTGACCGTGGGCATAGGGCCGCATGCCACCGACACGTGCGGACCCGAGGTGCTCCGCCGCGTGCGCGCCCTCGCCGACCGCACGGGCGCGCGTGTCTTCATCCACCTCGCGCAATCTCAAGCGGAGGTCAGCGCGCGCGACGATTGCGCTGCTTACCTGGACGATCTTGGCCTGCTCGGCCCAGACGTGGTGGTGGCTCACTGCACCTACCTCACGCCTGACCAGGCCGAGCGGGTCGGACGTCGCGGCACCGCCGTGGCGCACTGCCCGAGCAGCAATGCCAAGCTCGAGGCTCGTATTGCGCCGATCGGGTCGCTCCGCGCCAGCGGCGCGGTAGTTGGACTCGGTACCGACGCCGCTTCCTGCAACAATGGCATGGACCTGTTCGAAGAGATGAAGCTGGCCAGCCTGCTGAACAAGGTCGCCGCGGACGATCCAGCGATGCTGACCACGACCGAAGTCCTGCGCATGGCCACGATCGACGGCGCGCGTGCTCTGGGTCTGGACCGGCAGATTGGCTCGCTCGAAGTCGGCAAACGCGCCGACCTGATCGCGGTTCGAACGTCGAGTGCACGCGTCCAACCGTGGCACGACGACGCGGCCAACCTGGTGTACGCTGCGCGCGGCTCGGACGTCTCCGCCGTCTGGATCGACGGTGAGCAACTGTTGCGCGAGGGGAAGCCAACGCGCCTCGATGCGGGCACAGCGCTGAGCAAGGCGGTCGAAGCTGCGGCCAGGTTGACTCGTGCCGTCGCCTGATCCCTCCGTAACATACAGCGGACCCAGCGCGGCGATCGCCACAATCAGCGGCAGCCCACTATGGGGGCTCGGTGATCGCTTCCCAACCTTCGCCGAGGAGCGCGGCAGCACCCTGCTCGGAATGCACCGCCCACCAACGCCCTACGGTCCGGGCCCGCGGCTCGAACATTATCAATCCCCGACCGGCCGACACTTCCTGCGCATCCCGAGCTACGGCATGGTCGCCGGCGAAGACTGGATTCTTCGCGAGGCGGAGCACAAGGTGTTCTGGCTCTTGTGGCAGGCCGGTGTGCGCGTGTTGATTGTCGGCGGCACCAGCGGGACGTGTGACTGGCGCGATGGCGACGACGCGGTCCAGCCCGGCGACATGGTTCTGCCGTGGTCGTTCATGAGCCTGGATGCGCCGCCGGCTGGTCTGCCCGGCACGGTGCTCGAGAGCACCCTCGCCGAGCGCGTGCCGCTCATGGATGAGCCGTTCTGCCCCTCCCTAGCGCGCGCCTGGGCGGATGAGCTCGCTCGCCTGCCATCATCGCCGTTCCGGCGCGTCCATGGTCACGAGGCGCGCGTCATTCTGAATCGCTGGCACTATGGCGCCTTCGAGTCCGCGGGCCAGGCCATGCTGCTACGCTATTTTGGCCAGTCCGTCGGCAGCCCGATCATCACCGGCGACTGCGTCAGTCCACCGCTTGCGCGCGTGTGCGGCATGCACATGTTGTACTACCACGTTCCATCCAACTGGGCAGAGGGCCTGCGGCCGCAGCACCTGACGTCAACACTCGACAAGCTGTATGTCGAAACATTGCCGAAGGTCATCGGCGAGCTGGAGCTGCGTCTGCTCGCCCGCCTGGACGAGCCGGCCGACTGCCAATGTCGTGCGCTGCTGCGCTCGAGACCGGCCGAGTACCGTCTAGCATTGAGTCCACGGGCATGAGCTTCGGCGTGATTCGCGAAGCAGCGCGTGAGACTCCGGTTAGCGCGCGTACGGATGTCCTGGTGGTCGGTGGAGGTCCAGCCGGCATATGCGCCGCGATTGCCGCTGCGCGTAACGGAGCGCGGGTCATCCTCGCCGAGCGCTACGGGCACCTGTGCGGTCTGGCCTCCGGCGGCGAGGTCATTGTGCTTGACGACATGGCCGACCTCCACGAGAAGACCGTGGGCGGACTGTGCGACGAGATCGTCGAGCGCCTCGACCGGCTGGGCGGGGCCGTCTACCCGCCGCTCGAAGACCAGTTCGTGTCGTCGGAGGCGGCGTGGGCGCGCTGGGGCCGCTGGGGACTCCAGGACAACTACGCCCGCACGCGCCCCAAGACCGTTACCTATGCCGTCTCATTCGACCCGGAGGCGCTCAAGTTCGTCGCATTGGAACTGCTTGACTCGGCCGGAGTCGAACTGCGGTTACATACGACGTTCGTCGACGCGCTGGTCGAGGATAGCGCGCTCCGCGGCGGCATCTTCGAAACAAAGTCGGGTCGCGAGGCGATTCTGGCCAGCGCGATCATCGATGCGTCGGGTGACGGCGACGTGTTTGCCTGCGCTGGAGCACCGTTCGAGTTGGGCACCTACATCATGACAGTCGTCCACCGCTTCGCAAATGTCGACGTCGAGCGGGCGATTGACTGGGAGCGTGCGCAGCCTGAAGAGGCGGAGCGACTCAACCGTGAGATCAAGGCCATCTACGGCAGCGCGTGGGACTACTGGTGGTTGCGCACGACGATCGACGGTGTGGTGTGGTGCAACTGCCCACACATCCCAAACCTTAACGCGTTGCGCGTAGAGGATCAGACCTATGTCGAGCACGAGGCGCGACGGCGCATTTTCCGCGCGCTGGAATTTGCCCGCGCCAACCTACCCGGGTTTGAGCGTGCCCAACTCGTCGACACCGCGCCGCAACTCGGCGTGCGCCAGACGCGCCTGCTCCAGGGCGAGTATGTGCTTACCAAACAGGACGTGCTGAGCGGCCGCTGGTTCGAGGATCGCATCGGCCGCGGCCGCGACTACTACTACCCGTACCGTTCACTGCTGCCGCGCGGTGTCGACAACCTGCTGGTCGCTGGCCGCTGCTTCTCGGCTACTTCCGAAGCGCAAAAGATGAGCCGCGAAATCCCGCCGATGATGGTCGTCGGTCAGGCCGCGGGGACCGCGACATCGAAGCGATCGCCAGGGTCGAGCTGCTCGTGGATCGGAGCGGGTGCTGGTGGGGATGGCCGGGGACCGCGGTGCTGGCGAGCCAATTTGAGTGCGCTCGCAGTGGTGAGCTCCTTGCGGCGTGAGCGCGTCGCGCGGATATGCGCCTCTAAGACCGGCTCGGGCATCGCCGCAAGCTGCTGCCATTGATTGGATTGGCGATAAGTGATGCGCAGCTCGGCCAGGCGCTTGGGTTGGAGTTGGGAAAGACCCCTGACAGTCGGTGAGGGGTTTTCGGCTGTGGTAGGAGACCCTGCTGATGGCGCCTGCGCCGACGGACGACCTCCGGGGTGCTTTTCCATCTCAGCCAGGAGCTCACCAGCGCGGCGTTCGGCGCGAAGCCTGACTTCGGCGGCGTTGTTCTGGGCATCGAGTCCCAACTGAGCCTGGCGGGCATAGACCCGAGCAGGCTCAGCCAGGTCGACCACCACCTTCACTTCGTCGAGGCTGCGTGCTGCGGCGAGCAGGCGGGAGGCGAGCTCCAGTCGAGCGAGTCACCACTCGCCCGACTCTGGAAGAGCCAGCGACGTCATGCCGCGCGGTTCCCGCGACGAGACGATGACGTGCGGGCTCAAACCTGCTGGTTGGCCGAAAGCAAACGTGGCCGTAGCGGAGGCAGTTCCTCGGGTCCGTTGCCATCCCCGACCAGCTCGTTCCAGCGCATCAGGAAGGCGGCTCCAGACTGGGCGATGGCAATTGGCAATGGATCGTGCTGATGACGTGGTGCATGGGTGGCAATGACCTCCGTTACAGGTGGCTCCGATTGGTCCGATCCCCGGCCCCCAAGCAGGCAGCCGGGGTGGATGACCACACCTCAACTGCGGGCTGGTAGTTCGCGCGACGCCAACGCCTATCGCTGGCTCCGTGCGAAATCGCGACGTTGGACAACCGCGACTCCGACTGCCGCGTCGCTCCCAACCGATTGGCAAGCACCATCACCAGCCGCCGGCGGAGGGATTGCAGAGCGGCCGTCTCGAGCTCAGCTGGTGGATGTTGCCAGTCGATCTCCGAGACAACAACGACGTCCGCAGGATCCAGGTAGACATGCTTGGCGCCCTTGAAAGCGGGCAGCTCGCCACGCCTGACACAGGGCGCGCAGGATGTACTCGGAGATGCCGACCGTACGCGCAACACGCTGGATCGGCCAGCCCCTGGCGATGCCGACCCGCAGGCCGAGCTTGCGGGCCCGCGATCGAACCGCTGCCGCGCCGCGACCGAGCGCTGCTGCGATCGCGATGGTCGGTCGCACGCCCAGCTGGGTCACCACGTAGCGATCGTGCTCGGCGGTCCACGGCGCCCAATGCGCGTCGGGGAGTTCAACGCCCGCTGCATTCCAGGCGGCGCGAAAGTTCGGGAAATGGCGCAGCACTGCGTACGCGGTCGGGACGCGGCGCTGCCCACGTCCGATGCGTTGGATCTGGATTTGGATCAAGCTGGCCCAGTAGCGGCTGGTCGTCGGCGCCTGGCCAGTCGCGTGGTGGAAAGCCACCAGGCCGTCCAGCACGCGCTCGCGTGTCCACCAGGTCCGCGTGGAATCCGGCCGGCTGGCGCGGTGCACATCGGGCATGGCGCCAGGTTCGGAGTGCGCGCCTTGGCCCGATCGGCCGCGATGGACGAGCACCAGGTGGTCGGGTCGCACACAGACGGGCCTTCGGCAGCGCCGCCAGAGTCGTCGGCCGGGCGGGAGGGGTCCGACGAACAACTCCCAGGCGACGCGAGCCGCCGTCAGCCGTTGGACTTTGCCGCCCTGACGCACAGGCAGGATGCCGGCGCCATTGGGCGTGTGACATCCCGTCCATTGCCAGCACGACTCGGTACGCTGGACGTGTCGCCAGAACCGCTCGTCGACGCGGACAACGCGCAGCGCACGAGCGACCGCAGGTACGCCGCGGCGGGCCACGACGTGTGGCTGGCACGACGAAATGCCGGCCACACGTCTGGCACGTGGGGTCAGGATCAAGCTGCACAGCGCGGCTCCTGGCGAAGCACGGCGTGCAACAGGTGCAGGTTCGGACACTCAGCGCAGATCGTCGGCGCCGATGCGAGCCCGCAGGCGCAGCAGGCGGACTCGGCGAGCGCAGCCAACTGGCCGAAGGTAATCGGCCGATAGGGCTGGGTGCGCAGCGCCTCGAGCGCCTCCTGCCGCGTAAGACTGAGGCCACCTCCGCTCGGCTCGTCGTCGGGCGGAAGCGGTGCCGAAGACATTGGCGGCGGTGGAAGCGCCAAGGCTGTCTCGACCAGTCGCCGTACCTGGACGACGGTCAGCCGTCGACGTACGGCGAGGCCGGCCAGCTGTCGCTGGCGGGCTTGGTCGCGCAGCGGCACCAGCAGTAATCCGACGCGCAAGGGTGTAACCGACTTTAGTCCCTGGGTCGTGTACCCCCAGGGGACCAGCACGCTTCCTTTTCACCGCTGGGTCGCGTGGGCAAATAGATTGCGTCCACGAACAATACCAGCAACTCGATGTCGGCCAAGCTGCGTGCGCAGAACGCCTTGTAGCGGACGCGCAGCTCGCGGCAGATGCGGCTCGCGGTGCTCTTGGACACCTGGCCCAGCCCGGCTTCCTCCATCAGGCTCTCAGTGTCGCGGTCGGATAGCCCGCGTACGTACCCGCGGTTGCGAAGCGTGGGGCACCAGCGATTGCGCCTGAACCTCAGCGTGCATTGGCAGTCAATGGCACATACCGCAGGAGCGCGTCATGGCCATCACGATATGGACCGTTTTGAAGACTGTGCGCCACTACATTGTCGGCGGCCATGAGATTCTGTAGATTCTGCCCGTAGGCGGTCACGAAACCAGAACTGCCCAGGGGCGGCCACCAAAGCTGCCCAGACCTGGAGCTCGTAAGCCGGCTTCAGGTACTTCCGGTGGCGCTTCGTTGGTTCACTGTGTCGCAGCACAGGAGCCGAGGAGAGCGTGAGTGAAGACGACCGAGGCAATGATGGAGATCCTGGCAGCCTACGATTTGATGGGGAGCTATCGCGACGCGGCCGCGCTGGTGGGGTGCTCGCACCACACGGTGGCTCGCTACGTACGGGCGCGCGACGCTGGTGGGTTGCGAACAACACCTGCGCAGCGCGATCAACTCATCGATCCCTTTCGCGAGAAGATCGAAGAGTGGGTTGATGCGAGCCACCGCCGCGTGCGTGCTGACGTTGCCCAGCGCAAGCTCCAGGCGATGGGCTACGCGGGTTCGGAGCGCACGACGCGGCGCGCGATCGCCGAGGCCAAGGCGACGTATCGAGCTGGCCACCGGCGGCGGTTTCGGCCGTGGCTGCCGGAGCCAGGGCTGTGGTTCCAATGGGATTACGCCGACGGTCCACTGGTCGCTGGGCACAAGAGCTGGTTGTGGTGCGCCTGGCTGGCGTGGAGCCGCTTTCGCGTGGTGCTGCCGGTGCGCGATGTATTCGGTTTGCGTAATCTCACGACTACGTCAAAAAGATCCTCACCTACTGGTGGACCAACCGCTACCTCTGGGCCCGATGACAATCTACGCGATGACGACCTCTGGATTGATATTCCTGATGAGCTCCCAGTGCAGTCTGCCCGCCACGCGTTCATAAGATCGGCCATCTAATCCTCAAGCTGCCGCTGAACCTCGCTGCCTGAGGCGCGGTGGGAAGCCGGCGTCGGTGGCGCCGAACGGAGTAGCGTCGCTCGTCGGTCCTCTCAGCCTTTTACGGCGCCCGCGGTCAGGCCAGAGATGATCCGGCGCTGGAAGAGGAGCACCAGCACCACCAGCGGCAGGGTGATCACAATCGAGGCGGCGGTAATTTGGCCCCACGGGTATTGCGCAGCGATGTCGGCCCCCTCGAACTGCGCAATCGCGACCGTCGCTGTCAGCCGGGTCGGCTGGCTCATGAACGTGCGCGCGAACAGGAACTCGTTCCAGGCCTGGATGAAAAGCAGGATTGCCGCGGTGAATACGCCGGGCGCCGAAAGCGGCACAGTGATCTTGTAGAACGCCTGCATGCGCGTGCAGCCATCCACGCGCGCCGACTCCTCCACCTCGGTCGGCAGCTCACTGAAGAAGGCAGTCAGCGTCCAGATGCAGATCGGTAGCGTGAAGGTCACATTTGGGAGGATCAGCGCCAGGTAATTGTTGGTCAGGCCCCAGGCGTTGAATTGGCGGAACAGCGGTCCGATGATCGCTATCCCCGGGAACATCGCGATCGCCAGGACCAGCGCCAACAGGAGGTTCTTGAACGGGAAGTTGAGCCGTGCAATGGCGTAGGCGCACACGGAACCGATTACCAGAGACAGCGCGGTCGCCGACGAGGCGACGATCGTGCTATTGAGCAGCGCCCAGCGAAAACGATCCTGCCTGAAGATGTCCACGTAATTGACGAGATCCGGCGGGGTCGGTAGGTAGCGGATGGGGACTTCGAAGATCGTCGTCGGTCCCTTGAGTGCCGTGAGGAACGTCCAGACAAAGGGCGCCAGGCAGAAAACGACGAAGCCAGCCACAAGCGTGTAGAAGGTGAACCCTTCGAATCGCTTTCTCCAACCGCGCGCGCGGAAAGACGTAGTTGCAATCGGAACCGAGGCAATCCCCGCTGGCGCGGTCACCGTCGTGCTCCCTGGGTTGGCGCGCCGAGCACTTTGATAAAGATGAAACTGACCAACAGGACGATGAGAAAGATCATCACCGCCATCGTCGAGCCGTAGCCGAAGTTCAGGGCGGTGAAGAAGGTGTTGTAGGTGTACAGCACCACGGTTTCCGTCGACTTGCCGGGCCCACCATTGGTGAGCACGCGCGGCAGATCGAACATCCGCACCGCATCGATGGTGCGGAACAGCAGCGCGACCAGGATGGTCGGCCTCAAGAGCGGGAGCGTGATCCGCCAGAACGCTCCCCAGCGACTCGCACCGTCGAGTGCGGCTGCCTCGTAGAGCTCGTGCGGGATCAACTGCAACCCAGCCAAGAGCAGCAGGGCCATGAACGGCGTCGTCTTCCAGATCTCGGCGGCGACCATCGCCCAGATCGTCACCTCCGGCCTGACCAGGAAGATGATCGGCTGATCGATCACGTGCAGCCTGGTCAGCAGGTCGTTGACGATGCCGTAGCGCCCGTCGTAGATCCAGGCCCACATCTTCGCCGAGACGACCGTCGTCAGGGCCCACGGCACCAGCACCGAGGCGCGCACGATTCCCCGCCCATGAAAGGACCGATCGATCAGCAGGGCGATGAGCATGCCGAGGACCAGCTCAGCCGCAACCGAGGCCCCGGACACCAGCCCGGTTACGCGCAGCGCATTGAACCAGCTGTCGTCGCCCAGAAGTGTGCCGTAGTTCTGGAGTCCGACGAAGGGGCGCGGTGCGTTCTCAAACCTCAGGCTGATCTGAAACAGGCTGTCGAGGATGGTCTGCCCGAGCGGGATGATCGCGATCAGCAGGATGGTGGCGATAGCAGGCGCGGCCAGCAGCAGCCCAAGGCGAGCCTCGGCGCTCTCCTGGGTGCGCCAGCGTCGCCTCGCCCCCAGCAGGTCGACGACCGCCAAAGCTAGCCCGTCTTGAGGATCTGGCGCATTTTATCGGCCATCTGCTTGATCGCCTGATCGGGCGTGATCTGCTTCGCCATAGCCTGCCCGAAGGCGGGCTGGATGGCGTTGGCCGACATGTCCGGGTAGAACGGGGTCACCGGACGTGGCTTCAGGTTCTCGAAGGAGGCCTGCGCTGCCTTCGCGTACGGGTACTTCTTCTGGATCTCGGGGTCGTCGAAAACTGCCGGGCGGGCTGGGAGGAAGCCGCCGTCGAGGAAGCGCATCCGTTGGAACTCAAGACTGGTCAGGATTCTGACCGCCTCCAGCGCCTCCTTCTGCTTTGTCGAGAACTTGGAGACACCCAGATTCCAGTCGCCGAGGCAGCCCGGCCCGGGCTTCGCGCCGTCCTTGGAGGGCAGTGGCGAGACATCCCACTGCTCCTGCTTGATGGCGGAGTCGTCCTTGTACAGGTCGCCGGCGTTGGAGAACCACAACCGGATCATCGCCGCCTTGCCGCCGCGGAAGAGGTTCATCACGTCCGCGCCGAGCTTGAACTGCAGGGCTGCCTCAGGGAGGATCTTGTCCTTGTAGACGAAGTCGAGGATCTTCTGCATCCCGTCGACGCCGGCGGTGCCCTGGTCAACCACCACGTTCACCTTGTCGTCCACCAGGTCTCCGCCGTAGCCCCAGAGGTACTCCATCCAGCTGATGATCCCGCCCTCGGACTGGGGCAGTTGCATCGCGAAGCCGGCCACATCGGCGGTCTGCAACGTCTTCGCCGCGTTGAGCAGCTCGTCGTACGTCTTCGGCGGCTTCAGTCCCTTCGCCGCGAAAAGGTCCTTGCGGTAGTACAGGCCCGGGCCATTGTTGAACCAGGGCACAGCACCCAGCTTGCCCTCGTAGGTCGCGCCGTGGAGCGTCCCCTGGAAGAACTTCGCCTGCTCGTCCTTGGGCAGAATCTCGTCCACCGCGATTGTCCAGCCAGCGGCGGCGAACTCCGGTACGTACGGCACGTCCATGGAGACGATGTCCACGCTGGAGTCCTTGGCGCCCGCAACGGTCACGAACTTGTCGTGCAGGTCCTGCGTGACCGCGCCCTGTTCCTGGTAGTCGATCTGGATGGTCTTGTTCGCTTTGTTGAATGCCTCGACCTGTTTTGGCGTGTAACCGGTTGTGTCGCGGCCGGCGAACCAGACCACCGTCTTCGCGGTCCCGGAACTCTGCACTGCCGGTGCTGCTGTAGCCGCGCCGGTCGCGGCGGCCGGGGTCGGTGCCGCGCCACCGCCAGCGGTAGTGCCGCCACCCCCGCAAGCCACCAGCACCCCGGTGCTCGCCCACCGGAGATCGTCGCTCACCGTCCTTACCCCTTCCGTTGCGGCCGTTCGCACCCGTGAACAAGGTGAGCCTATTGCGGCGGGCGGCTGTGGTCAACGATCCACGGGAACTGTGTAGGGCCAGTGCCGCTCGTCGAGCCGCCGCGAGTCGACGCCTGCTGGCACTGCCGAGGCGGTCATTGCTCGATTGTTGGCGGCCCACGCCGACTTTACTGCGTTCTCCGAGGGGGCGTTGGGCGTGCTGCGGGTCGGGACGTACCAGAGCGTCAGTACGCACATTCTGCCGATGCTGATGCGCGCTACCGTTCGCCCGCGGCCCGCGCGTTCGCCGAGGCCGCCGCTCGGTTATGCAGTCAGATCCCAGGCGCCGACGCTACGCACTGAAGGTCATGTCGATGATGAGCGCCGCTCCTACTGGTGGACCAACCGCTACCTCTGGGCCAGATGACCTGATCCTGGGCCTGCCGCTGAGATTGACAAGTTCTCTGACGAGCGTGATGATCGCCCGGCCATGGCATCGCCACCTGCTGGACCTCGGCACCGATGGCCTCACGCCGTACTCGACAGGTCGCGTCAGCCACCACTCGTAGGACGCGCGCGGGAACTTTCTTTGCTTACCGAGCGGCTCACCGCGGCCGGTCGAGGTGAGTCCAGCATTGTCGTGCTCAGCGGCGAGCCCGGTGTGGGCAAGACGCGCCTGCTGACTGAACTAGCCGACCACGCGGCGGCGAAAGGCTGGTGGGTGCTCGTCGGCCGAGCCCTCGACTCGGAAGGCATGCCTCCGTATCTCCCGTTCGTCGAGGCCCTGCACGAACACGTTCGGCTCTGTGCTGTCGACGACCTGAGGACGCAGCTTGGCGACAGTGCACCCGAAGTCGCTCTCGTCCTACCCGAAGTCGCCCGCAGGCTGCCTGACCTCCCAGCAAGTAATCGCCTCGAACCAGAAGGCCAGCGCTACCGGCTGTTCGACAAGCTCTCCGAGTTCATCGGTGCAATCGCGCGCGAGAAAGAAAGCGGTCTGCTGCTGTGCCTCGAGGACCTCCAGTGGGCGGATGGTTCCACTCTGCTCCTGCTCGAGCACCTGTGCAGACGATTGAGGAACGCGCGCCTGCTGGTGCTTGCCACCTATCGAGATACCGAGCTCGACGTGGGTGGCCCGCTGGCCCGCACCCTGGAGCAATTGACCCGTCAGCACTCGACTCAACGCCTCGAAGTCAAAGGGCTCGACGATGATGGCGTTCGTTTGATGCTTGCTGGACTTGGCCGGCCTGACCCGCCACCGGCTCTCGTGGGAGCCGTTTACGCAGAGACCGAAGGCAATCCGTTTTTCGTCCACGAGGTGTTTGACTACCTGGCGGATCAAGGACGCTTGTTCGATCCTGCTGGTCTCTGGCGGAGCGACCTTCAGGTCGGCGCAACCGACGTGCCGCAGTCCGTCAGACTTGTCCTTGGCCGGCGGTTGGATCGGCTAAGTACTGAATGCCATACCGTGCTCGGCCTGGCAGCCGTGCTCGGTCGGACATTCGAGTACGAGTTGCTGCGGGCCACTTCGGAGATGTCCGAAGACGCGCTGCTCGCGGTATTGGACGAGGCGGAAGCGGCGCACCTCCTCTTCTCGGACGACCGCAGGCGCCTCACGTTCGCCCACGAGCTGATTCGGCAAACACTGCTCAGCGGCCTAACGGCGCTTCGGCGTCAGCAGTTCCATCTGCACGCGGCCCAAGCGATTGAGCAGTTGCCCGGGGCCATCACGGATGCCCATCTTGCGGAGATTGCCGGCCACTATCGTATGGCAGGTGGAGCCGCCGACTCCGCAAAACTGATCGAGTATCTCACTCGCGCTGGACTGCATGCGCTCGACGTACGAGCGTATGACGAAAGCATTGGGCTTCTCGGCGAAGCCATCGCGGCGGTCCAGGCCCGAAATGGACACGCACTGTCCGGCAGCGGACTGGCCGACCTTCACCGCGATTGCGGGCGGGCGTACATCGGCCTCGGGAAATGGGCGGCCGCAAGACGCGAGCTCGAAGCTGCGTTGGATATGCTGGCGGACGCGCCAACGGAAAAGCGCTCCGCGCTGCTCATCGACCTCGCAGTCGCCTGTCGTTGGGACGGCGACTTGAAGAGCGGCCGGCGGTATGCAGAAGACGCCCGGGTGCTTGCCGAGGGGGTGGGCAGGCAAGACCTCCAGGCGGGAGCACTGGCGAGCATGGCATTGCTGGAGTTCTCTGAGGGAGAGATCGCCAGAGGCGCAACCAGCTATCGAACCGCCATCGAACGTGCCCGTGGCGTGGATCGGTCGGTCGCGAAGACAGCCCAGGCGGGTTACGCCCATCTGCTGTATCTCAGTGCCAAACACGATGAGTCAATAGAGCACGGCTTCCAGGCCGTGAGCCTCGCGCGTGAGTTGAGCGACATGGCCACGCTGACGTTCGCGTTAGGGCCGCTCGGTCTGTCGCTGTCCGCCATTGGCCGCTACAGCGAAGCGGAAGAAGCGTTCGCTGAAGCGCGACGCGTTGGAAGTCAGTACGGCATCGAAGGCTACCTTGCCCGCGCAATTTCGATGTCGGCAACACCGCATCTCGATTTGTTCGACTTCGACGGTGCGCTGCAAATCGCTGAGGAAGCGAGCGAGTTGGGTCGCGAGTTCAACTTCGTTTCAGCGCGTGTTAGCGCAGCCATCGATTGCCTGTTTATTCGCCTCCGCAGCGGCAACCCGGGACGCGCATTAGACCTACTACCCGCTGTCCGAGGATTGGTCGCCAACGAAGTGAACGCCGATGGAACATGGCTGCACGGCTGGCTTTGGGGCCTCCGGCTGGCCCAGGCTGAAGCAGAGGCTGCCGTGGCCGGCAACGATTGGCGGGAAGCCGTGCGGCTGGCGACCTGCTCGATCGACGCGAGTCGCGCCCGAATGCGCCCGAAGTACGAGTCAGCCGCGCTGGCGACACGCGCCCAGGCTCTTGTCGCACTCGGCCGAAAGAAAGAGGCCATCGCGGATCTGACCGCGGCCATTGGGGTCGCACGAGGCACGGCCGATCCTGCGCTGGTCGTGCGCGCCGCGGCGACGATGCTCCGTGTCGAGCCCGACGCTTCGCTCGCCGACGAAGCTCACCATTCCATCCGCCGCATTCTCGACGCCGTGTCGAACCCACGTACGCTGCTTTGCTTTGAAGCTTCGGAGGCAGTGCAGTTCATCCACAGCACGCGTGGTCCGCACTCGCGACATCGCGAGCAACGGCCAAGTTACCCGGCGGGTCTCTCGGACCGAGAGGTCGAGGTGCTGCGTCTGGTCGCGTCGGGCAAGAGTAACACGCAGATTGCTGCCGAGCTCGTCATCAGCGTGAACACTGTGCAGCGCCACGTCGGGAGCATCCTCAGCAAAACAGGCCTGGCCAATCGCACGCAGGCGGCGTCATATGCGCACCAGGTAGGAATCCTCGTGTGAACTGACTGAATTCAGTCATCGCAGGCACCGGGCGCTCGGCGGCGCCCTTTTGTATTGCCCGAAGATGACTGCTTCGGTGGATGCCGGATGTTGCGCGGAGCACGACACTCAGAGGCCACCGAGAAATGGGGATATGCATGTTTCGCAAAGTAGCTTTGGGTTCAATCCTGGGCAGCGCGATCGCCGCCGTGTACGTTGCAGGCGCATTTGCCACACCGGGATCGGGGTTCACCAGCGTGGATATGTCGAAGGGACGCTTCGAAGAAATCGCCGTCAACACCACCGCCGAGGATCCCAAACTGGTGCGGCTCGAAGCAACTGGGGAGTCTGACTTCTACGTCGTGGAGAATACGGTCACTCCTGGGGGATTTTCGGGCTGGCACACTCACCCTGGCCCGAGCCTGGTGACTGTGAAGTCGGGTACTGCAAGCTTCTATGACGGCGATGACCCCACCTGCACGCCGCGCGTGTACGAGATGGGGAGCGGCTTTATAGACAGGGGCAATGGTCACGTGCACCTGGTGAGAAACGAGGGTGACGTCGACCTCATCCTGATCACTGTTCAGCTGTTTCCGGCGGATTCCGGGCCGCGGCGCATCGACGTCGAAGGCCTCGGCATCTGTAGCTTCTGAGGGAGTACATGAAGTCGATACACAAGGCATATCACGCAGGGAATTGCTGCTGACAGGCAGCACAGCGCTCGCGGCTGTGGCGTTCCTCCGCCTCGATCGCTTGGTTGCGGCGGCTCCGCTGCAGCCGGGCGAAGAAGTCCTATCGTGGCTCGACCAGCGTGCGGAGTTGCCTCCGCCAGCGCGGAGCGTCATCGGTCAGCAACTCGTCTGGGAAGAGCTGGATGCGTGGATAACTCCGAATGACAAGTTCTTCACCATCAAGCACTTCGGCCAGCCGACGGACGACATACAGGCGTGGCGCCTCGATATCAGTGGACTGGTCGGAAAGCAGACGGTGCGGGATTTCGAGTTGACGACGCCGTTCGCGCGCGCGATGGAGTCGCAACGTGAAGTGGCTGGACCGTATCGGGGTGCTCGATACGCGGTTCATGGGCCACTTCATGGCACGCGACTATGTGACCATCCGCGAGGAGCAGCGCGACGGGCAGCCGGTGTGGACCGAAACCTCGGTCGGCAAGGCGCTTCTCAAGTCGGCGCCGGCCCGCGTGACGCGAACAGATGGCGCGTATCGATCATGGGCGCAGCATGGGGCGCCCGGATCGCCGGTATCGAGGTCCGAGTCGACAATGGGCCGTGGATCCCGGCTACGATCGACGAGGGACCCGGGTCCGACTGCGCCTGGAAGTTCTGGTCCGTAGCCTGGCCAGACGCGACCCCGGTGAGCACAGCGTAACGTCACGGGCGACGAACGTCGCGGGTGACGTCCAGCCGGCCATGACCGACCCGCGGATTGCGAACAAGCGGACGTACTCGGAGAGTAACGGTCAGATCACGCGGCGAGTCCAGCTGGCCTGAGCAGGAGCTCGACTCGAAATCGTCTTCGATCTCGCGCTTGAGCCCTCGAAAGTCTGAAATAGCGGCTCCCGGCTATCGGTCGCTCGTGCTCAGGTCCTGTCTGCGACACTTAGTCTGCCGCCGCTGCACCGGCTACTGGGCTCATACGGCGTGAGGGAGGTCGGCATGGCTCTGGTCCGCTCGAAGTCGGTGAGCCTCGGGATTGTCTGTGCGCTGGTTCTGAGCGGGTGCGGCCTACTGCCCTCGATTTCGCTCGAGCCGCAGTTTCAGGCCGCTGCCCTCGTGGGGGCCGACACCTGGTCGTTTACCGATGTGACGATGCGCCCGTCGCTGCTGCAAGCTTTCCGCACGAGCGAGGTCCTCGATCATTTCGCCGGTCCAGCCAGCGCTGCTGGGATCGACGTGCGACGCCTGCCGACGCCCTCGGGCCGCATCGTCGACGTCGAAAAAGACGTGCTGCCCCGTCTCGACGGAGAGGTCGTCGTGGCCGCGAGCGGCCCGATCCGCGCGCCGCAATACACAGTGCTGGTGCACACCAACGACATCGAGGGCACATTGCGCCTGTTCGCGCGGGAACCGCAGCCGCGCTTCACCAAAGACGCGCGTGGCGTGACCCACTACGAGTCGTCGGAAGTAGACGCGTTCGTCGCCGGCTACAAGAACTGGATCGTGTACGCCACTACCGCGGCGCTGCGTGACCAGACGCTGGATCGAATCGACGGCAAAGGCGGACCGAGTCTGGCCAGTGATGCCGGCTACCGTTCTGCCATCGAGCGGCTCAGCGGCGATCGACTCGGCTTTGGCTACGCGAATGTGGCGCACATTCTCGAGCAATCATCGTTCGGCGCCCCCGACTTTTTCACTGACACGCTAGAGACGAGCGGTCGACTGGCCTATTCATTCGGCTTCGAAGACGGCCCTGCCGCCGGCGTGCACGTTCTTGGCCTCCGCATCGAGTACATGCCTGACACGCCGCGCGGTGGTCAGTCGACCGGCGCCGGTGATGCCCTGGCAGCCATGGATCGACTGCCGAAAGCCACGATGGTGGCGTTCGCCGGACCGAGTTTCAACATCTATTCGGAATCGCTCGATGCGCTGAGCGACCTGACTGACAACAAGGAGTCGGTCGCCGGATTGCGGTTTATTCTCGCCCACTTCGCCGGACCGCACGCGTTCGGGGTCGCGGCGCCCACAACCATTCAGCCGGCAGGGCTCGATGAGCTCGCTGAAGAGGACGACTATGCCAACCTGGTCAGCAGGTTTCTTGGCGGTGTGTTTGTGATCGCCAAAGTGGCGCCCGACGTCGACTCTGCAGAGCTCGCCGACAGCTTCACCAGTCTTGCCGATCTCGTTGCCAAGAACGAAGCGGGTGACAGTACCTGGCAAGCCGAAGTCACATTCGACGACGATTGGCTGGCATTCAATGCAGTACCCGCGCCGGCCTCGCTGGAGGCGTTGCCCGAGGATTTGCTCGCGTCTGACCGGCTCTATCAGTGGACGCGGCAGGGATTCCGTCAGAATGGGGCCAACCTGTACGTCAGTCTGGACGCGATCCAGTCGATCATTGCTACTCAGCTGCCGTTGAGTGACGAGCTGGCCACGGTTAGTCTCTTTCGGGCAATTGGCCTCTCGTCGGAGGTCGAGGATCAGGGCGATGTCCACGCCCACCTCACCGTCTTGATCGCCCGACCGTGAGGGTTGTATCCCTGGCGTTGGTGCTGGCGGCGGTGCTAGCAGTGCTGCCGGCGACCGTCGCGACCGCGCGCGAAGCGTTCGTGTGCGCGACCCACAATGGTTCGCGCACCACGAACCAACTCGAGGATGAGGTCCGCGCGGCCGGCTACACCGGGCCGTGGGACAGAGCCTCAGTGGCGGTTGCGTATGGGCGAGCCAGTGGTGGTGAAGTAGCGTGCGAGCCACCCAAAGGCCGCGTCGCTGTCGTGCTTGTTGGCGGCTATGGCAGCGATCTCGCTTTCACCATTGGACAGTTCTCCGCTTTACGCAAGGCGCTGAGCGATCGCAATCCCGACGTGCTGGTGGTCCACTACAGCTACACGGGAACCAGCTTCAGCGGGTGTACGGTGACGCCGTCACCGTACGGACCTGCCGATACCGCTCAGGACATCGAAGTAAGCAAAGCCCGCCTGCGAGAGACGCTCGCCGCGCTGCACGCTGCTTGCGATGTTGAGCGCATCGCCATTGTCGGCCATAGCCTCGGTGGACTTATTGCATTCGAGGCCGCGGAGGGGCTAACAGAGCCAGCAATCAGTGACCTCGTGACAGTCGACAGCCCGCTCGGCGGCGTACCCGAGCGAGTCATTCAAACGTGTATCGACATCGGCTATTGCACCGATGGCTCCGTGGCGAACTACCTGGCTGACCTGTACGCCAACGCGCCGGCTGTGGAACGCACCAACGCGGCACGCGCCGCGGAGCTCGCGTCGGCTGGTACGCGCGTCAGTGCGTGGGGAAACCAGAGTGATTGCTTCTACAACCTGTCCCTGTGCACGTCGTTCGCACGTGTGCTCGTGGGCACCGCCGATGGTCGCGAAACGCAGTGGCTCGGGATACCGCGGTGGGTCCGTCTGGACTACCCGGTGACCAGGAGTCTGTCCAACATCGGGTCGAGCCACACGGCTGTCCTCGTCAAGTCCGCCAACGAGCTGGCCGAGGAGCTACTCGGCTGAGATGCGCGGCGAGCGCGACGATCCTGCGATAACCCACAACGCCATCGCCCAATGCAGGCGTTCATGCCGCCGCAGCTGATCGTGAACTCCTGGTTCGCGTATGGCGTCAACTGCAGCTACCACAAGCAACGCCAAGCGGGTTAAATAGCGACTCCGGTTATCGGTTGCTGGGACACAGAAGGCATCCACCGCTGTCGCGTCTGGGCGAAAGCAGCAAGTCGGCCCGCATACGCCTCAACCAGCCCGCAGCCCCCAGATCAGTAGTCATCACGATCGTCCCGATGCATGGGTACCCCTGCAAATTGGTGATCGAGGTCGTCCTTCGCGTTGTGACAACGCCAGAACGAGCATGGGCCAGCGCTAAGGTTGGACTGCGGATCGCCCTGTACGCTTGCTTGGTCTGATTGACGACCGAGCGCACCGATGGCCGAAATTGCTGGAGCGCCGCCGCCCTCGCCTCGGCATAGCCGCGCTTCGGCAAGGTTGTACGTCTGTGAAAGGATCGGATCGGTCGTTTTTGGTCGGAAACCGACTACGTCAAAAAGATCCTCACCTACTGGTGGACCAACCGCTACCTCTGTGCCAGATGACCTGATCCTCGACGGTGACGCGTGCACGGGACGCGGGCATCAATGCCGC
>WNGF01004779.1_pt1 | contig 36084 bp, 38 predicted proteins | sample 5400641 | NCBI WGS metagenome assembly WNGF01 (sample SAMN13153371, study PRJNA577476) | soil metagenome | isolation source: 80 cm soil or saprolite under grassland replicate 2 | place: USA:California | collected 2016-06-15 | reverse complement strand
TCGTGGCCCAACTGCGGCTGAGCTTCTGAGGGTATATTTCGTGCGCTGAGACCGGCCCGAGTGGCGAAATGGCAGACGCAACGGACTCAAAATCCGTCGGGGGCAACCCCATGAGAGTTCGACTCTCTCCTCGGGCATCGTATCCCACTCCCGCGCCGCGGAGGTGACCATGCTCGCCCGCACGGTTGGCGTCCTCGGAATTGCCGCGCTGCTGCTCGCCTGTTCCGACCCCGACAAGGCGGCTCTATCGCCCTTCTTCCTGTGGGGAATGCGCCCGGGTATGCAGCTCGACAGCGTCGAGCAGTTCCTCCTCAGGCAGGACAATGTCCCTTGGGGAAAGTGCGAAGACCTGGGCTCGGGCGTCCGCCGCTGCGAACGCCACACGAGCTGGATCTGGGGTCGACTCGAAGCGCTCGCGGGTCCCGACGGCCGAGTGCTGTATCTGTCGTTCGCGCCGGACAAGTCGGAGTACGGAACGGGACGGGATCTGATATTCGACAAGGAGCTGAGCGTGATGCAGCAGCAATGGGCGCGCACGAGAAAGGTGCGGATGGATCCCCACGGTGTGAGTGAGGCGCAGCCCCGGGGCATCGCCGAATTCAGCACCTCCCGCGGCCGCTGGAAAGCCCTCATGACGTTCGACGGCAGGTTGTGCACCGGGACCAGTCGCCCGTGTCCCGCATTGATACAACTGCTCGATTGGCGCGCCACCCAGAATTACGCCGTCATGACCGTGCCGCCCTATCCCTAGGCGATGACGTTTCTGCTGTTGCCTACCGCTGCTCAGCTCGTGGCTGCACCAGGGCCCGCCCTGCGCGGCACGGTCGTCGGCGCCGAAACCGGTCAGCCCCTCGGCTTCAGCATCGTCAGTCTGATCCCCTCGTCGAGCAAGCGATTTACGAACGCGACTGGTACGTTTGCATTCCCGGACATTGTAGCGGGGAATTACGTGCTCAGTGTGCGCCAGATCGGCTACGCGCCACTCGACACGCCCATCGTCGTCCGCGCAGACAGCGCGACTACCTTGGTGCTCCGACTACGCCACCTCGCGATCGAGCTGCCACCCGTCACGATCGCTGCGACGCAGTGCACCAACCCCGGACCGCCCGATTCGAGCGATACCGCGTTGCGGGCCGTCTTCGATCAGCTCCAGGAAAACGCACGCCGCTTCGAGCTGCTCGCCGACTCCTACCCGTTCCGCTACCAGCTCGAGCAAACCGTGCGCTACGTGAATCAGCGCGGGGACACGGGACGGCCAATGACGAAGCGGATGTGGCTCTCCAGCAGCGACAACCGCGAGCACCCGTATGCGGGCGGCCGCGTCGTCGAGCGCGGCTGGGGTCCCTGGGGCGACGATGTGCTCCTGATCCATAGCGCCGATCTGGAGGACCTGGGCAACCCCAGCTTCGTCGCGAATCACTGCTTCCGGCTCGCAGGACGTGACACGATGGGAGGAGAGACGCTGGTGCGCATTGACTTCGAGCCGGCGACGCGCATTCCCACAGCCGACATCGCGGGCGCGGCATACCTCGACTCGATCACGTATCGATTACGCTTCACCGAGACCACGCTGACGCGACCGGAGCGATCCGCCCTGACGAACGTCCTCGAGGTGCGATTCCGAACGCGCTTTCGTAACGTTACCCTCGGCATTGCGTTGCAGGACTCGCTCACCGCCATCACGACCTATCGCTTCGGCCAGGGCCCTCGCATCGAAACGCAGCGCACGCTAGAGGTTCGCTTTCGCCGCCCTGTGCCGGTGCCCTAGACACTTGCGCGGCGGCCCGCCATGGGGGGATATGGTGCCTCCCCCAGGAGGCCCCATGGCATTCGCGTCGCTCCTCGTCCTGTTGCAGGCCGTCACTGCCCAAGCACCCGTAGTCGGCGCGGCTCCTGCGTGGACCGTGCGCTTCAGTGGCGACATCCGCTGGCAGCAAGTCACCCCCGCCGGCGCGCTCCTCGTCTCGACCGACGGGGCCCTGGCCGGCGTCGACATCGAGCGGGGCCAGATCGCCTGGCAGAAGCCCGAGCTGGGCGGCCTGCCGGTCGACAGTGTCCGCATGGTCGAGGGATCACTGCTGATGGAAGCGGCGAAGCCCGGTCTCTCGATGATCTTCGATCCGGTCACGGGCACCGTTCTGTTCGATTCGCGACGCCTGAACCTGACGCAGGTCGTCACGCGCCGCGTGCTGCCGCAGAGCGGCACGCTACTCGTCCACGGGCGGCGCGCGTCCGGGCCCCCGGTCGTCGCACTGTACGATCTCACGAGCGGGGCGCAGCGCTGGGCGAGCGAATCGCTCTTCCAGCAAAGCGGGCCGGCAAAGCGGGGGTTGGCCGGGTTGATGCAGGGCCTCACGCGAGCGGTGGCCGGCGCCACCGAGCTGGAAATCCTGCAGGCAGGTCCTGAGATCATCGTGGTCCACACGCTGCTGGGCCTCCGGGCGCTCGACGCCCGCACGGGCGCGGTGCGGTGGTCCGCGACCCTGCCCGTGATCCGCGCGGGGCACCTCGCGGATCACGTGCGGCTCTTTCCGTCGCTCGGGCGACCCGATCGCATGTACGTGGGGTTCGACAACCGGCTCATGGCGTACGCCCTCGCTGACGGCCGGGCCCTGTGGGCCAAGCCCTCGATCATCGGCGGTTGGGTGCACGACATCGTGGAGCATCCGAGCGGGATCATCATCCTCCCGGAATCGCCCCCCGCGAGCCAGGAGACGGACATGAGCGGCGTGGGGCGGACGGGGCTGAACGTCGCGCGCTATGAGGACGGCACGACGATCGCCGCCAAGCCGCTGCGCATGCGCGGCACCGTCACGAATGCCATCATCACCGGTGGATCCGCGGTGCTCGCCGTGGATGCCGAGTCGCGCACGTTCGTGAATGTGCTCGACGTCGCCACGGCGACCGTGCGGCTTCCCAAAGACGTGAAGATCAAGGGGCAGCTCGCGTACGCGGAGCTGACGCCCGCCGGGCTGCTCTACGTCTCGCGCTCCGACGCGGCCACCAACGGCGAAGTCAACGTCATCGATCTGACGCGCGGCGAGCCGAAGTACAAGGATGCCATCGAGGGCACGAAATCGGCGGCGCTGCTGCACGGCGTGGATGGGCGCACGCTGTACATCTTTACCAGCCGCGATCACAGGCTGTATTCGGTCGATCGCCAGGACGGCACGTATCGCGCGCTGAGCCCCGAGATCAAGCTGCAAGGCAACGAAGATCCGACCACGCTGGAGATCCGTCCCGCGGGGATCGCGCTCATCGCGTCGCAAAACCTCGTCGTGCTCGGACGCGACGGGCAGATCAAGCAGCAAGCCTATTATCCCGCACCGCAGCTCCCCGGCCTGTTGCGCGCCCTCTACCGGATCAACTCCATCCGCGCCGGTCTCTACGGCGCCGCCGCCTCGTCGTACGGCGACGCGTTCGCGCAAGCCTCACGGCAGGCGACCGACACGACCGCGAAACGGATCACGGGACAGCTTGCGGCGGCCTACACCCAGGGCGGGGCCCAGCTGCAGGGATACTCGAGCCAGGCAGCGTCGCTCGCGTCAAAACGCTTCAAGGCCTCGCTCGCCACGCCGACGTCGGTATTCATGCTGACGCGCTCACCCGATGGGAACGGCAACGTGCTGCTGCAGATCGACAAGGACAACGCGCAGCCGCGGGGGCGCGTCGATCTGGGGAAGGAGCGCGAGCCCGTCTATGCGGTGGACGATATTGCGGGAATGCTGTTCCTGCGGACGGCGCCCGGGACGTTGGCCGGCTACCGGTTGTGAGATCGTAGAAAAACAGTAGGGGCGCAGCATGCTGCGCCCCTACTAACAGACCGGTTTCCAGCGTTATGGTTCCGTAACGGTCGTAATCGAAAAGGCCGAACTCGTCACGGTGGCGGCGCCGCTGGCGCTCGCCTGGAGCGTGTAGGTCCCCGCCTTGTTGACGGCCATGCTCCCGAAGGTCGCGATGCCGTTTACAGGTCTCCTCGCCGTCGCGCCGCTCAGCGACGCGCCCGTGGAGTTGGACGCCAGGCTTACCGTGATCGAGCCGGTGAATGCCGAATCGGGATTGCCGAGCGAATCGCGGGCGAGGACCTCCACCGGCGGCGAGATGGCCTGACCGACGTTCGCTGTATTGGGTTGCACGAAGAAGGACAGCACGGGAGGCGTGCTGCCCCCCCCGCCGCCGCCACCCCCGCCCCCGTTCCCGGAGATGCCGGTCAAAAGCGAACCGGTATTGCAACCGCCGATCGCGAGGGTGATCAGCGCGCGCATGATATTGGAGTTAGATAGTCGCATACTTTGCCATTACCCGTACAGCCCTAAGCCGTTCCGCCAGGTCACCTTTTTGTGGTAAGATGGGGGCCATGCCAACACAGGTCGAAGGCCGCCGCGGCGGGACCGTCGGTGCAAAAATCGACTTTCGGGACGGGCATTGGATCGTGCCCGACCACCCCATCATCCCGTTCATCGAAGGTGACGGCACGGGCCCGGACATTTGGCGGGCCGCGTCCAAGGTGTTCGACGCCGCAGTCGCGCGCACGTCGGGCGGCAAGCGCAGTATCGTCTGGCGCGAGGTCCTGGCGGGAGAAAAAGCGTTCAATCAGAGCGGCAGCTGGCTGCCCGAAGAGACGCTCGGCGTGATCCGCGAGCACCGGGTGGCGATCAAGGGGCCGCTCACGACGCCGGTAGGTGGCGGGATCCGCTCGTTGAACGTCGCGCTGCGGCAGATCCTCGATCTGTACGCCTGCATCCGCCCGGTGCGCTACTTCGCCGGCGTGCCTGCGCCCGTGAAAGAACCGCGCAAGCTCGACGTCGTGATCTTTCGCGAGAATATCGAAGACGTGTATGCGGGTATCGAATACAAAGCCGGCAGCGCGGAAGCCGACGCCGTGATCGAGTTCCTCACCAGTCGCTTTGGGGCGAAGATCCGCGACGGCAGCGCCATCGGCGTGAAACCGATGTCCAAATTCGGCTCCCAGCGGCTCATCGTGAAGGCGATACAATACGCCATCAAACGCAAGCGCCCCTCCGTCACGCTGGTCCACAAAGGCAACATCATGAAGTTCACCGAAGGGGGCTTCCGCGACTGGGGCTACGAGGTCGCGAAGGAGCGCTTCAGCGAGCAGACGGTGACGGAGGCGGAAGGCGCCAAGCGCAAAGAGGACGTGAGCAAGGTCGTGATCAAGGACCGCATCGCCGACGCGATGTTCCAGCAGCTCGTGCTGCGTCCGGACGAGTACTCGGTGATCGCGGCGCCGAACCTGAACGGCGATTACCTGTCGGACGCCGCGGCGGCCCAGGTGGGCGGTCTGGGGCTCGCCCCGGGGGGCAATGTAGGCGACGGATTTGCGGTGTACGAAGCCACGCATGGGACCGCTCCCAAGTACGCGGGACAGGACAAAGTCAATCCGAGCAGCGTGATCCTGTCCGGCGTGATGATGTTCGAAGAGCTGGGATGGGACGACGTGGCCCGCGCAATTGTCCGCGGGCTCGAAGGCGCGATCGCGTCGCAGCGCGTCACCTATGACCTCGCGCGTCAGCTGCCCGGTGCGACCGAAGTCTCGACCTCGGCGTTTGCCGACGCGATCATCGAGCACCTGGCATGAAGACTCTGATCTCGACCCACTCGCTTTCCAACCTGGAAGCGCCATTGCTCGTGATCGTCATAGCGCAGGGAGCATCTGCGCCGATCAAGGAGGGGAGCCTCGAGCGCGCCATCGCCATCGGCGACTATAAAGGAAAGAAGGACGAGACCCTGCTCGTCTACGGCGGCGGCAAAGCGCAGCGCATCCTGCTGGTCGGCGTCGGCAAGCCCGCCGAGGTCACGCGCAGCTCGGTGCGTCGGGCGGCGGCGATTGCGGCCAAGCGCGCGCGCGGCCTCGGCACCAAGGCGTTCGCGCTGGCGGTCGCGAAGGAAGCGCGCGGCGGGTTGGGCGCTGCCGAGCTGGCGCAGGTGGTGATCGAAGGCGCCGCGCAGGGTGGCTGGCAGTTCACCGAGCTCAAGAAACAGCCGGAGGACCCGAAGCCCGAGGTCGAGTCCCTCGAGCTGGTGGTCGAACCAGCGGACAAGGAAGAAGCGGAGGCTGGGCGCCGCATCGGCGACGCGGTCGCGGCCGGATACTTGCTTACCCGCAACCTCCAGATGCAGCCGGGCAACGTGGCCACCCCGAGTTACCTCGCCGAGCAGGCGAAGAAGCTGGCGGCGGCGCACGGCTTCAAAGTCACCATCCTGGACAAGGCGCAGATAAAGAAGGAAGGGATGGGTGCCCTCCTGGCCGTCGCGCAGGGGAGTGCCGAAGAACCGCGGTTCATCGTGATGGAGTACGCGGGTGGATCGGGTGCTCCCGTGGTGTTGATCGGCAAAGGGGTCACGTTCGATTCGGGCGGCATCTCAATCAAGCCCGCGTTGAACATGGAGGACATGAAGTTCGACAAGTCCGGCGCCACGGCGGTGCTTGGCACCTTCGAGGCGTTGGGGCGCCTCAAACCGAAGATCAACGTGGTGGGGCTGATTCCGGCGACGGAGAATCTTCCTTCCGGTACGGCGATCAAACCCGGCGATGTCGTGAAGAGCCATCTCGGCAAGACGATCGAGATCATCAACACCGACGCGGAAGGCCGCCTCATTCTCTGCGACGCGCTCTCGTACGCGCGGCGCTTCAAACCGGCCGCGGCAATCGATGCCGCCACGCTCACCGGCGCGGTCGTCGTCGCACTCGGGCATCACGCCATCGGCATGCTCGGCAACGATGAGGCGCTGCTCGCCGAAGTGCGGGACGCCGGCGAGCGCGCCGGTGAGCGCTGCTGGCCGTTGCCGCTGTGGGACGACTATCGCGACCTGCTGAAATCCGACGTTGCCGACGTCAAGAATTCCGGCGGGCGCGCGGCCGGCACGATTGCCGGCGCGTGGTTCCTGCGCGAATTCGTGGACGGCTTCCCCTGGGTCCATCTGGACATCGCCGGGACCGCCTACCTCGAAGGGGAAGGCGCGAGCCACGCGAAGGGTCCCACGGCCATCGGTGTTCGGCTATTCACGGAATTCCTGCTAAAACGCGCCGGCACCTGATCCGGAGGGGGGCGGGGCTGATCGCCCTGGTCTGCCTGCCCGCGGCGCTGGCCGCCCAGGTCGATTCGACCAGGCGCGACACGACCGTGGCTGCCGACACGACGAAACCCGACACGGCCGCGATGCTGCTCCCCACGATGCCGGCCGCGATTGCTCCCGGTCCACTCCCCGCGGGCGCCCGCTATACGTTCACGGTCGACTCGATCCTGTTATCGAGCACCCGAACGCTGAGCGATCTGCTCATCCACATCCCCGGTGTCTACGTCGCCCGGGGCGGGTGGTACGGCCAGGCGGAAATCGTACTGTACGGCGGGCGCGGTGCCGCATCGCTCGAGATCTACTGGGACGGCGTCCCCATCGCGCCGCTGGGTCGCGATTCGGTCTACCTCGATCCCGCTCGGATCCCGCTCGCCCCGATCGAGCGCGTGGATGTGATCGTACTGCCCGCGACGCTACAGGTGTACCTCGTCACGGCCCGGCACCGCTCGACCACACCGCGCACGCAAGTCGGCGTCGTCACCGGCCAGCAGGACGTCGCCGATTATCGCGCCGGATACTCGATCCGTACGCGATCGGGCTTCGGCGTCGCGCTGCTCGCGGATTGGAGCAGCATCGGCCAGGGTCCGAGTAACAGCTCATCGACGTCGTTCGGGACCAGCGACCTGTGGCTCAAGGCGGATTACGTCCCGCCAGGGGGACGGATGGGAGCGTCATTTCAGCTCGCCGCGTCGAGCTGGCACCGCAACGCGGGTCCCAACGTGGATGCCTGGCGCCAGGAGCGGCGCGACCGCATCCTGCGGTTGTTCGTCGCCGATCGCGACGATGGCCTCGGGTGGCGGCTGACGACGACCGTCGCGACAAGTGCCGTCAGTCACGACACCGCCATCGCGCCACGCACCGTTTCGACGGCCATCGTCGAATTGAGCCGCGTGTGGCCCACGCTCACGCTCGCCGGGACGGCCCGGTTCGGCGCCGGCGGGCTGCCGCAACAGTTCGAGGCACGCGGCGGGTGGAGACCGATTCGTCCGTTTACCATCGCCGGCGCGTTTCGGCAGGGGCTCTACAGCGCCCAGCGCGAAGGGGTGCAGGTCTATGGCACCACCGGGCTCGCCCTGCCGCTGGGATTGTCCGCGCGCGCCGAGGTCACCTGGCAGAAGGACGTCCAGGCGGTGTTCGTGACGACCGACCAGACGCATACCGCGCGCGACATGGCCGGCTGGCTGCGTCTCGAGAATCGCCGGTTCACCATCGAGGTGGGCCGTGGCCGGCGTGACCCGTTCGCCCCGCTGGGATTCGCCAAGGGCATTCAAACCGTGGACTCGCTGAATCCCACGCCGCTCACCGGGTTCATCGCCGCGCGCGCCCGCGTCACCGTCGTCCCCGGGCTGGCACTCTCCGGATGGTATTTCGATCCGGTGGTGGGCGGCGGTGATTTCGAGCCGCCGCGGCACGGGCGCGTGTCGGCCGCGTTCTACTCGAAGTTCTGGCGCGTCTTCAAAAGCGGCATCTTCGCGTTGCGCGGTGAGATCGCGATGGAGTCCTGGAGCCGCTGGGGCCTCGGGGGCCGCCAGGGAGCGACGCAGCGCACGATGGCGGGCGCGAGCTTCGTCGAGACGAACATCGAGATGCAGCTCGCCGGCGTGACGCTGTTCTGGAGCGTGCAGAACGTCAATATCATGCGGTCGAGCTACGTGGAGGGCCTGGGTTATCCCAAGAGCATCCAGGAATACGGCGCCCGCTGGTTCTTCACTAACTAGGGCTGGCGGCCGGGACTACATTTAAGACCCTGTGCCACGCAGTATGACAGGCTTCGGTTCGGCCGAAGATCGGGTGTCAAGCGGACGGCTGCGCATCGAGATCCGCACCGTCAATCACCGCTATTTCAACGCGCAGCTGAAGCTGCCGGCGGAGCTCGGCGGCGTCGAGATCGAGATGCGCGAGCGGCTGCGCCAGCTGCTCGAGCGTGGTCACGTCGCCGTGACGGCACGCTGGATCGAAGGGCCGGCGGCCGCGCGGGAGGTCACCGTCGATCTGTCGCGTGCCAAGCAGGTCGTGGCGGCCGCCCAGCAGCTCAAGAAGAAGCTGAAGCTGAAAGGCAGCGTCGACCTGGCCTTCGTCGCCAGGCATCCCGACGTCCTGACGGCAACGAACGGTGGCGCGGGCAGCGAGCCGCCCGTCCAGTGGTCGGACGTGCAGCCGGTGGTCGAGCGCGCGGCGCGGGACGTCGTCGCGATGCGTGAGCGGGAAGGCCAGGCCCTCGCGGCCGAGCTCAACGCCCGGCTCGCCGCGCTCGAGGCGGCGGCGCGCACGATCGAAGAGCAGGCGCCGGCGCGTCTCACGGCGGAGCACGAGCGGTTGAAGCAGGCCGTGGCGGAGCTGACCGGAGGCGCCACGATCGACGCGCAACGGCTCGCGCTCGAGATCGCGCTGCTGGCGGACCGCCTGGACATCACGGAGGAGCTGGTGCGGTTTCGGTCGCACGTGGCGGCGGCTCGCGCGGCGCTGGCGTCGGACCAGGCGGTGGGGAAGCAGCTCGGGTTCCTGGCGCAGGAGCTGCTGCGCGAGGTGAATACGATGGGCTCCAAGGCGAACGACGCCCGCATCACGCACACGGTGATCGCGATGAAGGGCGACCTCGAGAAGTTTCGGGAGCAGCTGGAGAACCTGGAGTGACGGGGGGGCCCCGCATAGTCGTCCTGTCCGCACCATCGGGTGGCGGCAAGACGACGATCGCGAAGGCCGTGCGCGAGCAACATCCGGATCGATTCGGCTTCTCCGTATCGGCGACGACGCGGCGGCCGCGGCCGGATGAGCGGGACGGGGTCGATTATCATTTCAAGACCCAGACGGACTTTCTCGAGGGCGTGGGCGCCGGGCAGTTTCTCGAGTACGCAAAGTACGGTGGGGAGCTGTACGGCACCCCGAAGGTCGAGGTGGAGAAGGTATTGCAGTCAGGGAAGCACGTGCTCCTCGACATCGAGGTAGAAGGGGCACGGCAGGTGCGCGAGCAGTATCCGGCGCCGCGCTCGGTCTCGATCTTCATTTTGCCGAGCGACCCGAAGGTGTTGCTGGAGCGGTTGCGCTCGCGCAAGAGCGAGTCGATCGAGCAGATCCGGTGGCGGCTGGAGCGGGCGGAGCACGAGCTGCAGCAGTCGACCCTGTTCGATCGCTGGATCCGCAACGACGACTTGAAGACGGCGGTGCAGCAAGTTGTCGCCATCGCGGACGACACGCGCGGCAGGACGCGCGAGAAGAAGGACTTCGAGTGGATCACCAATTACGGACGTGGCCTGCAGGACGAGGCCCAGCGTCTATATGATGAACGGCACCAACAGAAAGGCTGAACCATGCGGATCGTGACACCGGCAGAAGTCGCAGGCCAGACACAGAACAAGTACCTGGGCGTGCTCGTGGCCGCCAAGTTCGCGCGCTACGTGAATGATTTCCCGCGGGACCGGTCGGTCGACTGGGAAGAGAAGCTCACCACGCGCGCCTTCGACGAGCTGGTGCGCGGCGGCCTGAAGTACCGCCTGGTCCGGCGGCGGCGCCAGCAGGAAGCCTGATGCCGTTGCCCGGCCGTCACGTCGTGTTGGGCGTGTCGGGCGGAATCGCCTGCTACAAGAGCTGTATCCTGGCGCGCCGGCTGACCGAAGCGGGCGCCACCGTAGATGTGGTGCTCACCGCCGCGGCCGCGGAATTCGTGCGCCCCCTGACGTTCGAAGCGTTGACCGGACGCCCCGTCCTCACGGGGGGGGGGGGGGGGGGGGGGCCGGGCGCTCGCGCACATCGATCTCGCGAAGGATCCCGATCTCGTCATCATCGCTCCCGCCACCGCCCATCTGCTCGCGCGCGCGGCGATGGGGATGGCGGACGACCTGCTCACGGCGCTGCTGCTGGCGCGCACCGATCGCCCGGTGCTCGCCGCACCGGCGATGAACGACGCGATGTATGCCAATCCGGCGACCACGGCCAACATCACGGCCCTCACCCAGCGCGGCTGGCAATTCATCGGCCCGGACGTCGGCGCGCTCGCCGAGGGGCCGAGCGAGCGGCCCGGCCGGATGAGCGAGCCCGAGGCGATCTTCGCCGCGGCCGAGCGCCTGCTCGGCGATCCGCACAAGAGCAAATGGTCGGGGAAGCGGGTGGTCGTGACCGCCGGCCCGACGCGCGAGCATCTCGACCCCGTGCGCGTCATCACGAATCCGTCGAGCGGCCGGATGGGCTACGCGCTCGCCGCAGCGGCGCAGCAGCGGGGTGCCGACGTCCTGCTGATCACGGGCCCGACCGAGCTCTCGCCGCCCCCCGGTCTCGCGACCACGCACGTGGAGACGACCGAAGAGATGCAGCGCGCGTTGCAGAGCGTGGTCACCACTGCGGACGCCCTGATCATGAGTGCGGCGCCGGCCGATTACCGGCCCAAGAGCCCGGCGGCGAAGAAGCGCACCCGCGCGAACGGCCCATTGACCGTGGAGCTGGAAGCGACGCCCGACATCCTCGGCAGCCTCAAGCGCCCCAAGCGCATCATCGTGGTCGGGTTCGCGCTCGAGACGGGAAACGGACTCGCCAACGCGCGTTCCAAGATGCAGAATAAGGCGCTCGATTTCGTGATCCTGAATGACGCCACTGAGCCCGGCGCCGGATTCGAGGTCACGACCAATCGCGTGACGATTCTGGGACGCAACGGTACGCAAGTCGACTTGCCGTTGCTGCCCAAGCGCGACGTGGCCGAACGAATCCTCGACGTGGTGGAAGAAGCGCTTTGACTGACGCGCGGGCTCTGGCAGCTGCTTACTTAGAACAGCAACGGCTACTCGGCGGAGACTCGGTGATTCTCACCGAGAAGCCGAGAAGCGAGATGCGGGATGCGAGAAGCGAACAATCCGCTCCTGCATCGACGCATCCCGACGCGCCTCCGGCGGGCATCTCCTTCGAGCCACCGTCGGTCGATCTCTTCGCCTCCGATCCAATCCAGCGGGCGGCAAGCCTCCAGGACGTCGCGACGCTCATCGCGGCCTGTCGCAAGTGCAAGCTGTGCGAGGGCCGCACCAACACCGTGCCGGGCGAAGGATCCGCCACCGCCCGCCTCGTCGTCATCGGGGAAGGTCCCGGACGCACCGAAGACGAGACGGGGCGCCCGTTCGTCGGCAGGGCCGGGGAGCTGCTCACGAAGATCCTCGAGGCCATCAAGCTGCCGCGCGAGCAGGTGTTCATCTGCAACGTCGTGAAATGCCGGCCGCCCGAGAACCGCCTGCCGCAATACGACGAAATCGCGGCGTGCCTGCCGTACCTCTACCGCCAGATCGAGCTGGTCAAGCCGACAGTCATTCTGGCGATGGGCGGGACGGCGGCGCAGAGCCTGCTCAGCACCAAACAATCGTTAGGCGCGCTCCGGAATCAGGTGCACCGCTTCCGCGGCATCCCCGTGGTCGTGACCTACCATCCGGCCGCGCTGCTGCGCAACCCCAACTGGAAGAGACCAACCTGGGATGACGTCCGTATCGCCGCCCGCCTCCTCGACGACTGAGCCATACGCCGGCCGGCAGACGCCCTGGAGTAACGAGGCCGAGCAAGCCGTCTTAGGCGCGATGATGCTCGACCAGGACGCGGCGCTCAAGGCCGCCGAGATCCTGGACGACAGCATGTTCTATCGCGAAGGCCACCGTCTCCTGTTCCGGTCGATGATGTCGCTGACCGAACGCGGCGACGTGATCGATCCCGTGACGCTGCGCGACGAGCTGAGCCGGCGCGGCGACCTCGATCGGGCCGGCGGGATGGAGTACATCGCGGCGCTGATCGACGTAGTCCCCACCGCCGCGAACGTCGACCACCACGCCAAGATCGTGCGGGACAAGGCCGTGCTGCGCCGCCTCGTGGAAGCGGCGACCGGGATCATCCAGGACGTCTACGAAGGCCACGGCACGGCGGGCGAGGTGCTCGACAACGCCGAGCACCGGGTGTTCCAGGTGGCGCAATTCCGCCGTGCCGAAGAGTTCATTCGGATCAAGGAGCTGATCTGGCCGACGATGGAGCGGATCGAGCAGGTCCAGGCGGGCGCGGGCGCGTTGACCGGGGTCCCCAGCGGCTTCGTGGATCTCGATCGCTATACCGCGGGTTTCCAGCGCTCCGATCTGGTCATCATCGCCGCGCGCCCATCGATGGGAAAGACGGCGCTGGCGCTGAACATCGTGCAGCACGCGGCGATCGAGCACAACACCGCCATCGCGTTCTTCTCGCTGGAAATGTCCAAGGACCAGCTCGTGCAGCGGCTGCTCTGCTCCGAGGGCCTGGTCGACGCTCAGCGGCTGCGCCGCGGGCAGTTGCGCGACGACGATTATCCCAAGCTGGCCCGCGCGGCGGGCTTGCTCGGCACGGCCCCGATCTGGATTGACGATTCCGCCGCGCTCACGCCGCTCGCGATGCGCTCGAAGGCACGCCGGTTGAAGGCCGAGCACGACATTGCGCTCGTGATCGTGGACTATTTGCAGCTGATGTCGGGCCCAGGCGACGTCGAGAATCGCCAGCAGGAGATCTCCTACATCTCGCGGTCGCTCAAGGCGCTCGCCAAAGAGCTCGACGTTCCGGTCGTCGCGATCTCGCAGCTGTCCCGGGCGCCCGAGCAGCGCGGCGGGGAGCATCGCCGCCCGCAGCTTTCCGACCTCCGCGAGTCGGGCGCCATCGAGCAGGACGCCGATGTCGTCTGCTTCATCTACCGGCAGGAGTTCTACGACGGGCCGGTCGACCCCAAGACGAACGAGAGCATCGAGGGCCTCGCCGAAGTGATCGTCGGAAAGCAGCGCAATGGCCCGACGGGGACGGTGAAGCTGCACTTCAAGAAGGAATTCACCCGCTTCGACAACTACACCGCCCGCGAGGCTCCGGTCGGTGTCTAAGGGCAAGTCCGTGTTTCGCTGCACCGAATGCGGCGCGGACCAGCCGAAGTGGGGCGGGAAGTGTGATGCGTGTGGCGCCTGGAACTCATTGGTCGAAGAGCCGGTTGGGCGGATCGGCGGATCGGCGGATCGCAAAGCTCCATCCGGCCATCCGCCCATCCGGCTATCCGCCGTTGCGGGGGCAGCCGTCGAGCGCTGGCGCACCGGCCTCGCCGAGTTCGACTTCGTGCTCGGCGGCGGGATCGTTCCAGGCTCCGTCACGCTCGTCGGCGGCGAGCCCGGCATCGGCAAGTCGACCCTGCTCATGCAGTGCGCCGCGCGACTCGAGAGCCAGGGCGTCGCCACGCTCTACGTCTCCGGCGAGGAATCGCCCGATCAGCTGCGCCTGCGTGCCGATCGCCTCGCCGAGGACGCCGGCGGCATCCACGTGCTCGGCGAAACGCGCCTCGAAGCGATTCTGCATTATGCCACCGAGCTCAAGTCGAGCGTCGTACTGCTCGATTCGGTGCAGACCACGTACACCGAAGCGCTCGAGGGCGCGCCCGGGAACGTCGGCCAGGTGCGCGAATGCGCCGCCCGGCTGATGCGCTTCGCGAAAGAATCGGGGGGGGGGCCCGCCGTCCTGCTCGTCGGGCACGTGACGAAGGGTGGAGGAATCGCGGGGCCCAAGACGCTCGAGCACATCGTCGACACGGTGCTGTACTTCGAGGGCGAAACGACGCTCGATCATCGCATCCTGCGCGCGGTGAAAAACCGCTTCGGTTCGGTCGATGAGATCGGCGTCTTTCGGATGACGGGCGCGGGGCTCGAGCCCGTCGCGAACCCCGCGGCGGCATTCCTCTCCGGCCGCAGCAGCGGCGCGTCCGGCTCCGCCGTCACCGCGCTGATGGAAGGCACGCGCCCCATACTCGTCGAGATCCAGGCGCTCGCGTCGAAGGCGGGCTTCGGGACGCCGCAACGCGTGGCGACCGGCCTCGATCATCGGCGCCTGGCCCTGCTGCTCGCCGTGCTGGAGCGCCGCGGCGGCTTGCCGTTCGGGAATCTCGACGTCTTCGTCAACGTCACGGGCGGCGTTCGCCTCATCGAACCCTCGACCGACCTTGCCGTCCTTGCCGCCCTGGTGTCCACGGTGCACGATCGTCCCGTGCCCGCGGACGCGCTGTTCCTGGGCGAGGTGGGACTGGGTGGTGAGATCCGGCCGGTCGCCGGCGTCGAACGGCGTCTCGCCGAGGCGGCGCGCCAGGGCTTTCGCAGGGTGTTTTTATCGAGTCGTTCGAAAGGGAGTAAAGATCTCGAGGTGATCGGGCTGGAGGGAATCGGTGAGCTCGCCCGCCGACTTGCAGCCTGACGTCGGCGTGGTCGTCGTCGCAGCGGGGGCGGGCGTGCGGGCGGGGCCCGGCGAGCCGAAGCAGTTTCGCCCCATCCTTGGCGTGCCGATGCTGCTTCGCGCGCTGCGTCCGTTTACCGGACACCCCGCAGTGCGCCAGGTGATCGTGGCTCTGCCGCCCGGGTACGCCGAGCGTCCGCCCGAATGGCTCGGCAAGCTGCGCGGCGATCGGCTGCGGCTGGTGCCGGGCGGTGCGCAGCGCGCCGATTCGGTGCGCGCGGGCCTGGACGCGCTCCCCGCCGACAGCGCGATCATTCTCGTGCACGACGCCGCGCGCCCCTTCGTCAGTCGCGACACGATCGACGCCGTGATTGCGCGTGCTCGGGGGGGGGGGGGGGGGGGGGGGGGGGGGGGGGAAGGGGGCGCACCAGCCTACGCCGCGCGTCGCGCGGACCGTGGATCGGGAGCGCATCTGGCGGGCGCAGACGCCGCAAGGATTCCCCCGGCAGATGTTGCGCGACGCCTACGCACAGCTGCCCGAAACCGCCAACGGGGGCGCACCGAGCGATGATGCGGAAGTGTGCGAGCGCGCGGGGTTCCCGGTGGAGCTGATTCCCGATTCACCGTACAACTTCAAGGTCACCACCGCCGACGACTTCCGGATCGCGGAGGCTTTCGCGCGTGAGTTGCGTTGAACGGGCTCCCGTTCCAGTCAGATTCCGACATTGCCACTGCAATCCCGCAGGTGGTGCAGCATCTGGGAGGCGGGGGCTTGCTCGCTTATCCCACAGAGACGGTCTACGGCCTCGGCTCGCGCGTCGTGCAGGAGGACGTCGCCGCGCTGGCTGCGCTCAAAGGGCGGTCGGCCGCCAAGCCCTTCCTCTTGTTGATCAGCGACCGATCGATGGCTGAATCGCACGGGCTCGCCTTCAATGCGTCCGCGGATGCGCTGGCGCGCGCGTTCTGGCCCGGGCCGCTCACGCTCGTGTTACCGGGAGGATCGGGCCGGCTCCCCGACTTGCTGCGCGGTCCCGACGGCGGCATCGCGGTGCGCTGGACGTCGCATCACGCGATCGCGGGACTCGTGGCGGCGCTGGGTTCCCCGCTCACCTCCACGTCCGCGAATTTGCCGGGGCAGCCGCCCGGTCCCGGCCCGGACGCCATCGCGCGCGACTTCGCGCCGGCGGTGAAGAAGGGCCAGCTGCTGGTGCTCGACGGCGGCGTGTTGGGGAACCGGCCGCCATCGACCGTGGTTGATTGCACCAGGCCACGAGCGGAAATCGTCCGCGAAGGAACGCTCAGCGTCAACGAGCTGCGACGCGCCGTCGGCCGCCTCGCGCCATGATCCAGCACGTGCTGTTCGTCTGCACCGGCAACATCTGCCGCAGCCCGCTCGCCGCCTCGCTGCTCGAGCGCGCGCTCAAGGAGCGCGGCCTCGAAGTCGCGGTCACGTCCGCCGGGACGGGCGCCTGGGATGGCGCACCGGCGTCGGAAGGGGCGTATCTGGTCGGACTCGAACGCGGCCTCGATCTCTCCGGGCACCGGGCCCGGCTGCTCACGCGCGAGCTGGTCGAGCAGGCGGATTTGATTCTCACGATGGCGCGACATCACCGCGCCCGCGTCGACGAGCTGGGCGGCGAGGGACGCGTGTTCGTCCTGGGCGAATACGCCGGCCGGGGCGACGACGAAGTCAGCGATCCGTTTGGCGGCGATCTGGGCGTCTACCGTGATACCTGTCAGGAGCTCGAGGGGCTCGCCGCTGCCGTGGCCGACCGGCTCGCCGCCGAGAGCAAGCGTGGAGATCAGCGCTAAGACGCGGCTGTTCACGGTCATCGGCGACCCGGTGGCCCATTCGCTCTCTCCCGCGATGCACAACGCCGCTTGTCGCGCGCTGGGATTAGACGCCGTGTACGTCGCCTTGCGCGTGCCTCCTGTACCCCCCGAAGCGTTGCGCGCCGTGCTGGCAATGCAGGCCGCGACCGGCGGCGCCGGCAACGTGACCGTCCCGCACAAGGAAGCAGTCGAAGGATTCGTCGCGCGGAAAACGGATGTCTGCGCCCGGGTCGGCGCGTGCAATACGTTCTGGACGGAGGACGGGGCTCTGGTCGGCGACAATACGGATGTATTCGGCATGGCTCGGGCGCTCGACAAAGTCGGCGCGGCGCAAAAGGGAGAACGGTGGCTCGTGATTGGAACCGGTGGGTCGGCGCGCGCGACCGCGGTGACTGCCGCTGACCGCGGCGCCACGCTGTTCGTGCGCTCGCGCGATGGCGCCCGCGCGAAGGCGTTCGCCACGTGGGCGAAGGGTATCGGCGTGGTGACCGCTGTCGCTACTGGCCCGGTCGAAGTCGACGTGGTAATCAACGCAACGCCACTGGGTCTCGCCGGTCACGATCCGCTGCCGGTCGACCTGAACCACATTCCGGGTGTGCAGCGCGCGCTCGATCTCGTGTACGCACCCGGTGAGACTCGGTGGGTCCACGCGCTCCGCGAACGCGGGATCGCGGCTGCCGACGGCCGAGAGATGCTCGTGCAACAGGGCGCTGCGGCGTTCGAGCGCTTCTTCCCGGGCACGGCGGCGCCGAAAGAAGTCATGCGCGCGGCAGTCTCACGTGCGCTCCGCGTTTGAGCAGCTCCTCCTCCCCGCGGAGTGCCTGCTGTGTCACGCCCTGCTGAGCCAGCGCGACGCCCACCGGCTCGCCTGTCCCGTGTGCCGGCAGCGGTGGCGGCCGGTGCGCCCGCCGTGGTGTGAGCGTTGCGGCCAACCCGAACCACATTTCGGCTCCTGCCGTTTGTGCAATCAGTGGCCATCTGCGCTGAAATCCGTGAGATCTGCGGCTTGGCTCGACCAGAATGCACGCCCGGCGGTCCACGCGCTCAAGTACGGCGGTTTGCCGCGGATCGCCGACGACCTGACGGCGGTGATGGCGCCGCTGCGCCCTCCCAGCGACGGACCGTCGGTCCTGATACCTATTCCCCTCGCCCCGAAGCGATTGCGCCAGCGCGGCTACAACCAGAGCGAAGTCCTGGCGCGCGCGCTGGCCCGAGAATGGCGGATTCCCGTACGTGTTACGTTGCTTGTCCGCACGCGCGAGACGCCGACGCAAACGGCGTTGACACCGGAGACGCGTCTGGCGAATGTGGCGGGGGCGTTCGGAACGCGGAACGCGGAACTCGGAACGGGAAACAGTTCCGCGTTCCGACTTCCGAGTTCCACGTTGATTCTGGTCGACGATGTCTTCACTACGGGCGCAACGTTGGCGGAAGCAGCCCGGGCATTAGAGCAGGCAGGAGCGCGGCGCATTTACGGCGTCACATTCGCCCGCGCGGCAATTCCAGACTTCAGCTAAGGGGAAAGTCATGGCGGTGCGGGTAGGGATCAACGGGTTCGGGCGCATCGGGCGCAACGTGCTGCGCGCCGCCACGATGGCGAAACAGACCGAGATCGAGTTTGTCGGCGTCAACGACATCACCGACACCAAGACGCTGGCGCACCTGCTCAAGTACGACTCGGTGCACGGCCGCTTTCCGGGGACGGTCGACGCAAAGGGCGATGCGCTCGAAGTCAACGGTAAGCAGATCAAGGTCTCGGCGATCAAAGAACCCGAGAAGCTGCCCTGGAAGGAGCTCGGCGTCGAGCTGGTCCTGGAGAGCACCGGACGCTTCACCGACAAGGAGAGCGCGTCCAAGCATCTGATGGCGGGCGCCAAGAAGGTCGTGATCTCCGCCCCCGCCAAGGGCGAGGACATCACGATCGTGATGGGCGTGAACAACGACAAGTACGATCCCGCGAAGCATCACATCATCTCCAACGCGTCCTGCACGACCAACTGTCTCGTCCCCGTCGTCAAAGTCGTGATGGACGGCTTCGGCTTCAAGCACGGCTTCATGACGACCGTGCACAGTTACACGAACGACCAGCAGATTCTCGACCTGCCTCACAAGGATCTGCGGCGTGCCCGCGCCGCCGCGCTGAGCATCATCCCCACGACAACCGGCGCCGCCAAGGCCACCGGTCTCGTGCTCCCCGAGGTCAAAGGCAAGATCGACGGGATTTCGCTCCGCGTACCAACGCCCGACGTCTCAATCGTCGATCTCACCGCCGAAGTCGAGCGGCCGACGACCGTCGCTGCGGTGAACGCGGCGTTCAAGCAGGCCGCGGCCGGGAAGCTCAAGGGCATCCTCGAGGTGAGCGACGAGCCGCTGGTGTCCGTCGACTATATCGGGAGCCTCTACTCGAGTGTCGTGGACTCGATGTCCACGGCGGTGATCGATGGCACGCTGGTGCACGTGTCGTCGTGGTACGACAACGAGATGGGATACTCTGCACGATGTGTCGATCTTCTGGCGTTCATCGGGCGCAAGCAGTGAACCTTTACCGTCGGTGTCTTTGAAGAAACGCAGCCTGCGGGACCTTCCCCCGCAGGCGTTGGACGGAAAGCGCGCGCTGGTGCGGGTCGATTTCAACGTCCCGCTCAAGAACGGCACGGTCAGCGACGACACGCGGCTGCGAGCCTCGCTGCCGACCATCCAGTATCTCCGCGACAAAGGCGCGCGCGTGGTGGTGCTCTCCCACCTCGGCCGGCCCAAGGGCGGTCCGGATCCCCAATATTCACTGCAGCAGATCGTGCGCGATCTCGAGCAGCTGCTGGGGGCTCCGGTCGAGTTCATCCCCGATCCGGCCACGGGTGTGGCGGCGACGCGGCGGCTGCCGCGCGGCGGCGTCGCGCTCGTCGAGAACACGCGCTTCTGGTCCGGCGAGGAGAAGAACGACCCGGAGTTGGCCAAGACATTCGCGCAGCTCGGCGATCTGTACGTGAACGACGCGTTCGGCTCGGCTCATCGTGCGCACGCCTCGACCGAAGCCGTGGCCCATCTCCTCAAGCCCGCCGTCGCCGGCTTCCTGATGGAGAAGGAACTCCAGTACTTGGGACAGCTGCTCCGGGATCCCAAGCATCCCTTCATCGCGGTGTTGGGCGGCGCGAAGATCTCCGGCAAGATCGACGTGATCCGCTCCTTACTGCCACGCGTAGATGAGTTGCTCATCGGCGGCGCCATGGCGTGTACGTTCTTCGCGGCCATGGGCCTCGAGGTGGGATCATCCTTGGTCGAGCCTGATCGCATTGCACTCGCCAAGCAGCTGCTCGCACAGAGCGGGAAGAAACTGATCCTGCCCCGCGGCGCGGTCATCGCCCCATCGCTCGAGCGAGCGAGCGAGCATCGCTCGGTTGCTGCGGACGCCGTCCCCAAGGGATGGGCGGTCTTCGACATCGACGCCGCGACGCAGCACGACTTCCAGGCGCGGCTGCTGCGCGCCAAGACCATCTTCTGGAACGGCCCGATGGGCGTGTTCGAGACTCCGCCGTTCGATGCGGGGACGCGCGCCATCGCGACGGCGTTGGTCGACGCGGGGAAGAAAGGCGCGGTGACCGTCGTCGGCGGTGGGGACTCCGTCGCGGCCGTGGCGGGAATGGAAGACAAGCTCACCCACGTCTCGACCGGGGGCGGCGCGTCGCTCGAGTTCCTGGAAGGGAAGGAATTGCCCGGCGTAGCGGCTTTGGAGGATGCGTGAGGGGTTTGCTCTTCGCGGCAAACTGGAAGATGAACCTCGGCCCCTCGGACGCCTCGGCCTACATGGCGAGTTTTCTTCCGGCCTTCGATCCCAGACCCGACCGCATGGTCTGGTTCTTTCCACCGGCGCTCTCTGTCAACTCCGTCGTCGCGGCTGTGCGCGATTCTGGACGCCACGATATCGTCGTCGGCGTTCAGGACATCTACTGGGAGCCCAAAGGGGCGTTCACGGGAGCGATCTCAGGTCCGCTGGCGGCCCAAGCGGGCGCGCGGGCGGTGCTCATCGGACATTCCGAACGGCGCCACGTGTTCGGCGAAACAGACGAGCAAACAGGCAAGAAGCTGGCTGCGGCCATCGCGGCCGAGCTCCACCCTGTGCTGTGTGTGGGCGAAACGCTCGAACAGCGCGACGCCGGTCAGACGCTAGCGGTGGCCACCCGGCAACTGAACGCGGCATTAGCCGGTCGCGCTGCAACCGCACGCGTCACCATCGCCTACGAGCCGGTGTGGGCGATTGGCACCGGCCGGAACGCGACGCCGCGCGATGCCGCTACGGTGCACGCCGCGATCCGGGCGTGGCTGGAGCAACAGGGGGCCGCGGAGACGCAGATTCTGTATGGTGGCAGCGTCAATCTGAAGAACGCCGCCGAGCTGCTGGCCGAGCCGGAGTTGGACGGCGTGCTGGTCGGCGGGGCGTCACTCGATCCACAGGCCTGGGGCGAACTTGTGCGCACCGCCGTAGCCTAGGTATCTTGCCCCGCGCATGTACTCGTTCCTCGTCGCCATTCTGCTGCTCGATGCGGTCATCCTCGCGACTGCCGTGCTGTTGCAAGCCGGGCAGGGCGGGGGGCTCGCCACGATGGGTGGCGGCGCCGGCACCGAGACGATCATGGGCGGGCGGCAGGCTACTACGCTGCTCACCAAGGCGACGTGGTGGACCGCCGGGATTTTCCTGTTCCTGGCGCTGGTCCTGACCTTCATGTCGCAGTCGGGGTCACAGGTGCGGTCTGTGCTCGAGGGCCAGGGACAGCAGCAACCGGCGCCGGTCCAGCCGACGCCGCTGCCGATCGAGACTCAACCGACGGCTCCTCCCGCGCCTCCCCCGGCGCCCGCTCGCAATCGACGCCCCTAGCGCTTACGTGCTGCTGGAGGACGGCGCCTGGTTCCCGGGCACCGCGCCTCTCCCGTTTGAGCCGGCCTACGCGGAAGTCGTCTTCACCACGAATCTGAGCGGTTATCAGGAGGTGTTCACCGACCCCTCCTACCTCGGACAAATCGTGGTGATGACGGCGCCGATGATCGGGAATTACGGCATCAATCCCGACGACATCGAATCCGACCGTCCGCGTGTCGTCGGCGTCGTGGTGCGCGAGCTGTCCGCCACGCCGTCCAACTGGCGCTCGACCGGGACGTTGCTCGACTGGCTTTCCAGCGCGAAGGTCCCGCTGGTGTCCGACGTCGATACGCGTCAGCTCACACGGCACATTCGCTCCAAGGGCGCGATGCGCGGCGTCCTGGCGCTCGGTGATCGGCCGACGCAGGAAATCTCGCGCGCACTCGCGGCGTCGCCATCGATGAACGGGCTCGACCTCGCGAGCGTCGCGACGATTCCCGACGCCTATACGGAAGGACCGCCCCCCGCCGGCGCAAAGCATCACGTCGTCGCGTTCGACTTTGGAATGAAGCGCAATATCCTGCGGCTGTTCGTACAGCATGGCTGCCGCGTCACCGTCGTGCCGGCGGCGACGACCGCGGCGCAGGTGCGGGCGCTCAAACCGGATGGCGTCTTCCTGTCCAACGGACCGGGCGACCCCGCCGCCGTGGCGTACGCGATCACCACAATTCGCGATCTCTCCGACGGGACGTTACCGATCTTTGGCATCTGTCTCGGGCATCAGCTGCTCGGGCTGGCACTGGGTGGAGAGACGATCAAGCTCCCGTACGGACACCGGGGGGGCAATCATCCAGTGCGGGATCTTTCGACGGGACAAGTACTTATCACGTCACAGAACCATGGATTCGCGGTGAGAGGAGAAACGACCGGCGTTCCGGGCGCGAAGTCGCTCGAGGTCACGCACCTTAACCTCAACGACGGGACCGTCGAAGGGATCCGGCACCGGGAATACCCGATTTTTGCCGTTCAATACCATCCTGAGGCCTCGCCCGGCCCACATGACGCTCAAGGACACTTTCAACAATTCCTACAAGCTCTTGACACTAAATAAGTAAGCCCCTATGATAGCCCCCGACTTGCAACCCGGCTGTCTTTCGGGGGGACCAATGACGAAGGCCGATCTGGTCGAAAAAGTCACCGCGCAAATCGCTCGCACCGCAGGTCCCCTCATTTCAAAAAAGGACTGTGCGCGGGTGGTAGACTCCTTTCTCGACGCCGTCAAAGCCGCGCTGGCTGAGCAGCATAACATTGAGGTACGCGGATTTGGGACGTTCAAGATCCGCCAGCGGAAGACGCGGATGGCGCGTAACCCAAGAACTGGTGATCCCGTCGAAGTCGCGGCGCGCCCGGTTCCTGTCTTCAAGCCCAGCAAGGAGTTGCGCGCGATGGTCGCCGACGCGAGCGCGAAGGTCACGTCGTAATTCGCTCCTAAATCGCTGCTACAGGGTAACTTGAGCTTGGGCCTCGGTATGCCGCCGAGGCCCAACTTCTTGCCCGGAGTGATGATGCGCGGTTTTAGCCTGCTCCCCCTCTCCCTGGCGCTGCTGGTCGCGACGCCGCTCTGCGCGCAGACCGTTCGCTACGAAGTCGCACTCACCGCAGGCGCTTCCGAATTCCATGTCTCCGCCGACTTTCCCGCCGCCGGGAAAGACACGCTGTTCGTCTCGCTGCCCGCGTGGAGTCCCGGCAACTACGAGATCCAGAACTATGCGCGCTACGTGCACGGCTTTGGCGCGAAGAATTCCGCGGGACAAGCGCTGCGGTGGGATCGCGGCGACAAAGACACCTGGCGCGTCGTGACGGGCGGGGCCGACCGCGTGACGGTCGAGTTCGCGTACGCCCCCGACACGCTCGACCTCTCGGTCGCGCGCGTCGTCAACGACTTCGGTCAATTCCTCGGCACCAATCTCTTTCTCTTCGAGGAAGGGCAGCTGGGGCGTTCCGCCGAAGTGCGGTTCCGCATTCCTGCGGGCTGGCAAGTCACGACCGCGCTCAAGGGCCCGGCGAACGGTGTGTATCGCGCGGCTGATTACCACGAGCTCGCCGACGCGATGACGTTTCTCGGTCGTTACAGCCTCGATTCACTGCAGGCCGACGGCAAATGGATCCGGATCGCGGTGTGGCCGGCCACCGATTACACGCCGGCGGTCGCGCGCAATCTCCGCAACGGCGTCGCGAAGCTGGCGCCGGTGCAGAACCGCATCATGGGCGATACCCCCTACGACGTGTACACGGTCTTCTTCAACGTCATTCACGAGGCGATCAACTTCGGTGGCGGGCTCGAGCACAGCTCGTCGCAATACGACATCATGCCGGCGCTGGCGTTTGCGGATCCCTCCGGAAACCTGGGCGACTTCATGTATCCCCTGCTGTCGCACGAATTCTTCCATCTCTGGAACGTGAAGCGCATCCGCCCCGCCGAGATGTGGCCCTACGACTATCACGCCGAGCAATACACTCCGCTGCTGTGGTGGTCGGAGGGCGTGACGGACTACTACGCCGACCTCACCAATCTGCGCGCCGGTTTGTGGAGCGCGGACCAATTCCTCCAGAACACCACGTCGAACATCGACCAGGTGGAGCAGACGCCCGAGCCGTGGAGTGTCGAGGACGGCAGTGAGGCCACGTGGATCCACGAGGTCTACATCAACAGCTCGCAGCTCTACTATCCCAAGGGGTCGCTGCTGGGGTTCCTGCTCGATATTTCGATCCGCGACGCCACCGACAACGCGCACAACCTCGACGACGTGATGCGCGCGCTGTACATGCGCTACTACCGGCAGAACAAAGGATTTCTCACGGCCGACCTGCTGAAGGAGCTACGCAGCGCCGGCATGCCGGACGTGGACGGGTTCTACCGCCGCTACATCGACGGCCGCGATTCGCTGCCCTATGAGACGGTATTCGCGAAAGCGGGAATCGTGTTCAACCGGCAGGTCGTGACGCTGCCGTTCGTGGGCGTGTCGAGCGGGCCGACGCCGAGTGGCGGCCTCCAGGTGCAATCGGTTACGCCGGGAAGCGCGGCGGAAGCGGCCGGCGTTCAGCCGGGCGACGTCCTGACCGACATCGGCGGGATCACGGTGACAGCAGAGCAGGACTGGGGCGCGGCTTTTCGAGCCCGCTACCGCGGCAAGGCCGGTCAGCCGCTCACCATTACCGTGCAGCGCGGCGGCCGACCCCTTACACTCAACACCACGGTGCATGAGCGCACGAATTCGCGCATCACGCTGCAGCGCGTCCCCAATCCCACGCCCAAGCAGGCCAGGATCTGGCAGGGCCTGGCGTCCGGGCTATAATCGGATCATGGGCAAAGTGTCGGTGCGGTTCTTCGCGCGGTACGCCGAGCTGGCGGGCTGTACGTCGTCGGCCGTCAATGTGCCGACCCCCGCGACGGTCGCGGACGTCATCGCGCGCGTCCGCGAAGTGTTTCCCGGCACCCAGGCGTTGCCGCCGCAACCCCTCGCCGCGCTGAACCTGCGCCAGGTCAAACTCAACGCCCCGGTCAGCGACGGGGATGAGGTGGCGTTGTTGCCTCCGTTATCAGGAGGATAGATCCGGTGTTCGTTAGCCCCGGGGCATGGCCCCGGGGCTCGCCACCCGGGGATGTTCAATGACGCATTTAGTGCGAGGGCCAATTGTGATCGAACAGCTCCTGACTGACGTCCAGAGTCCGGAGCGGGGTGGGGCGTGCGTCTTTCTGGGAACCGTCCGTAGTGACGACGACGTCACGGGCATCGAGTACTCGGCCTACGACGACATGGCGCAGGCCGAGATCACGCGGATCCTCGACGAGGCGCAGGTGCGCTGGCCGGAGGCGCGCGTTACTCTGCGGCATCGGTTGGGACTGATTCCCGTTGGCGAGGCGAGCATCGCGATCGCCGCCGCGGCCCCGCATCGCGACGCAGCCTTCGCGGCGTGTCGCTACGTGATCGAGGAAGTGAAGAAGCGTCTGCCGATCTGGAAGAAAGAGATGCACGTGGACGGCTCGGCAACGTGGGTCGATCCGTCGGGGCCTCACCCCCTGACCCCCTCTCCGCTTGGCGGAGAGGGGGAACGAATTGGAGGCTGACGTGCTCCGAGACACGTTAGCCCGACCACTGGGCAGCCTGCGCGTATCCGTTACGGATCGGTGCAACCTGCGCTGTCGCTACTGCATGCCGGAGCAGGAGTACGTGTGGCTCCCCAAGCAATCGATCCTGACGTTCGAGGAAATCGCCCGCCTGGTGGGCATTTTCACGTCACTGGGGGTCGAGAAGGTTCGGCTGACCGGCGGCGAACCACTCCTGCGTCACGATCTCGAGACGCTTACACGCATGCTCGCCGGGAACGCGAAGATTCGCGATCTCGCGCTGACCACCAATGGCTTGCTGCTCGCGAAGCAAGCCATGGCTCTCAAGCGCGCCGGGTTGGGGCGCGTCACGGTCAGCCTCGACACGCTGCGGCCCGAGCGCATGCGGGAATTGGCCCGCACCGATAAACATGCCGATGTCCTGACGGGGATCGCCGCCGCTCGCGCCGCTGGGTTTTCGTTGAAGCTCAACACGGTGGTGATGCGAGGCGTCAATGACGATGAGCTCGTCGATTTGATCAAGTTTGCGCGTGCGCAGGACGCCGAGGTCCGGTTCATCGAGTACATGGACGTCGGCGGTGCGACGGGGTGGTCGGCGGAGCAGGTGTTCTCGCAGCGCGACATCCTGGCGCGCTTGTCGAATCACTACGGAACGGTTACGACCGTGACCGAACGCGATCTCACCGCGCCCGCCGAGCGTTTTCGGCTGCCGGACGGAACCACGTTTGGCATCGTCGCTTCTACGACCGCGCCGTTCTGTCGCTCGTGCGACCGCAGCCGGCTGACGGCTGACGGCACCTGGTTCCTCTGCCTCTACGCAGGGCAGGGCATCGACTTGCGCGAACCGCTGCGCAGTGGCGCGAACGACGCGGCACTGTCGGATCTGATCGCTTCGACCTGGCGTGGCAGGACCGATCGTGGCGCGGAGGAGCGGCTCGGGCTCGTGAATCGCACACCCTTGTTTCAGGTAGAAGGTTTGCGCGCCGATCCGCACCGAGAGATGCACACGCGGGGTGGGTGACGGCGCGATTCGTATCTCAAGAATCGGATGTCGAGACTTGTACCAGGAACTTTCTGCGCTTGATCACGGCCCGTCGCGAAGAAGCGTTCGCAATGTGGGGCACTATGGCTGCCCCGACGACTCTCCGCCTGAGAATGCTTGGCTTGATTGTGAGCAGCGCGACGGCTTTCGCTCTTGGCTGCGACAAACCCGATGCGACGGGGCCGATATTGAACCGCCCGAGCTTCAGTCATCAATTCTACGACGACGTACCGGGCGCAGGTGGGACTGTCTGTGGGACAAACATCGCGGGCACCACGTTAGAGTACGAAGATGGCGAGTTGGACCTCGGGCCTCCATGCCAGACCAGCATCGGGGTGAGCCCGTCGGACAAGGGCCTGCATGTGGAGGCGGGGGCGTATGAGCCTGTCGCGGTGGCGTTCTCCCGCCCAGTGAGTGACCTCGTGATCTCGACTTCAGGCGGAGTCGTGCATTGTGGTGACCCGTTCGGATCCGTCACCGCGCATCGAATCTCCGGCGAGGAGGTCACGGTGGCCCTCGAGGAATACCCCAAACCGCCGGGGTATTGCGGCTACGAATGGTTTGACGGGATGTATCAGCGCACTCAGACAAGCCTAACGTTTCTAAAGGCTACGGTTCCGGATGGCGCGTCGATAGACCGGGTTGTCATCACACCACCGGGAGGCGGTAGAGAGTGGGACGAGTGCGGGACGGATACGACATATACTCCTCCGAGAACGGACTGCTGGACCCTGCATGCAGTCTTGAACTATGTTGTGTTGTTTCGCGAATTCGCGACGGACCTCGACGATGGTATCAGTATCACGTGCACTGGATCGGGCCAGCTGCGCGGGAGTGTCGTCTCGTGCCAAGCGCAACCTCAACCGCCGACCGGAGCGCTCAGCGTAACCGGATGGACTTTCACCAGCGATTCCGGCGACGTCGTGCCACGCGAGACCAGCATCAGCGACCTGACGTGGGCGGGCCAGCTGGTCACGAATGGCCGGCTTGTCGTCACGGGGACGATTGATGGTCAGCCGGGTACGGGGACGGCGAGCGTGACCGTGACCCCGCGCGATTGGAGCACCAAGACGGTGCGGAGCAACCACACCACCCCCGGCGCCGATGGCCTGCCCATTCACCCGATCGCCGATTCCTCTCTTGGCCAGAGCTCCCTGGACATGGAGGTCAGGCCAGACGTTGGCAACTACGCGGTCGTTATTGCCGACGGTGGGCCGAACAATGGGTTCACGTACATGACGGACATCCCATTCGAGACCTTCACCATCGCTCGCGTGAATTACCCAGCCATGGCACAGGGGAGCGACTGGTATCTCCTGCAATACCCCAAAGACAAGCACGTTGGCGGGACGACGTATTGCGGGCAGGCCCGAGTGCTTACGCTGCCGCCCTTGGTCGAGGCTCATGAGGGAACGAATCCGGCCAATCAACCGGACTCGCACGTGGGGATCTATATCAATGACGTGACACGCGATTCGCGAGTTCTGACCGAAGGCATCGCGCGTCTGGATCCCAAAGTCGGACCCGTCCTCACACAGATACACAACGCCGCTCAGGCCGACTCGCGTGCTATGGATGGCGACTCGCGGAATCACCTGATCCTGCCATGCATCTTTAGGTATTTTTCGCCGTGAGCGTTTGCGCGAAGGGCGTTGAGCCCGAGGAGCATCGCATGACCCTGCATCGGCCCGCCGTGGTGGTAGTCGCCTGGTTTTGCTCTGCTACGTCGGCGGCGGCACAACAACGCCATTACACGTGTCAGGAGGCTGCCCAGGTCGTCGTTGCCCCGGCAGTCACTGACACTCAAGCTCGTTGGGCGTTCTCAGAGATCGTCGGCTGCCCCGACGGTCCCGCGGCGATCGCAACCCGTTGGCGCACGACGGACAACGTGGCGCACCTCTGGACGTGGAACTACTTGATACGCGATCAGCGCATTGCAGAGGCGGCCGTCGAGGTGGCCCGCGACGCGGCTCGGCCTACTGAACTGCGTCTCGTGGCACTTCAGACCCTCATCAGCTATTTCGATTCGTCCCGTACGATGGAGCTGAGTTATTTACGGAACCCAGGGCCGTTTCCCCATCTCGCGTCGGTAACACATCCTACGACGAGGGTCGGCACGCAACCTCCAGCGGTGGACCTTCGAGCTCGCGTGTACACAGTGAGCCGTGAGTTGACCACCGATCCCAACCCCGTCGTGGCTCGCGCCGCGAAGGCTATCTGGCAGGCGCTCACAGATGACTGGCCCGCATTGGCATTGCTCCCGGCCGGGACCGTGGCTCTAGAAAACGTCTGCGGCCAGAAGTTTCGCATCACGAACCACAACGACATCGATTTGTCTTTCCAACTGGTGATCGGGTCTCCCTATCACCCCAAAGGCATCCGGATTCCTTCGCAGGCGAGTCGTGACATGACAGTGGACGCAAAGGATTCCGTGCAGCTTCGATATGCCGATCGGGAGATCGCATCGGCCGCAGTCGGACCTCCATGTCACCCCTGAACGTCGCCCGGCGAGTAGTGAGCTGACGCGACCGGGGCGTACCCTTTGCCCCACCCGCCGCGGGTGTCTAACTTCCCCGCACCATGCTCAGCAAGATCACCGTCGTCGGCGCCGGGAATGTCGGCGCCACCACCGCCCAACGCCTCGCCGAAAAACAGCTCGCCCGCACCATCGTCCTCGTCGACGTGATCGAGGGCGTTCCACAGGGCAAAGGACTCGATCAGTACGAATCCGCGCCGATCGAGGGCTTCGATACCAGAATCGTAGGCGCCAATGATTACGGACCCGCTGCCGGGAGTGAGCTGGTCGTCGTCACGGCAGGGATCGCTCGCAAGCCGGGGATGAGCCGCGACGACCTGGTCCGGACCAACGCCGACATCGTCACGCAAGTCTCCCAGCAGATCAAGCAGCACTGCCCCAAAGCCATCGTGGTCGTCGTGTCGAATCCGCTCGACGTGATGTGCTGGGTCACGAAGCAGGTCACCGGATTCCCGCGCGAGCGCGTGATCGGCATGGCCGGCGTGCTCGATACGGCCCGCTATCGCGCATTCCTGGCAGAAGCCCTCGACGTCTCGGTGCGCGACATTCAAGCCATGGTGCTCGGCGGGCACGGCGATACGATGGTGCCGCTCGTCTCGTACACGGCGGTCTCGGGGATTCCGGTCACCCAGCTCCTCGATAAGGCAAAGCTCGACAAGATCGTCGAGCGCACGCGCAACGGCGGGGCAGAGATCGTGGCATTTCTGAAGACAGGCTCGGCGTACTACGCGCCGTCAGCGGCGGTGGTGCAGATGGTCGAATCGATCGTGCTCGATCAGAAACGGGTGCTGCCGTGTGCCGCGTGGCTCGAGGGCGAGTACGGGCTGTCGGGGATGTACTGCGGCGTGCCGTGCAAGCTCGGCAAGAACGGACTCGAGCAGATCGTCGAGGTACAGTTGAGCGCGGATGAAAAGGCTGCCTTGAAGAAGTCCGCTGACGCCGTGAAGGAAACGATGGCGGCGGTGAAGCTATGACCACCTCCGTTCGCGATCTTCAGGAACGCAGCTTCGGCGCCACCTTGCGCCGCGACGCCTGGTGGATCGCGCCAGCACTTACGGCGTTGGTCCTCGGCGGCTTCGCCGTGTACGCGACATGGGTGGCTTGGGTCAACCGCTACTACGAATGGGGACCATACCTCTCGCCGTTCTACTCGCCGCTGATCCAGACGAGCTGGTGGCCGCTGTCACCCGCATTCCTGATTCTGATTTTCCCGGGAGGATTTCGCGCCACCTGCTACTACTACCGCAAAGCATACTACCGGGCGTTTTTCCTCGATCCCGTGGCGTGCGCCGTCGGCGAGCCGCGACACGGCTATAAGGGTGAAACCAAGTTCCCCTTCATTCTCCAGAACGTGCACCGCTGGTTCATGTACGCGGCCGTGGTTTTCATCTTCATTCTGTCGTACGACGTCTTCCTCGCCACCCGTTGGCCCGTCAACGGCGTGCTCGGCGACGGGGCCATGGCCCCCGGACCCCGCGAGTTCGGCGTCGGCATCGGCACCCTCGTCATGGCGGTCAACGTGATTCTCCTCGCCTGTTACACGTTCGGCTGTCACTCGCTGCGACACCTGATCGGCGGGCAGGTCGACTGCTTCTCGTGCGCGCGCGGGGGGAAGGCGCGGTTCGAGGCGTGGCGCGGGGTGAGCGCACTCAACCGCCATCACATGTTGTTTGCCTGGTGCTCGCTCTTCTCGGTCGCGCTGACTGACGTCTACATCCGGCTGTGCGCCATGGGCGTCATCCACGACGTGCGGATCTTTTGAGGATGCTCAGAACCGTTTTTATCCGTGCCCTAAAGGGCCGGCTCGGCGACTTCCCACGCCCTGAAGGGCGTAGAGCCGAGCGTCCTTCAGGACGCGTGTCGTTGCCGAGCCGGCGCTTCAGCGCACGGATACTCGAAACTCGGGCAACCGCCTCATGAATGATATCCGTAGTCTGGATTACGACGTCGTGATCATCGGCGCCGGCGGCGCCGGCCTGCGTGCCGCCATCGAAGCGAGCGCGCACAAAGCCAAAGTCGCCCTCGTCTGCAAATCGCTGCTCGGCAAGGCCCACACCGTCATGGCCGAGGGCGGCGCCGCGGCGGCGCTCGGCAACGTCATGGGTGAGGACAACTGGCGCGTGCATTTCCGCGACACCATGCGCGGCGGCAAGATGCACAACAACTGGCGCATGGCACAGATCCACGCCCAGGAAGCGCCCGATCGCATCAACGAGCTCGAGGCGTGGGGCGCGCTGTTCGATCGCACGCCCGACGGGCGCATCAATCAGCGCCCCTTCGGCGGTCATACCTACAGCCGCCTGGCTCACGTCGGCGACCGCACCGGCCTCGAGATGATTCGCGTGCTTCAGGACAAGGGCGTGCACTCCGGCATCGACGTGCACATGGAATGCACGATCGTGAAACTGTTTGTCGTCGGCGGCACGATCGCCGGCGCCCTCGGCTACTTCCGCGAAACCGGTCGCTTCGTGCTGTTCAAGACCGGCGCCATCGTGCTCGCGACCGGCGGCATCGGGAAAGCGTGGCAGATCACCAGCAACTCGTGGGAGTACACGGGGGACGGCCACGCCCTCGCCTACGACGCCGGCGCCGAGCTGATCGACATGGAGTTCGTGCAATTCCACCCGACCGGCATGGTCTGGCCGCCGAGCGTGCGTGGGATTCTCGTGACCGAGGGCGTACGGGGCGAGGGCGGCGTGCTGAAGAACAACACGGGTGAGCGATTCATGTTCCGCTACATGCCCGAGATGTTCAAGGGCGATTACGCCGGCACCGAAGCCGAGTCTGATGCCTGGGTAAAGGGCGATCGTAAGAAGAACCGCCGCCCGCCCGAGCTGCTGACGCGGGACGTCGTCTCCAAGGCCATTACCAGGGAAATCGCCGAAGGGCGGGGCTCGCCGCATGGCGGTGTGTTCCTCGATATCGCCTCGAAGCAAGGCCCCGACTACATCAAGCAGAAGTTGCCGAGCATGTATCACCAGTTCAAAGAGCTGGCGCAAGTGGATATCACCACAGACCCGATGGAGATCGGCCCGACGACGCACTACATGATGGGCGGCGTCAAGGTGGACGCCGAGACGCAGGAGTCGACGGTCCCCGGCCTCTACGCGGCCGGCGAAGTCGGCGGCGGCATGCACGGCGCCAACCGCCTCGGCGGCAACTCACTCAGCGACTTGCTGGTCTTCGGGCGCCGGGCCGGTCAGTACGCGGCGGGGAAGCGCGGCGCACCGCCTGCGATCCCAGATACTGAGATCGACCAGGCGATACGGGAGGCGCTCGAGCCGTTCGAGCGGCAAGGCGAGAATCCATATGCCGTGCAGTCGGCGCTCCAGGCTGTGATGCAACGCGACGCCGGCATCATCCGCGACAAGGCCGGCCTCGAGAACGCGCTCGCCGAGCTCGAAAAGCTCAAGGCGCGAGCCCGGAAGGCCGGTGTCACGGGCAACAATCCGGGCTGGCACACCGCCATCGACCTCCACTCGCTGCTCGTCGTATCGGAGGCGACCGCGCGGGCCGGGCTGGAACGGACCGAAAGCCGGGGCGCCCATACTCGCAGCGACTATCCCGATTCCGACGAGCGCCAAGCGCGCGAGCAGATCGTGATCAAGAAAGAGGGCGACCGCATGGTCGTGCGGCGCGAGACTCAGCCACAGATCCCGGCAGATCTTGCGACTCTAATTAAGGAAGGGGCCTGAGTCGTGCCTGATCTTCGCAGATTGCGGCTGTTCCGCGGTACGCGGGAGCGTGGCGAGCTGAAGGAGTATCAGGTCGCCGCGGGGGAGGGGATGGTGGTGCTCGACGCCGTGCACGCGGGCTCGTGCTCGGCCGAGATCAATGGGAAGCCGAAGTTGATGTGCATGACGCGCATGTCGGACTACGCGCCGGACGAGACGATCACCGTCACGCCGATGAAGGCGTTTCCGGTGATCAAGGACCTCGTGACCGACGTGTCGTGGAATTACGAGGTGAACAAGCGCATTCCCGCCTTCCAGCCGCGCAAGCCCGATGCTCCCGACGGCACCTGGCGGATGTATCAGTACGAAATCGAGCGGCCGCAGGAGTTCCGCAAGTGCATCGAGTGCTTCCTGTGCCAGGATGTCTGCCACGTGCTGCGCACGCACGAGAAGCACGAGCAGTTCATGGGACCGGCGATGCTCGTGCGCGCCGCGGTCTACGAGATGCATCCGCTGGACGAAGCGGACCGGCGCGACCATCTGCGCCATGAAGGCGGGATCGGCTTCTGCAACATCACGAAGTGCTGTACCGAGGTCTGCCCGGAGTCGATTACGATCACCGATAACGCGATCATTCCGCTCAAGGAACGGGTCGTCGACGCGAATTACGATCCGTTGGCGGCGCTGTGGCGAAAACTCACCGGCTGAGCGCCTCGCCCACCGTCGTCGTCGTGGGCGCGGGCTTCGGGGGCCTGAATGCCGCCCGCGCGCTGCGCCGCGCCCGCGCTCAGGTCGTGTTACTCGACCGCAACAACTATCATCTCTTTCAACCACTGCTGTATCAGGTGGCGACCGCGGGCCTCGAGCCCGAGGAGATCGCGAAACCGGTGCGCGCTATCTTGCGCGGTCAGAAGAATTTCGATTTCCGCATGGTGGACGTAACGCGCGTCGATTTCACGGCGCAGCGTCTCGAGACCAGCGCCGGCCCGATCGCCTACGATTTCCTGGTGCTGGCGCCCGGTGGCGAGACGAACTTCTTCGGGCTGGAATCGATGCAGCGCCATGGTATGGGGCTCAAGGACATTCCCGACGCCATCGCCATTCGCAATCACGTGCTGACGTGCTTCGAGCAGGCGATGCTCGAGCCCGATGCCGAGCGGCGGCGGGCGATGCTGACGTTCGTCGTCGTCGGGGGGGGGCCGACCGGCGTGGAGATGGCGGGTGCGCTGTCGGAGCTGATCCGGCTGGTCCTGGTCAAAGACTATCCACGGCTCAACATCAAAGACGTCCGCATCCTGCTGCTCGAAGCAACCGACGAGCTGCTCGCCGCGATGCCGCAACGGCTGCGCGAGGCGGCGGGCAAGACGCTGTGGCGCAAATACATCGAAGTGCGCTTCGGCGCCAGCGTCGCCGATTATGACGGCAAACGGATCCAGCTCAAGAGTGGCGAAGCGATTCCCGCCGATACGGTGATTTGGGCTGCCGGCGTGCGTGCGTCGCCACTCAATGCCACACTCGGCCTGACTGCGGCGCGACAGGGCCGCATCCCCGTCGAGCCGACGCTCCAGGTGCAGGGACATCCCGAGGTCTTCATCATCGGGGATGCGGCGTATCGGGAGGAGAACGGCGAACCGCTCCCCATGGTCGCACCGGTGGCGATTCAGATGGGACGAGCCGTCGCGCGCAACATCATCCGCCAGCTACGCGGGCAACCGCTCGAGCCGTTCCGCTACCGCGACCAGGGGACGCTGGCCACGATCGGCCGCAATGCCGCGGTCGCGAACGTCTTCGGGGTGCAGGCCAGCGGATTCATAGCATGGGTGATGTGGCTCGGCATTCACATCATCCAGCTGATCGGCTTCCGCAACAAGCTGTTCGTGCTGATCAACTGGGCGTGGGACTACTTCTTCTACGAGCGCGCAGCGCGCCTGATTACGCGCGATTGAACTACTCAGGAAACGGGCCGCTTTTACCCCGCCGCCCGGATTTTGTTGTTGCACGTCGACATAGTTTGGGAGAATTCCCTTGCGACGTTTGGGGTGCTTCCCCCACTAGCGCGGGTGGGCAGGCCGTAGCGATTCTTCGTGCGACACGCAGTCGTTTCAAAGTCGTGTGACCACACCTCGTCTCGTTTCGGATCGCCGTTCGCAGCCGTCGTCCCAGGCACCCATCGCCCTGGCTCCTGTGATGGTGGAAGCGGTGTCCCGCGCGCATGCGTTTGCGCCCGCGGCGACGCCGGTCATTCTGTACGGGGAAAGCGGCACCGGTAAGACCTTCTTCGCCGAGTACATCCATCAGTTGAGCCAGCGCTCCGGCGGTTTCCACGCGTTCAGCGTGGGGACCGTGGCGCCGCAACTTGCCCTCGATGAGCTGTTCGGCCACGTGCCTGGAGCGTATACGGACGCGCGCAGGGTGCGCACGGGACGCATTGCGGCCGCAGGCGGCGGCACATTACTGCTCGATGACATTCAGAATCTCGATCTGGGCGTGCAGAAGCAATTGCTCCAGGTGTTGGATCGGAGGACGTACAGCGCGGTCGGCTGTGATCGGGTCTTGACGGTGGCATGCCGGATAATTTTGGCGATGACGGAAGCGCCGGATGTGCTGATGCGGAAGGGACTACTTCTTAAGGATCTACGCTACCGGTTTGGAGCGTGCGCGATTCGGATGCCGCCGTTGCGGGAGCGGCGGGAGGAGATTCCGCTCCTGGCCCAGAGGGCGCTCGACCGCTGTCCCCAGGAG
>WNGF01001459.1_pt1 | contig 36100 bp, 36 predicted proteins | sample 5400641 | NCBI WGS metagenome assembly WNGF01 (sample SAMN13153371, study PRJNA577476) | soil metagenome | isolation source: 80 cm soil or saprolite under grassland replicate 2 | place: USA:California | collected 2016-06-15 | reverse complement strand
CAAGATTCCCCACTGCTGCCTCCCGTAGGAGTCTGGGCCGTGTCTCAGTCCCAGTGTGGCCGGACACCCTCTCAGGCCGGCTACCCGTCGTCGCCTTGGTGGGCCGTTACCCCACCAACAAGCTGATAGGCCGCGGGCCCATCCCTGACCGGTGAACCCTTTCCAGACGCTCCCATGCGAGAGCGTCTCATATTCGGTATTAGCCCCGGTTTCCCGGAGTTATCCCGATGTCAGGGGCAGGTTACCCACGTGTTACTCACCCGTTCGCCGCTAGGAACCACCCGGTGTTGCCACCGGATGGGCCTCGCTCGACTTGCATGTGTTAAGCACGCCGCCAGCGTTCGTCCTGAGCCAGGATCAAACTCTCCGTCAGAGATCGTCGAGATTCCTCGACGCACCGCCGATGGCGGATGCGGCGAAGACTTCGCTCTCGTCAGAGAAACCCGATGCCCTCGCGGACATCGAGGCTCACCATCCTCGCCGAGACGAGCTCGAAGAGGATGGACGGCACCAGGGGTCAACCTGGTACCGCAGTGCTGGCTCATCCGTAGCCCGGATGTTCCAAGTACCGTCGCTTGGGACAGCGCGCATCGAGCAGGTGCTCGCTGTGCCTGCCCCGTTGACGGGGTTGAAGCACTGGCTTTTCACACACTGTTGAGTTTTCAAGGAGCCTCGTGGATCGCCCTTGGCGACTCTCCTGGTGGTTCCCCTTCGCAGGTCCCGTCGCCGGAGCGGCGGCAACCTTACTCTGGGCCTTCCAGGTTCGTCAACCGAGCAACCTATCCCCTGGTTCCTCCGGGGACACCCGCCGTTCCGCTGGTTCGTACCCGTTCGCTCGGTGCGTGAAGCAGAGAGCCACCAGGTCACAACAGTCGAAGCGTCAGGTCGTCCCCTGGTATTCCCCAGAGAACCCGCTGCCATGCCACCGCAGGTACGCAGGGCCGACAAAGTGAGCCGAATCCCGGTATCAGCTACCGGAACCCTTTGGCGCCACCTCGCCGCCAGCACTTCACACAGAAGCGCCGTCCTGTGCCCTTGGGCTCAGGACGGCCACCGTAGCCGTCGGAACCGTGTTCCAGTGGCTTTCGGTGACCTCCTGTCTTCCGTGTTGGCGCCGAGCTGACGCCGCCGGAGAGGTCTAGGTCTCGAAGAACGTTCCTTACTTGGTGCGCGGTGAACGGTAGCACCGCCCTGGAGAACGTGTCAACTTCGTATCCCAGCAATGGCAAGGGATTGACGCCCGCGGCCTCCGGCCATGGCCCCCGTCCGGCATCCTTCCAGGCCAGGGTGGCCCGGACGAACCCTCACGAAGGTGAGCGACCGGGATGGACGTCCCCCTCCCCCGCGGCCACGCCGCAAACGGCCCAGGCCGGCAGTCGGCGCTACTACCGAGGATGATTCGGCATGCGGAACCGCACCGCGAGCCCGGCCGACGGGCCAGGGCGGGGCCTGACGCGGTCAGGCGGGGGTGGCGCGCAGGCGGAGAGGAGCATGGCGGCCGACGGTGAGGATCCGCCCATCCAGGTCGGTGGGCGGCCAGGCGTGGTCGATCGAGGACACCTGCTGGCCGTCGAGGCGGACGGCGCCCTGGCTCACCAGCCGCCTGGCCTCGCTACGCGAGCGGGCCAGCCCGGACTCGGCCAGCAGCGGCACCACGCGCACCCGGCCGCCCTCGCCGATCGCCCCGGCGGGGATCGGCAGGTCCCCCACGGCGCCCACGTCCGAAGCGCCGGACCGGGAGGCGACCCCGGCGTCGAAGGCGGCCTCGGCCCGCGCCGCCGCGTCCGCGCCGTGGTAGAGCCGGGTCACCTCCCGCGCCAGGCGGCGCTTGACGTCCCGAGCCGGCGGGCCGCCCTGGGCCGCGAGGTCGGCCAGCTTCTCCACCTCGTCGGGGTCCAGGTCGGTGCACAGGCGCAGGTACTCGGGCACCAGGTGGTCGGGGATCCGCATCAGCCTGCCGAACTGCTCCTCCGGCGGGTCGTCCAGGTTGATGCCGTTGTCCAGGCTCTTGGACATCTTCTGGACGCCGTCGGTCCCGCGCAGCAGGGGCATGGTCATCACGACCTGCCCCGCCTGGCCGCGGGCGCGCTGCAGCTCGCGGCCGATCAGCAGGTTGAAGGTCTGGTCGGTGCCCCCGAGCTCCACGTCGGCCCTGACCGCCACCGAGTCCATGCCCTGCATGAGCGGGTAGAGGAACTCGACCAGCGAGATCGGGCGCCCGGCCTTGTAGCGGGCCTTGAAGTCCTCCCGCTCCAGGAGCCGCGCGACCGTGACGTTGGCGGCGAGGTCGGCCACCTCCGAAAAGGTCATCGGCGCCAGCCACTCGGCGTTGTAGCGGATCTCGGCCGCCGACACGTCGAGGACCTTGTCGACCTGGTCGAGGTAGGTCCGGATGTGGTCGGCGACCTCTGCCTCGGTCTGGCGGTTGCGGGTCTGGCTGCGGCCGCTGGGATCGCCGATCAGGCCGGTGAAGTTCCCGATGATCAGCACGACCGTGTGGCCGAAGCGCTGGAACTGCGCGAGCTTGCGCAGGACGACGGCATGGCCGAGGGTCAGGTGCGGCGAAGAGGGGTCGATGCCCAGCTTGACGCGCAGAGGCCGGCGCTCGGCGCGCGCGGCCTCCAGACGCTCGGCCAGGGCGCCGGCGGGCAGGACCTCCTCCGCTCCGGCGGTCAGGACGCGAAGCTCCTGTTTCACGTCGGCGGACATGGGCATCTACGAAACCTCGCTCGTCTGGAGCCCGCGTCGACCGCGACGTGGACATCGGGGATCACCGGCTCGAGGCGCGGGATCTCGCGCGATGCTAGCACGCGCGCGCCGCTGCTCAGGACGGACGGCGGCGCCTGGCGGCGGGGCCGGGGCGGCCGGGTGAGACGTAGGGGCTGGCGGCCATGAGAGCGCGCCAGGGGCGGTCGGCGGCGCCCGAGACGCCGACGCGGCCGGTCCAGGCGACCTCCGCGTCGGCGACCGGCCAGCCCTCTGTGAGCCACACGGGGCCGGCGCGCAGGTCGGCGCCGTTGGCCCAGGCGCCAAGGCCCAACGCCTCGGTCAGGCGTGCCGGGCCGCGCGCGAGGTCCCGCGGCCTGCTCGCCGGCCGGCGGGCCGCCATCGACTCGACCCCGAGCACCGGCTGCCCGGCGCGCAGCAGCACCGCCTGCGCCACGTCCGGAGCCGCGCAGACGACGTTGACGCAGTAGTGCATCCCGTAGGTGAAGTAGACGTAGAGGCGCCCGGGCGGCCCGAACATCACCGCGTTGCGGGGCGTCCTGCCGCGGTAGGCGTGGCTGGCCGGGTCCTTGCCGGAGCCGTCGTAGGCCTCCACCTCGACCAGCCGGACGGCCGCCCGGCCCTGCGGCGCGTCGTGGACCAGCAGCCGGCCGAGGAGGTCACGTGCCACCTCCAGGACCGGGCGCACGTAGAACCCCTCCGGCAGCGGCCGCAGCGCCTCCGCCGGCAGCTCCTCCGCCGGCTCGGCCGCGCGCGGCGCGGTCATCGGCGCTCCCGGCCCTTGGCGAGGAAGCGGTCCAGGGCGGCGGCGGGCAGGGTGTTGACGACCTGCTCGGGCCCGATCCAGCCGCGCCCGGCGGTGGCCAGGGAGAAGCGCATGTTGGCCAGGTGGCCGGGGCCGTGGCTGTCGGAGCCGAAGGCCAACCGTGCGCCGTGTCGGCTGGCGACGCGGAGGTGCTCGTCGCCGAGGTCGAGCCGTTCCGGGGAGCCGTTGACCTCCAGCGCGGTGCCGGTGCGCGCGGCCGTGCGGCACAGCGCCTCCAGGTCGAGGTCGTAGGCGGGACGCTTGCCGAGCAGGCGCCCGGTGGGATGGCCGATCACGTTGACGGCCGGGTGCTCGCAGGCGCGGACCAGGCGCTCGGTCTGGCGCCCGACCGGCAGGTCGAAGTGGTCGTGGACGCTGGCGACCAGCACGTCGAAGCCGTCCAGGAACTCGTCGTCGTAGTCGAGGCTGCCGTCGGCGCCGATGTTCAGCTCGAGGCCGTGCAGCAGCCGGATGTCGCCGAGGCGCCGCTCCAGCTCCCGCAGGGCCCGACGCTGGAGCAGGAAGTCGTCGCGGCTGGCCGCGGAGAACCTCAGCCGCTCGGCGTGGTCGGTGATGGCCAGGAACCGGTAGCCGCGGGCCCTGGCGGCCTCGACCATGGTGACCAGCGGCGCGGTGCCGTCCGGCGACATGCTGGTGTGGCAGTGGAAGTCCCCGCCGACGTCGGAGAGCTGCACCAGCCGGGGCAGGTCGCCGGCACGGGCGGCCTCGACCTCGCCGCGGTCCTCGCGCAGCACGGGCGGGACCCATTCCAGGCCGAGCCGCTGGTAGACGACCGCCTCCTCTTCGGCGACCACCAGCTCGCCCTCGCGCGTGTGCAGGCCGTACTCCGAGAGCTTGAGACCCTGCTTGACGGCCAGCTCGCGGATCTTGACGTTGTGCTCCTTGGAGCCGGTGAAGTACTGGAGCGCGGCGCCCCAGACCTCGGGCCGCACCACCCGCAGGTCGACCTGGTAGCCCTCGCGGGTGCGGATCGAGACCTTGGTGTCGCCGGCGGCGGCCACCTCGGCGACGTCGGGAAGCTGGGGGAAGGCGCGGGCGATCTCGGCGGGCTCCGGGCCGGTGGCCAGCAGGTCCATGTCGTGCACGACCGGCTTCATGCGGCGCAGCGAGCCGGCCAGCTCGACGCGGAGCACCCCGGGCACGCGCGCGAGCTGGGCACGCAGCGACTCGGCCACGGGCAGGGCGGAGGCCAGGGCGATGCCGCGGCCTCCGGCGGCCATGCGCGCGAGCGCGCGGCGCAGGTTCGCCTCGGTGCGCTCGCCCATGCCGGGCAGCCCCGCCAGCCGGCCGGCGCCGAGCGCGGTGGCCAGGTCCTCGACCGTGGCGACCCCGAGGCGCTCGTTGATGAGCTTCGCCTTGCGGGGCCCGATGCCGGGCACCTTCACGAGCACCCGCAGGCCCTCGGGGACCTCGTCGCGGAGCTTCTCGAGGGTGGCGACGCGGCCGGTCTCCAGGTACTCGCGGACCTTGGCGGCCATCGATTTGCCGAGGCCGGGGATGGCGGCCAGCTCCTTGTCCGAGAGGTTGGCGAGGTCCGCGCCGTAGCCGGACACCGCTCTGGACGCCCGGTCGTAGGCGCGGACGCGGAAGCTCTGGTCGCCGCTCAGCTCCAGCAGCTCGGAGATCTCCCGGAAGGCGCCGGCGACCTGCTCGTTCACCCAGGCCATACGGACAAGCCTACCCGGCCGGACCGCGGGGCGGCCCGGGCGCCTCGGGAAGTTCGGGCGCCTCGGGCGCCTCGGGCGGCCCTCCGGACCCCGGCAGCCCCGGCGCGGCCCCGGCCCCCGGCGATCCCCCCGACCCCACGCGCCCGGGTGGGTCCGGACCGGGACCCGGGAGGGCGCTGGTCTCGACGGCGCGGGAGGGGCGGCGCCACCAGCTCGAGGCGAGCTGCGCGCCGGCGATGCCCCACAGCACCAGCACGGCGACGGTGAGCAGCGCCGGAACGGCGCCGAACTGGCTCATGCGGTCCAGACGCAATACCAGGAGCGGGCCGAGCGGCACGCCGATGCCGATGGCGGCCAGGGTCGACCGGCCGCCGCCGCGCGGGATCGCGATCGCCGCCAGCAGCGCCCCGGCGCAGGGGGCGACCAGCAGCAGCCCCACCCGCAGGGCCAGCTCGATCGGCTCCAGCGCCAGGTCCGCCTGGCGGCCGGCCGCGGCCGCCGCGCCGGCGGTGGTGAGCGTGCTGGCGGCGGCGGCGCCGAGCCCGGCGGCGACCGTCCAGGCCCGCCTGGCCGACCTGGACCGGCCGCTCAGCTGGGGTCGGCTGAGCCCGTGATCAGCCACGAGAGCAGGGCTTTCTGGGTGTGCAGGCGGTTCTCGGCCTGGTCGAACACGGCCGAGTTGGGGCCGTCGAGCACGTCAGAGGTGATCTCCTCTCCGCGATGGGCGGGCAGGCAGTGCAGCACCACGACGTCGGCGGAGGCCGCCGCCACGGTGTCGGTCGAGAGCTGGTAGGGCTTGAAGATCAGCGCCCGCTCGCCGTGCTCCAGCTCCTGGCCCATCGACGCCCACACGTCGGTGTAGAGCACGTCCGCGTCCTTGGCGGCCTCCTTGGGGTCATGGGTCAGCTCGACGCTGCCGCCGGTCTCGGCGGCGATCTCGCCGGCGCGGCGCACCACCTGCGGGATGGGCTCGTACCCGGCGGGCGTGGCCACCGCCAGGTGCATGCCGACCTTGGTGCCGGCGATCAGCAGGCTGTGGCAGACGTTGTTGCCGTCGCCGAGGTAGGCCAGCCGCAGGCCCTCGAGCTGCTTGCGGCGCTCGCGGATGGTCTGCAGGTCGGCCAGGGCCTGGCAGGGGTGGGCATAGTCGGACAGGGCGTTGACGACCGGGACGCTCGAGGCCCTGGCCATGCGCTCGAGGTTCTCCTGCGCGAAGGTGCGCAGCACGATCGCGTGCACGTACCTGGAGAGGACGACGGCGGTGTCGTCGATCGTCTCGCCCCTGCCGATCTGCAGGTCGGCGCCTGCCAGCGGCAGCGGGTAGCCGCCCAGCTCGTGGACGGCCACCTCGAACGACACGCGCGTGCGGGTGGAGGGCTTCTCGAAGATCATCGCGACGGTGCGACCGGCCAGCGTCGGCAGCGGGCGGCGCTCGGCCTTGTAGCGGTCGGCGGCGTCCAGCAGCGCCACCAGCTCGTCGGTCGAGACGTCGTCGGAGGTGATGAAGTCACGTCTGGTCATCGGGAGCTCCCGTGCTCAACGCTGCTGGCCAGCTCCTTGACGCGGTCGGCCAGCTTGGTGATGTCGAAGGGTTTCTCGAGGATGGAGTTCGACCCGAGCTCGTAACGCAGCGGCTCGACGCTCTCGACCGCGCCGGTCAGGACCAACACGGCGAACGGCAGCGTGCCGTCGGAGCGGCGCAGTCGGCGGAGCACCTCGGGACCGCCCAGACCTGGCATCATCACGTCGATGAGGACGACCGACGGGTCGACCGCCTTGGCCAGACGCAGTCCCTCCTCGCCATCGGCGGCCAGGACGATCTCGAACCCCTCGTCCTCCAGGATCGTCTGGAGCAGGCCACGCACGCCCGCGTCGTCCTCGACCACGAGCACGCGGTTGGGCACCATCGGATCGCCTTTCTGCACTGGGGTGGCACGTGGTCGACGGGCGGCGCTGGGATGCGGCCGGAGCGTTCAAGTCTGCCATGCGGCCGCGACACCGGGCTACAACCGCAGGCGGCCGAGTGCCTCGATCGGGAGGTCGGTGGTGGTGACGGTGGCGGCGGCGCTGCCGACGCCCAGGTCCACAGCCAGGTCGACCTGGCCCTTGCCGGCCACCGCGGCGGCGGCGCCCTCGTCGTGCGCTGCGGCCTGCCCCCCGCTGACCACCGTGACCGGCCCGAACCGGACGCCCACCCTGGTCGGGTCGAAGTCGACGGCGGCGCGGTCCAGGCCGTCGAGCACCGCCGGCCAGGCCGCCTCGCCGGCGGCCAGGGCCGCCCGCAGGGCGACCGAGGAGGCCACCGCGCGGGCGGCGGCCAGGGCGTCGGAGTGGCTGGAGGCACCGTGCACGGTCACCACCACCAGCTTGCGGGCGCCAGGGACGCGCATGGCGAGCTGCTCGGCCAGGGACTCGCACAGGTAGGCCAGGGCCGCCTCGAACGCCGCCGCCCCGTCCGAGCCCTCGACCAGGGCGGGCGCGGCGGCGGTGGCGTTGGCGAGCACGATCGCGGCGTCGCCCATCCCCGGGCCCTGGTCGACCAGGACCCGCTCGAAGGAGCGGCCGACGGCGCGGCCGAGCAGGGTGTCCAGCAGCGGCGGCTCGACGGTGGCGTCGGTGGTGAGCAGCACCAGCGTGGTGGCGAACGAGGGCGAGAACGGCGCCGACGCCTTGGCGACGCCGCCGATGCGGACCTCGCCCTCGGCCCAGGCGACCGCCACGGCGTGCTCGCGCGCCACCCCGCCGGAGCCGGCCAGCGCCCTCGCCAGGTCGCCCGAGCCGCGCCGGCCGAGCGCGGCGGAGACCTTCTCGGCGCCCTCGGCGGCGTGGTCGAGCGGCGGGCGGGTGCCGATCTGGCCGGTGCCCAGCAGCAGGACCTCGTCCGGCCCGCAGCCGATCGCCTCGGCGCACCGGCGCGCGAGCGCCTCGGCGTCGGCGTCGCCCTGGGCGCCGGTGGCGGCGTTGGCGCTGCCGGCGTGCGCCAGCACGGCCCGAGCCTGGCCACTGGCGGCGATGCGGGCGCTGGTCCAGCGCACCGGCGCGGACGGGAAGCGGTGCGAGGTGAAGCGGCCGGCCGCCGTGGCGGCCTGCTGGCTGGCCAGCAGCGCCAGGTCGGGGCCAGGACCCGGCGCGAGGCCCGCGTTCACGCCCGCCGCGCGGAACCCGCGCGGCGCGCAGACGCCACCCTCGACCCCCGCGACCGTGTAGTCGACCACCGCCCCTCCTCCGGGACCGACGTTGGTGCCCTGGAACGCCGGTCATGCATCGGTGCCGCGCCCCGGTCACCCGCGGTGACAGGAAGCGGCGACGGCGCACCGCGGATACGTGACCGGCGTTCTACCGCAAGCGTATGCCGCCGGGCCGCTCTGGGTCAGCCCTTGTCGGCGCTTTGTGGACGACGGATCGCGCACCGCCGGTGCCATACCACCACGGCTCCGGCCGGCCCGGCCACGGCCACGCTGCGCGGGCGGCCGGGAACCGTCAGATCGTCCGCAATGTCGCGCCGAGACGCTCGCGCGCGAGCCGCTCCATGCGGCCACGGACGGCGGCGGCGTCGGCGTCGCTGAGGGTCCGGTCGGGCGCCTGGAGGGCCACCCGGTAGGCGAGGTTGCGCTCGCCGGGCGGCAGCGGGTCCCCCTGGTAGGCGTCGAACAGGCTCAGCCGGGCCAGCAGCTCCCCGGCGGCCTCGGCGAGGGTGTCCTGGAGCGCCTGGGCGGTCGCGCCGGGCGGCACGATGAAGGCGACGTCGAAGGCCAGCTCCGGGTAGGGCGAGGGGGTCGACGCCGGGATGGTGATCGGCGCCGCCTCCAGCAGCGGGGTCAGCTCCAGCTCGACCGCGAAGCTGGCGGCCGGCAGGTCCAGCGCCGCGGCCACGCGTGGATGGAGCTGGCCGAGCACGCCGATGGCGAGCTCGCCCAGCCGCACCGCGGCGCAGCGCCCGGGATGGTACGGCATCGCCGCGGCCGGCTCGTAGCGGACCTCCGCCACGCCAAGGGCGGCGGCCAGCCCCTCGACGACCCCCTTGGCGTCGGCGAAGTCCACCGGCCCCGAGGGATCGTCGAAGCGGCCCGCCTGGCGCCGCCCGGCCAGCACCACGCCGAGCATGCGCGGCTCCGCCGGCAGCCGGCCCTCCCCCTGGGGCAGGAAGACCGCGCCGATCTCGTAGGCGGCCACGCCGGCGACGCCCCTGGCGAGATTGCGCGCGGCGACCTCGGCGAGCCCGGGCACCAGGGTGGTGCGCAGCTCGGGCCGCTCCTCGGAGAGCGGGTTGCGCACCCGCAGCGTGCGCCTGCGGTCGTCGTCGGGGCGCAGCTCGAGGCGGTCGAGGTCGGCCTGGGACAGGAACGGGTAGGTCAGCACCTCGGTCAGGCCCATGCCGGCCAGCACGTCGCGGGTGCGGCGGCGCAGGCGCTGCTCGGCGGTGAGCTGGCCGCCGGTGGCGCCCGGCAGGGTCATCGGGATGTGCTCGTAGCCCCAGCGGCGCGCCACCTCCTCCTCGAGGTCGGCCCACTCCTCGATGTCGAAGCGCCAGGTCGGCGGGACCGCCACCACGGTGGCGGGATCGGGCACCGAGACGGTGCAGCCGACGCTGGCGAGCTTCTCGGCCGCGAAGGACGCCTCCTGCGGGGCGCCGAGCCGGCGGGCGGAGCGGCGCCAGTCGAGCCGGATGGCCTCGCGCCGCGGCACGCCCGGGCCCGCCTGGAGCCGGCCGCTGGCAACCGTGCCGCCGGCCAGCGTGCCCATCAGCGCCGCGGCCTGGTCGCAGATCAGCGCCGCACCGGCGGGGTCGACCCCGCGCGCCCAGCGCTGGCCGCCCTCGGTGGAGATGCCGAGGCGGTACATGGTGCGGCGGACGCCGGCCGGCGGGAAGTGGGCCGACTCGATCAGCACGCGCCGGGTCGACGGGCGGACCTCGGTGGTCTCGCCGCCGATGATCCCGGCGATCGCCAGCGGCTCCGCGCCGGCGGTGATCAGGGTGTCGCCCGAGTCCATCACCCGGTCGCGGCCGTCCAGGGTGCGCAGCCGCTCGCCGTCGGCCGCGCGGCGGACGACGATCCGCCGGCCAGGCACGAGGTCCAGGTCGAAGGCGTGCAGTGGCTGGCCCTGGTCCAGCAGCAGGTAGTTGGTGACGTCCACCACCGCGCCGAGCGGCCGCTGCCCGTACAGGAACAGGCGCCTGGCCATCCACAGCGGCGCCGGGCGGCCGGCGTCCAGGCCCTCGACGACCCGCGCCACGTACAGCGGGCAGCCCTCGGGGTCCTGGACCTCGACGGTGGCCAGGCCGTCGGCGGGCGGGCCCGCCTCGGGCACGGTCACCTTCAGCGGCCGCAGCCCGGTGCCGAGCACCAGGGCGGCCTCGCGGGCGATCCCGCGCATGGACAGCACGTCGCCGCGGTTGAGCGCGGTCTTGACGTCCAGCACGCTGTCGCGCAGGGCGAGCGCCTCGACGAGGTCGGAGCCGACCGGGGTGTCGGGCGGCAGCACCAGGATCCCCGAATGGTCGTCGAAGATGTCCAGCTCGCGGGCGGAGGCGAGCATGCCGTCCGAGGTGGTCCCGCGCACCTGCCTGCGGCCGATCTCCAGCCCGCCGGGCAGCTTGGCGCCCGGCGCGGCCCAGGGCACGACGTCGCCGGGGGCGAAGTTGTGGGCGCCGCAGACGACCTCGCGCGGCTCGCCGCCGGCCTCCACCGTGACCAGGACGAGCTTGTCGGCGTTGGGGTGGGCGCGCACGTCCAGCACCCGGGCGGTGAGCACCCCGGCGATGTCCTCCCCCACCCGGTCGACGCGCTCGACCTCGATGCCGGCGAAGGTGAGCCGGTCGGCCAGCACGGCGGCGGACACCCCGCCGAGGTCGACGTGCTCGGCCAGCCAGGAAAGCGGGACCCGCATCGGTGCCTCCCTCCTCTCAGACGCTGGCCAGCCAGCGAAGGTCGTTGTCGGTCAGGGTCCGCAGGTCCTCCAGACCCGACCGCAGCATGTAGGGCCGCTCCATCCCGGTCCCGGCGGCGAAGCCGGAGACCTTGTCGGGGTCGTAGCCGCCGGCGCGCAGCACCTTGGGGTGGACCATGCCGCAACCGAGCAGCTCGATCCAGCCCTGCTGGTGGCAGGTCCGGCAGCCGCGGCCGCCGCAGACGAAGCAGGTCACGTCCACTTCGGCGCTCGGCTCGGTGAACGGGAAATAGGACGGCCGCAGGCGGATCTCGCGCTCAGCCCCGAAATAGGCCCGGGCGAAGGCCAGCAGCGTGCCCTTCAGGTCGCCCATGGTGAGGCCCTCGTCGACCGCGAGCACCTCGATCTGGTGGAAGACCGGGATGTGGGTGGTGTCGGGGGTGTCGGCGCGGTAGCAGCGCCCGGGGATGGCCACGTAGACGGGCGGCGGGCCCGCCTGCATGGTGCGCACCTGGACAGGCGAGGTGTGGGTGCGCAGCACCAGCGGGCTGCCGTCGGGCCCGGTGCCCTGGACCGCCAGGCTGTCCTGCATGGAGCGCGCCGGGTGGTACTGGGCGAAGTTCAGCGCCTCGAAGTTGTACCAGTCGGTCTCGACCTCCGGGCCCTCGGCGACCCGGTAGCCGAGGCCGACGAAGATGTCCACGGCCTCGTCGATGGTGCGGTTGATCGGGTGGATGGTGCCGCGCGGGGGCACGCGCCCCGGCAGGGTGACGTCGATGCGCTCCGCTTCCAGCAGCGCCGCGTCCCTGGCCGCCTCCAGCTCGGCCCGGCGGGCGGCCAGGGCCTGCTGGAGGGCGGCCCGGGCCTGGTTGACCCGCTGGCCGAGCACGCGCCGGCCCTCTGGCGGGAGCGCGCCGAGCGCCCGCTGGACGTCGCCGAGCGGCGAGTGCCTGGCGAGGTGCTGCTGCTCGACCTCGCGCAGGGCCTCGAGGTCGCCGGCAGTGGCGATCGCCGCCCGCCCGGCGGTCACGATGGCGTCCAGATCCGGCTCGGCGCCGTCCTGACCGCCAGGATTGGCAGACTGGTTGGGCATCGGTGGCTCCTTCATCGGTTTGGCGATCCTCGGGGAAGTCCGCACCCGAGGGCAAGCCGGTCGTCCGGCTGGCGACGTCCGCTCGGCGGTCGCCCCCGGCGGGCCGCTGGCTCGCGTTCGGCTAGTCGCCGGCCGCTGTCCCAGGCCCCGTCAGGGGCAGGCGAAATCGGACCTCGGTGCCGCGGCCGACCGCGGAGTCGACCGAGATGCGGCCGCCGTGCGCCTCGACCAGGCCGCGGGCGATGTAGAGGCCGAGCCCCGTGCCGCTCGGCGCCCCTCGCCCGCCGCGCCGGTAGAACTTGGTGAAGATCAGCGGGATCTGGTCGGCGGGGATGCCGGTGCCCTGGTCGCGCACGGCGACCTCGACCGAGCCGTCGGCGACCTCGCCGCTGACGGTCACCTTGCCGCCGTCCGAGTACTTCACCGCGTTCTCCACCAGGTTGGTCAGCACCTGCGCGACCTTGTCGGCGTCAGCATAGACCTCGGGAAACGCCTGCGGAAACGAGATTCCGAAGGTGTGGCCGTCGGGGTCCAGCTTGAAGCGCTCGAGGACGTCGGCGGCGATCTTGGGCACCTGGATCGGGCGGCGCCGCAGCTCCAGCCGGCCGGCCTCGATCCGCGACACGTCCAGCAGCTCGTTGATCAGCCTGGTCACGCGGTCGGCGTCGTCGTTGACGGTGGCCAGCATGAAGCGCTTCTGGTCGTCGGGGAACCGCTCCCAGCGGTGCAGCAGGGTGGAGGTGAAGCCCTTGACGCTGGTGAGCGGCGAGCGCAGCTCGTGCGCCAGGGTCGAGATCAGATCGGCGCGGGTGACGTCGCCGCGGCGGCGGGCGGAGTCGTCGCGCAGCACGCACAGGGCCTCGACGAAGCTGCCGTCGGGGCCGCGCAGGAAGGTGGCCGCCAGCTCCACCGGCACCACCCTGGTGCCGATCACGAGTTGGAGCTGGCGAGCTGGGATCCGGCGCACCCCGGGGAGCTGGCGCAGCCTCTTCGAGCAGCCCCACCAGGCGTTGCCGGCGCCGTCGTGCAGCGGCAGCGCCTCGTCGAGCGGCCGGCTCCTGAGCTGGTCGGCGGGCGTGCCGGCGAGCCGCTCGGTGGCGCGGTTGACGTAGACGACGCGCCCGTCGCCGCCGACCACCACCACGGCGTCGGGCAGGTCGTCCAGGTAGGCGCTATCGGCCACCGGCGGCCTCCCGCTGGCGCCTGGCGCTCTCGTAGAGCAGCACGGCGGCGGCGGCTGCCAGGTTGAGGCTCTCGGCGCGGCCGTACTGCGGCAGGCGCGCCAGGTGGTCCAAGTCGGCACGGACCCGTTCGGGCAGGCCGTGCGCCTCGTTGCCGAGCACCAGCGCGCAGGGCCGCTCCAGCGGCGCCCGCTCGATGGTGTCGGGGGCGTGCGGGTCGGCGCCGACCAGCGCCAGCCCGCGCTGGCGCAGGGCGGCGGCCAGTGCCGGCCAGTCCGCGCCGCCGACCACCGGCAGGTGGAACAGGCTCCCGGCCGAGGCGCGGACCGCCTTGGGGCTCTCGAGGTCGACCGACCCGGCGGTGGTGACCAGCGCGTCGGCGCCGAAGGCGTCGGCGGCGCGCAGCACCGTGCCGGCGTTGCCGGGGTCGCGGATCTCCACCAGCACGCACACCAGGCGCGGCGCCGGCGGCAGGTCCTCCTGCGTGCCGACCACGCTGGCGACCACCGCGACCAGGCCCTGTGGGGTCACGGTCTGGGCGAGGTCGGCCAGCAGCGGGGCGGCCACCACCCGGATCTCGGCGCCGGCGTCGCGGGCGGCGTCGACCAGCGCCCGGTGGCCGGCGGCCGCCTCCGCGGTGGCGAAGATGGTCAGCGGGCGGGCACCGGCGGCCAGGGCCGCCTCCAGGACCTGGGCGCCCTCGATCAGGAAGCGACCGGGACGCGTGCGCGTCCTGCCGTGCGCACGCGCGAGCTTGCGGGCGGCGGTGACGGCGGGGTTCCTCGCGCTCGTGATCACGTTCACGGTCAGGTGGCGCCTCGTGGTGGTGCTGTCAGGAGCGTTCGTTCAAGCCCTCCCGGGCGGTGGTGACAAGGGCGGCGAAGGCGGCGCGGTCGGTGACGGCGAGGTCGGCCAGCACCTTGCGGTCGATCTCGACACCGGCACCGCGCAGCCCCGCGATGAACCGGTTGTAGGTCAGGCCCTCCGCGCGGGCGGCGGCGTTGATGCGGGCGATCCACAGGGTCCGGAAGTCCCCCTTGCGGGCCCGGCGGTCCCGGTAGGCGTAGCGCAGCGAGTGCATGACCTGCTCTTTGGCGGCACGGTAGTGGCGCCCCCTGCTGCCCCGGTATCCCTTGGCCAGCTCCATGGTGGCGCGCTTGGCCTTGGCCCCATGCACTGCTCGCTTGACTCGTGCCATCGGAAGGTTCTCCCTGCTTCAGCTCAGCTCGTGGCGTTGGTTGTGGTCGTGCTCTCCTTTTGGGTGCCCGCGCCTAGCGACCGAGCAGGCGGCGCACCGAGCGCCGGTCGCCCTCGGCCACGATGCTGGTGCGGCCGAGCCGCCGCTTCTGGCGGGAGGACTTCTTGGAGAGCAGGTGGTTCAGCTTGGCGTGGCCGCGCAGCAGCTTGCCGTTCTTGGTCACGGCGAAGCGGCTGGCGGCACCGCGGTGGCTCTTCATCTTGGGCACGGGCGTGGTCTCCCTGCTCTTGCTGTGTGCTCGAGAACTTTTCGGTTGGTGATCTCAGCGCGGTCCCCCGTTCCGTGTGGGGGGGAGCTCGCTCCCCCCCACGGCCCCCCCAAGAGCGCCTGCGCCATGGGAACCGCTCTCGGGTGCCCCGCGCGCTGCGTCGTGCGCTGCGCGCGGGCTGCCCGTCAGGGTGTGCGCGCCGGGGCCGAGGGGGCGCCGCCCTTGGGCTGCGCCGCGTTCTTGCGTGGCGAGAAGACCGCGATCATGTTGCGGCCGTCCTGCCGAGCCGGACTATCGACCTGGGCGATGTCAACGATGTCGGTGGCCAGCCGTTCGAGCAGGCGCCGGCCGAGCTCGGTGTGCGCCATCTCCCGTCCGCGGAACATGATCGTCACCTTGACCTTGTGGCCCTGCTTGAGGAACCGCTCGACGTGGCCCTTCTTCGTCTCGTAGTCGTGGTCGTCGATCTTGGGCCGCATCTTCATTTCCTTCAGGGCCACCAGGCTCTGCTTGCGCCTGGCCTCCTTGGCCTTGATGGCCTGCTCGTACTTGTACTTCGAGTAGTCCATCAACTTGGCGACCGGCGGCCGCGCCAGGGGCGCGACCTCGACCAGATCGAGATCGGCGCTACTTGCGATCCGCAGAGCGGACTGCGTGTCCATGACCCCGAGCTGCTCGCCGTCCGCACCGACCACCCGGAGCTGCGCCGCCCGGATACGGTCGTTGATTCTCGGCTCAACGCTGATGCAACATCCCTCCTTTACCGGTCCGCGGACCCCGGGGCGGTCCGAGCGCTTGCTCGACTGGCCCCGGCAATCGGCGGCCGGAATACAAAAAGGCGGCCCGAGGGCCGCCCCACCCCTGCCATCGGGTGGCGGTCGCAGTGACCCCCATAGCTCGAAACCGGCCTGGAGGTGAGAAGCCCTCGCTCCTACTTCTTCGCTATATGCACTTGATCGGGCCGAACTCGGCCCGATCTCCAGGGTACTGTAGCAGTCGCCCAAGTGCAGTGTCGACGCAAGCTACAACGCTGTTGAGGACGGAGAGATTCCAGCCATGGACGACAGCACGGAGGGGTTCGGCGGCGAGCGCGACCAGGCCGAGCTGGACCAGGCCGAGGCGATGCGGCAGCTCCAGCACGAGCTGGCCTCTGCGCCGCCCATCGAGGTGGTCGCGCAGGCGGTGGCGCACCTGGCGACGCTGGCCTACGTGCGGCTGGGCGTCCCGCCGCAGGAGAACCAGCGCTACCAGGACCTGGAGGCGGCGCGGGTGCTGATCGACGCGCTCGGCGGGATGCTCGACGCGGTGGAGGGACGCCTTGGCGCCGGCGACGAGGAGCTCTACCAGGCGCTGGCCGCGCTGCGCATGACCTACGCCGGCATCAGCGGCCAGGAGGGCGCCGGCCCGCCGCCCGGCGGGGGGCCCGAGCCGGCCGAGCCGGAGGAGCAGCGCCCGCGGCGCCCGAGCGGCCTCTGGGTGCCCGGGCAGGACTGAAGCAAGACGGCCCCGTCCTGGTTGGACGGGGCCGTTGCGCGTTCCTTGCGGAGGTCCGGGTTGCCGAAGTCCTTTCGACCGAAAGCTCCTGTGCCTCTACGCAAGCGGTCGGACGTTCGAGGCCTGCGGGCCCTTGGGGCCGTTGGTGATCTCGAACTCGACGGTCTGCCCCTCGGTCAAGGTCTTGTACCCGTCGATCTGAATGGCCGAGAAGTGCACGAACACGTCATCGCCGCCCTGCCGCGCGATGAACCCGTAGCCCTTCTCGTTGCTGAACCACTTGACGGTGCCTTCTGGCAACGTGCTTCCCTCCTGTCCTTCCCCGACCGTCCCGACACCTGTTGCTCGGGCATCCCGGCCGGGCGCGCGGACTGTAATACACACGCAACTTAGGCACAAGCGGCAAGCACAAACCAGTACGCACTTGCCTAAACCTCCGATCCTGACGTACCGGTTCCTCCGGTTCCGGAAGATTCCTCCGAGCACCCCTCGCCGGCCCGCGGACCGGCGGATCCGGCCACCGCGGTGGGCTCCGGCGCGGGCTCCGCCGGCGCCGGCGCGGGGGCGGCCGCGGGGGTCTTCGCCTGGGACGGCAGCAGCAGTGCCGCCGCCGCGCCGAGCAGCAGGATCGCCGCGGATGCCAGGAACGCTCGGGCATAGCCTGAGGTGAGCGCGGTCGCCGGCGGGGACGCGCCGCCCAGCCCCTGCGCGCGCCCCGCCCGGGCCCTACAGCACGATCTTGGCGATCGGGAGCTCCAGGATGTCGAAGGCGCCCGCGGCCTTGAGCGTGGTGATCAGGCGGTTGACGCCGTCCTTGTCGACCACCGCCTCGACCGCGTGGTAGCCGGAGTCGGCCAGCGCCGTGACCGTCGGCGCCTTCATCGCCGGCAGCACCCGAAGTACCTCAGGTAGGTGGGCGTCGGCCACGTTCAGCTTGACCAGCGTCTTGGAGCGCGCGGTGATGGCGCCGACCAGCAGCGTGACCAGGTCGTCCATGGCCTGGCGGCGCTCGGGGTCGGCGGCCGACTCGGTGTTGGCGACCACCTCGGTGTAGGAGGTGAGCAGGGTGTCGATCACCACCATGCCGTGGCTGCGCAGCGTCGAGCCGGTCTCGGTCAGGTCGACCACCGCGTCGACGATCTCGGGCACCTTCGCCTCGGTCGCCCCGTAGGAGGGGAAGATGCGGGCGGGCAGGCCCAGCTCGGAGAAGTAGCGCTTGGTGAGGTTGGGGAACTCGGTGGAGACCCGCAGCCCCGGCTGGAGCTGGCCGGGCCGCTCGACGCCCAGGTCGCGGTGGACCGCCAGCACCACCCTGATCGGGTTGGTGGTCTGCTTCGAGTAGGGAAGCTGCGCCAGCGACACCACCTTGCTGCCGGTCTCCTCGACCCAGTCGCGGCCGGTGATGCCGAGGTCGAAGAAGCCCTCCTCCACGTAGCGGGGGATCTCCTGGGGGCGCAGCAGCGAGACCCGCTCGACCCGGTGGTCGGCGATCGTGCCGTGGTAGGCGCGGTCGCTGGACCGCTCGACCGGCAGATCGGCAGCCTCGAAGAGGGCCAGCGTGGCCCGCTCGAGGCTGCCCTTGGGCAGCACGACCTTCAACACGTTGCAGTTCCTTTCTTCTCGGTGCGGGTCCCCGTTCCATTCGGGGGGAGCTCGCTCCCCCCCGAACCCCCCCAAGAGCGCCTGTGCCATGGGGACCGCGCTCGTGCCCCGCGGGCGGCACCCTGCGCGGCACCTATCCCTTGTCGACCGATTCGAGCAGGCCGGCCATCTCCAGCATGGTCAGGGCGGCCTCGCCGCCCTTGTTGCCTGCCTTGCCGCCGGCGCGGTCCAGCGCCTGCTCCATGGTGTCGGTGGTGAGCACCCCGAAGCCGATCGGCACGCCGGTCTCCCGCGCCACCGCGCCCAGCCCGGCGGCGCACTGGCCGGCCACGTAGTCGAAGTGCGGGGTGGCGCCGCGCACCACCGCGCCGATCGCGACCACCCCGGCGTAGCGGCCGCTGCGGGCCAGCCGCTGGACGGCCAGCGGCAGCTCGAACGCGCCGGGCACCCAGGCGACGTCCACGTCGGCCTCGGCGACGCCGTGCCGCAGCAGCTCCTCGATGGCGCCGCTGAGCAGGGGCTCGGTCACCAACCGGTTGAAGCGGCTGACGGCGATCGCGACCCGCCGGCCGCGGCCGTCAAGACTGCCCTGGAAGGTCTGCGCCATGTGGTAGCTCCTGGTCGTCGGGAAGGTCGAGGAGATGGCCCATGCGCTCGCGCTTGGTGCGCAGGTAGCTCAGGTTCTCTGGGTTGGGATAGGTCTCCAGCGGCACGCGCTCGACGATGTGCAGGCCGTAGCCCTCCAGGCCACCGTACTTGGCCGGGTTGTTGGTCATCAGCCGCATGGTGGTGACCCCGAGGTCGACCAGGATCTGCGAGCCGATGCCGTACTCGCGGTCGTCCACCGGCAGGCCCAGCTCCAGGTTGGCGTCGACGGTGTCGCGGCCGCGCTCCTGGAGGCTGTAGGCGCGCAGCTTGTGGGCCAGGCCGATGCCGCGCCCCTCGTGGCCGCGCAGGTACACGACCACGCCCTGCCCCGCCTGGGCGACGCGCCGCAACGCGCCTTCGAGCTGGGCGCCGCAGTCGCAGCGCAGGCTGCCGAACGCGTCCCCGGTGAGGCACTCGGAGTGGACCCGCACCAGCACGTCGTCCTGGCCCGCGACCTCGCCCTTGACCAGCGCCAGGTGCTGCTCGCCGTCGAGGATCGACTCGTAGGCGAAGGCGGTGAAGTCGCCCCACTGGGTGGGGATGCGCGCCTCGGCGACGCGCCGCACCAGCTTCTCGCGGTGGCGGCGGTAGCGGATCAGGTCGGCGATGCTGATCAGCTTGAGGTCGTGCTCGGCGGCGAAGGCCTGGAGCTGCGGCAGGCGGGCCATGCTGCCGTCGGGGTTGACGACCTCGCAGAGCACCGCGGCCGGGTAGCAGCCGGCCAGGCGTGCCAGGTCGATGCCCGCCTCGGTGTGGCCGGCGCGCTTGAGCACCCCGCCCTCGCGGTAGCGCAACGGGAAGATGTGGCCCGGGCGCAGCAGGTCGGCGGGCTTGGTGTCGACGTCGATCAGGGTCCGGATGGTGTTGGCGCGGTCGCCCGCGGAGATCCCGGTGGTGGTGCCGTGGGCGGCGTCGACCGAGACGGTGAAGGCGGTGCGGTACGTCTCGGTGTTGTGCTGCACCATCAGCGGCAGCTCGAGCTGGTCGAGACGCTCGCCGAGCATCGGCATGACGATCACCCCGGAGGTGTGCCTGACGAAGAAGCCGATCTTCTCCGGGGTGGCGGCCTCGGCGGCCATGACCAGGTCGCCCTCGTTCTCGCGGTCGGCGTCGTCGACCACCAGCACGATCTCGCCCGCCTGGACGGCCTTGACCGCCTCCGGGACGCTCGCGAACGCGCTCACGCCCTGCCCCTCTCCCCCGTCGCCAGCCGCGGTGCCAGCAGCCGCTCCACGTACTTGGCCAGCACGTCCACCTCGAGCTGGACCTCGTCGCCGGCGGCGAGCCGGCCCAGGTTGGTGACCGCCATGGTGTGCGGGATCAGCGCCACCGTCAGCCAGTCCGGCCCGGCCTCGACCACCGTGAGGCTCACCCCGTTGACGGTGATCGAGCCCTTGGCGACCACGTAGCGGGCCAGCTCGGGATCGAGGCCAATGCGCAGCTCGTCGCTCACGCGCGGCGCGGCAGCCTCGGGGACGTCAGTCCTCTGTCCATGTGGGGGGAGCTCGCTCCCCCCACGGCCCCCCAAGAGCGCCTGTGCCCCATCTCGGTGAGCGAACGCATCACCCGGGCCCTCGCCGAGGCGGCGGCGCTCCAGCACCCGGCCGAGCCCGTCGACGTGCCCCTGCACCATGTGCCCCCCGAGGCGGTCGCCGACCTGGAGCGGCCGCTCCAGGTTGAGCTGGTCGCCACGGCCGAGGCGCCCGATCGCCGTGCGCCGCAACGACTCGGCCATCACGTCGGCGGTGAAGCCGTCGGGCTCCAGGTCGGTGACGGTGAGGCAGCAGCCGTTCACCGACACCGAGTCGCCGAGCCGCAGCCCGTCCAGCCACGGCGCCCGGACCCGCAGCCGCGCGCCGCCGGGGCCGAGCGCCAGGTCGGCCACCTCCCCCTGCCCTTCCACGATGCCGGTGAACATCACGTGCCCTCCTGTGGATAGCCGACGATGCGGAGGTCAGGGCCGACGCGCTCGACGCTGTCGACGCGGATGGCCCGCGCGGCGGTCAGGGTGCGGGCGCCGGCGGCGGGCAGCAGGCCCGGGGCCCCGTCCCCGCCGATCACCAGCGGGGCCAGGTACCACACCAGGCGGTCGGCGAGCCCGGCCTCCCAGAAGCTGGCGTGCAGCCGCGGGCCGCCCTCGACCAGCAGCTCCAGCACGCCGCGCTCGCCAAGCGCCTTGGCGAGGAAGGCCAGGTCCACACCGGCCTCGCCGGTGGCGGCGGTGGCCTCGGGGCAGACCAGCACCTCGGCGCCGGCCGCCGCCCAGGCCTGGAGCGCGGCTGGCCGTGCCGCCGCGGTGGTGGCGACCAGGGTCGGGGCCCCGCCGTCGAACAGCTGCCCCCCGGCGGCGCCGCTGGGCCCGGGGCGGCTGCTGGGCGCGGCGGCGGTGACGGTGCGGCCGGTGGCGTCGACCAGAACGCGCAACGGCTGCCGGCCGCTCCAGCCGGGCAGGCGGACGGTGAGCCGGGGGTCGTCGGCCAGGGCGGTGCCGGCGCCGACCGCCACGGCGTCCGCCTCGGCCCGCAGCCGGTGGGCGTCGGCCCGCGCCGCCTCGCCGGTGATCCACTGGGAGGTGCCGTCGGGGGCGGCCACCTTGCCGTCCAGGCTGGCGGCCGCCTTCAGGGTGACGCGCGGGCGGCCCTGGCGGCGGTGCAGCAGGAAGGCGGCGTTCTGCGCCTCGGCGGCGCCCGCGCCCACCCCGACCTCGACCTCGACGCCGGCGGCGCGCAGCTGCGCGAAGCCCTGGCCGCGGACGTTGGGGTCGGGGTCCTCGATGGCCGCCACCACCCGGGTGACGCCGGCGGCGATCAGCGCGCCGGCGCACGGCGGGGTGCGCCCGTGGTGAGCGCAGGGCTCCAGGCTGACGTAGCAGGTGGCACCGGCGGCGCGGCCGGCGGCCCGCCGCAGCGCCAGCGCCTCGGCGTGGGGCTGGCCGGGGGCGCGGTGGAAGCCCTCGCCGACGACCTCGCCGTCGCGCACCAGCACGGCGCCAACCATGGGATTGGGGCTGGTGCTGCCGAGCCCGAGCGCGGCCAGGTCGAGCGCTCGCCGCATCCAGGTCTCGGCCTCGACTGGGTCCTGCGTTGCCACCACGGTCCTTCCGGTCGGCCCCGGGGCGCGGTGGCGTGCTGACGGACTGCGGCAGGCCCGCGCACCCTGGTCGCTCCGGAGGCCAGGCCCCCGGAGCCCGCGGTGGCTCCGCCTGCGGCGTCCGCCGGCTGCCGCCTCCTCCCATCCGGACTGTGACCGTCGGCCCCTGGATCTCACAGGGTCAACCCCGAGCAACGGCCCGGGGGTTGCGGGCTGTGACCGCCGGTGGGGACTTCCACCCCGCCTCGGAGACGTACGACGTTTCCTGAGAGGAGAGTAGCACCGCTTGCCTGCCCGGAGCCGCCGAGGCAAGCTGCTGGCTCGGGGTGGGCAGGTGAGGACGGACGCGGGGGTGAGGCGTTGCCGTTCGGGCGAATCGAGGTCGCGCTCGGCGAGGGGCTGGTCCTGCGGGCCGCCGGCAAGGAGGACATCGACCGGCTGGTGGCCTTCAACGAGCGGATCCACGGCATGCCCGATCAGGTGGGCACGGCCGAGCAGCTCGGGGGCGCGGTCCGCAGCCTCATGAGCGGGCGCGCGCCAGGGATCGGCGCCGGGGATTTCCTGCTGGTCGAGGACACCCGCAGCGGCGCGGTCGCCTCCAGCCTGTGCGTGCTCGGGCAGTCGTGGCGCTACCAGGGGATCGCCTTCGACGTCGACCAGATCGAGTTCGTGGGCACCGATCCCGCCTACCGGCGCCGCGGGCTGGTCCGCAGGCAGATGGACCTGGTCCACCGGCACGCCGCCGGGCAGGGTCGCCTGGTCCAGGTCATCGACGGGATCGACTGGTACTACCGGCAGTTCGGCTACGACTACGCGCTCCAGGCCAGCCGCGGGGGTCGCCTGCTCCCCCTGGCCGCCGGCGCGGGCGGCCCGGCGCGCCTGCGCACGCGACCGGCCGGCGGCGGCGACGCCGGCTTCATCGAGGCGGCCTACCGGGCGGGAATGGAGCGCTACCAGGTGTCCGCCGACCGCGACCGGCGGTGGTGGCTGGCGGACCTCGAGGGCTTCGATCCCGGTAACTACCACCGGCCGGCGCTGCGGGTGATCGAGGACGAGCACGGCCAGCCGGTCGGCTACTGCTCCTACTGGGCCTCGTTCCACAATCCCGTCAGGCCCCCCGTCCGGCTGTGGATTGGCAGCCTCGAGCTGGCCCCCGGCCAGGACTGGGCGTCGTGGGGGCGATCCCTGGTCGACTGCCTCCTGGAGCTGTCCGGGACGCTGGCCGCCGAGCGGGACGTGCCGCCTCCCCCCGTCACGGCCCGCCTCGGCGACGCTCATCCCTTCTACGACCTGGGCGCCGGGCAGCCGCTCGACCCCAGAGAGGGGAACGTCTGGTACGTCCGCGTCGACGTTCCCGGCTTCCTGCGCCGGGCCGCCCCGGCGCTGGAGGGGCGCCTGGCGCGCTCACCGGCGGCGGGGCACAGCGGCACGCTGTCGCTCAGCTTCTACCGTGACGGCGTCCGCCTCCGCTTCGAACATGGCCGGATGGTGGCGGTCGAGCGCTGGCCGGAGCCCGGCCAGGACGAGGGCGACGCCTGGTTCCCGGAGCTGACCTTCTTCCAGGTGCTGCTGGGCTACCGGTCGATGGCCGAGATCGAGCGCGCCTACCCCGACTGCGGGGCCCGCGACGGCGCGGCCCACGACCTGGTGGACGCACTGTTCCCCAAGGGTCCCTCGTACACCTGGCTGATCGTCTGAGCCGACGCTCAGGTGCTGCGGCGGTCCATGGCGAAGCTGGAGCCCTGGTCCTTCTTGGCGAGGCTCTTCAGCTCGGTCGCGGTGGCGACCACCTCGCGCGGGCTGGAGAAGGAACGCTGCGCGTTGGAGGCGATCCCCAGCGACATCGACACGATCGGGAAGCGCCGCAGCTGGCCCTGGCGGTCCTCCAGCTCGATCATGCCGGCGCCGGCGTCCTCGGGGTCGTAGAGGCTGAGGATGCGGGCGTCGAACGACTCGATCACCCGCCGCGAGAAGACCTCGGCCGCCTCCGGCGGCACGAGCGCCACGAAGTCGTCCCCGCCGATGTGGCCGACGAAGCCGTCCGGTCCGGCCGCCTCCTGCGCCGCCAGGCGGAGCACCTGGGCGGCCAGCGAGATGACCTCGTCGCCGCGCAGGAAGCCGTAGCGGTCGTTGAACGACTTGAAGTTGTCCAGGTCGGCGTACACCACCGCGATCGGGGTGTTGCGCTCCATGCGCGCCTGGATCTCCTGCTCGATGCGGTTGTTGCCGGGCAGGCCGGTGAGCGGCGACAGGGCGCGCATCTCGCTGGCGCGGCGCAGGGTGGTCTTGACCCTGGCCACCAGCTCCATGGGGTCGAACGGCTTGATGATGTAGTCGTCGGCGCCGGCGGTCAGCCCCAGCACCTTGTCCGCCGACAGCGACTTGGCGGTCAGCATGATCACCGGGATGTGGGCGCTGCGGCCGTCCGCGCGCAGCTTGGTGCAGACCTCGTAGCCGTCCATGCCCGGCATCATCACGTCCAGCAGGATCAGGTTCGGCTGCAGGTCCAGCGCCTTGGCGAGCGCGTCCTTGCCATCGTGGGCGGTGATCACCTCGAAGCCCTCGAGCCGGAGGTTGACCTCGACGAAGCGGACGATGTCGCGATCGTCGTCAGCGATCAGCACCATCTCGTCCACGGACTATGCCTCCCCAGCACGATCATCTGGACCGCGCCCCTCATCGATCAGCGAGCGGAACGTCTTGGCGGCTGCGGTTGGGTCCTCGGCCCGGAAGATCGCCGTCCCCACCACGAACACGTCGGCGCCCGCCGCCAGGCAGTCGCCGAGGGTCGCCAGGTTCACGCCGCCGTCCACCTGCAGCGCGATGGAGCGGCCGCTCGCGTCGATGGCGCGGCGGGCCGCGGCCAGCTTGGGCATGACGTCGTGGCGGAACTCCTGGCCGCCGAAGCCGGGCTCGACGGTCATCGGCAGCACCAGGTCGATGGTGTCCAGGTACGGCAGCAGGGTGTCGAGCGCCGTGCCGGGTCGCAGGGCGAGCCCGGCCGACAGCCCGTGCTCGGCCGCGGCGTGGATCGCCTCGGCCGGGTCTGGAAGCGCTTCGACGTGCATGGTCACCGCATCCGCCCCCGCTTCGGCCAGTGCGGGTAGGAGCCCGACTGGATTGTCCACCATCAGGTGGCAGTCGAGAAAGCGGTCGGTGTAGGGGCGCAGCGCGGCGATCACCGGGGGGCCGAAGGACAGGTTGGGGACGAAGTGCCCGTCCATGAGGTCCAGATGGATCCACTCCGCCACGTCCTGCACCAGGCGCACCTGCTGTGCAAGCTGCGCCAGATCGGCGTTCAGCACCGATGGGGCAAGACGTCGAGCCACGGCATTCCTCGTATCCGGCGGTCTTCGGTGGCGGTCGGGTCCCGGGGTGACCCGGGCGGTCACGGTGATGGTATCGGCGAAGCCTGGTGGAACGTGAGCGAGAATCGACTCGATCAGCGGATCTTGCGCAGTCGCGCGAGAAATATCCCATCACTGCCGTGCCGCTGAGGCCAAAACTGGCGCCGAGTGCCCATGGGCGCCGGACTGGCCGCAGCCGCCGGACCGCCCACGGCCGCCGCTTCCCCCAGCTCACCCAGGCCGGTCAGCGGGGCGGGCTCCAGCTCTGGATGGCGTTCCAGGGCGGCGTCGACGACCCCGTCGGTCTCGGCCCTGGTCCAGGTGCAGACCGAGTAGAGCAGGTGGCCGCCTGGCCGGACCGCCGCCGCGGCCGCGTCCAGCAGCGCCGACTGGAGCGCGGTGAGGCGCTCGAGCTCTTCCGGGGTGTGGCGCCAGCGCGCCTCGGGGCGCCGCCGCAGGCTGCCCAGGTTGGAGCAGGGGGCGTCGACCAGGGCGCCGTCGGCGCGGCCGTCGCCGATCGGCGGGCGGGTGCCGTCGCCGACGACCGTCCACAGCCGGTCCTCCACGCCCAGGCGCCGGGCCAGGTCGCGGACCATGCGCGCCCGCCCGGGGTGCAGCTCGACCGCCAGCACCCTGGCGCCGAGCGCGGCCAGGTGGCCGGCCTTGCCGCCCGGCCCGGCGCCGAGGTCCAGGACCAGCTCGCCGGGTGCTGCGCCGAGCGCGGGGGCGACCAGCGCGGAGGCGGCGTCCTGGACCACCGCCCTGCCCTCGGCGATCGCCGCCAGCGCACCCGGCTCGCCGTGCTCCAGCAGCACGCAGTCGGGCGACAGCGGGCTCGGCCGCGCCGGCACGCCCGCGGCCTCCAGCTCCGCGAGCAGCTCGTCGCGGCCGCCGCGCCCCGGGGTCGCGCGCAGGGTGACCTGCGGCCGCTGGTTGTCGGCCTCCACCAGCGCCAGCGCCTCCTCCGGGCCGAGCCGGGCGATCGCCTCCTCCACCACCCAGGCGGGATGCGAGCCGCGGGTGGTGGCCCAGCCGAGCGGGTCGCGGGCGCGGTCGGGCCAGCGCGGCGGCCGCCTGGCGAGCTGGCGGAGCACGGCGTTGACGTAGCCGGACTGCCCGGCGGTGCCGCCGCGGCGGACCGCGCCGACCACCTCGTTGAGCGCGGCGTGCGGCGCCGTGCCGGCGAACAGCAGCTCGTAGGCGCCGAGCCGCAGGCCGCGCAGCACGGACGGCTCCAGCCGCTCCAGCGGCTGGCGCGACAGCGGCCGCAGCGCGTGGTCGATGGCGGCGCGCATGCGCAGCGACCCGTACACCAGGTCGGTCACGGCCGCGCGGTCGCCGGCGGCCAGCCCGGAGCCGGCCAGCAGCCGCGGCAGCACCAGGTTCGCCCATGCGCCCCGGTCCACCCGCGCAAGCGCGTCCAGCGCAAGGTCCCTGGGGCCGGCGGGCCGCGCCGGGCCGCTCAACGGCCGAGCCATTCCTCGTCGGGAAGCCGTGCCCCGCGCGCGAACTCCACCCCGGTCATGGCCCGCTTGCCCTCCGGCTGGACGGTGACCAGCTCCACGGCGCCGTCGCCGGCGCCGGCCAGCAGCTCGCCGTGCGGCCCGACCCTCAGGCGGCCAGGCGCCAGCCCGGCGCCCGCGCCGGGCCGGGCGGGCTCGGCCCTGGCCACCTTGAGCCGCCGGCCGCGGAAGGTGGTCCAGGCGCCTGGCGAGGGACTGAAGGCGCGGACCGCGTGGACCACGCGCTCGGCCGGCGCCTTGAAGTCGAGCCTGGCCTCTGCCGGGTCGACCTTGGGGGCCAGGCTGCCGCCCGGCGGCTGCGGCCGCGGGCGGATGGAGCCGGACTGGAGCCCGTCCAGGGTCTCGATCACCAGGTCCGCGCCGATCTCTGCGAGGCGGGCGGTGAGCGAGCCGGCGTCCTCGCCGTCCAGCACCGGGACCTCCCGGCAGGCCAGCAGCGGGCCGGTGTCCATCCCCTCGTCGATCTGGAAGGTGCAGACGCCGGTGACCTCGACGCCGTCGAGCAGGGCCCGCTGCACCGGCGCGGCGCCGCGGTAGGCGGGCAGCAGCGAGAAGTGCAGGTTGACGATCCCCCGCGGCAGGGCCGCCAGCACCGGCGGCGGCAGCAGGAACCCGAAGGCGCATGCGCAGCCGATGTCGGCGCCGGTGGCGGCGAGCTGGCCCGGCAGCTCCGGGTCGCGCCCGCCGGGCGGCTGGAGCACCGGCACGCCCGCCCCCAGCGCGACCCGCTTGACCGGGGAGGGCGCCGGCGTGCCGCCGCGGTGCTCGCGCGGCTTGTCCGGGCGGGTGACCACGGCGACCACCTCGTGCTCGGAGGCCAGCAAGGCCTCCAGCGGCGCCACGGCGGCCGCCGGGGTCCCGAAGTAGACCACACGCACGCCCGGGCTCCTAGAGGCTCTTGGCGATGTCCGAGCGGTGGACGTGCGGCTGGGCGCCGGGCGACTCCAGGCTCAGGTCGCGCTCGCGCCACTCGCGCATGGCGCGCTTGCGGTCGGCCCGCGAGAGGTGGTCGATGAACAGCACGCCGTCGAGGTGGTCGATCTCGTGCTGGAACACCCGCGCCAGCACGCCCTCGCCCTGGAGCCGCAGGCGGTTGCCGGCGACGTCCCGCGCGTCGACCACCACCGAGAGCGCGCGGGTGCAGTCGTAGTACATGCCGGGGAAGGAGAGGCAGCCCTCCAGTCCGGTCTGCTCACCCTCGCGGTGGATGATCTCCGGGTTGACGAGCACGCCGAACTCGCGGACCTCGCCCTCCTCGTCCTCGGCCACGTCGTAGGCGAACACGCGCTTGAGCACGCCGACCTGCGGGGCGGCCAGGCCCACGCCGTGCGCCTCCCGCATGGTCCCGAGCAGGTCGTCGCCGAAGCGGGCGAGCCAGGCGTCGAACTCGGTCACCTCGGCGGCGCGCTCCCGCAGCACGGGGTCACCGAACAGTCGTATCTCCAGTAGCGCCACCGAGTGATCGTCTCCTTGCTCTGGTCAGTCCGGGGTCCGGTCGGGGCTCGTCGTCGCGGGGCCAACGGTTCTCGGCCCCTATGGTGAGCGGGGGGCCGCCAGCACTTCCAGCGGTTCGACGTCGACCGACATCCTGGGGCCGCCGGAGCGGGAGGCCTCGGCCAGCGCCGGGCGCAGTGCGCGGGCGGCGGCCTCGGCATCCTCGACCTTGGCGATGATACGCCAGCCGCGCCCCATGGCGGCCGGGCCGAGCAGCTCCGCCTTGGCGCCGAGCGCGGCGCCGACCAGCGCGCTCGCCGCCGCCGCCTCGCCCGGCTCGGCACCCTCGAACAGCAGCAGGCGGCGCGCCGGCGGGAAGCCGAGCTCGATGCGGCGGGGCAGCTCGTGGCGCCAGAAGAAGGCCGGGTCCCACCGGACCAGCGCCTGGATGGCGTGATGGCCGGGGTCGCTGGTCTGCACCAGCACCCTGCCCGGCCGCTCGCGCGGGCCGCACCAGGCGGCGGCGCGGCTCCAGGTCCGGTAGGCCTCCTCGGTGGAGCGCACCTCCGCCTGCGTGAGCGCGGTGTCGGCGCCGACCACCACGACCGTCCGGCAGCCGGTGAGCGGCGGGTGGTCCTTGACGCCCGCCACCGTGCCGACGATCACGCCGGGGCCCTGGCCCGCCCAGGGCGGCACCTCGCCCGGGTCCAGCACCTCGCGGTCCAGCCGCCAGACCGGCGTGCTCCCGAGGAAGCGGCCGAGGTCGGCGGTCACCTGCCCCGCCGTGCGCGCGCCAGGCGCCGATGGGTCGGCCGCGCCGCGGCGCGGCACCAGCACGTAGGCGCTCTCGCCGCGCGCCACCGCCGCGCGGATCGCCGCCAGCGCGCGCCGGTGCAGCCGCGCCGGGCCCGGGCCGTCGTCCTGCTCGTAGGGGTCGACCACCTCGACCAGCGGCCGCAGCCGCCGCTCCAGCGCGCGGTCGGCGGCGACCAGGCGGCACTGGCCCGCCTGGACCGCCGCGATCACCTCTGGCGAGGGCACCGTGCCGGTGAGCAGGCACACCGCGCGGGCCCGGTCCGCCCTGCGCAGCGCGACCTCGCGGGCGTGGTAGCGGGGTGTGCGCTGCTCCTTGTGCGCGGGGTTGGCCTCGTCGTCGATCACCACGCAGCCGAGCCGGCGCACCGGGGCCAGGATCGCCGAGCGCCCGCCGATGGCCACCTGCCGCCTGCCGAGCCGCAGGTCCACCCAGGCGCGGTAGCGGCGCCGCTCCGACAGGTCGCTGGAGAGGTCGGCCGCGTCCGGGAAGTGCTTGCGGACCGCGTCGGCCACGGCCGAGCCCGCCGCCACCTCCGGCGTCACCACGATCGCACCCCTGCCCCGCGCCAGCGCCGCCTCGATCAGCGCGATCACCCTCGCCGACCGGTCCTCCCCTGGCAGCGGGCGCCAGTACGCCGCCCCCGCCCGCCCCCGCCACACCATCTCCACCAACCGGTCGCGTGCGCCGCTCGGCGCTGGCGCCTCGGCCGCGCTTGCCGTCCCGCCGGGCTCCGCCTCGGCGGTGGCAGGCGCCCCGGCCGGGTCGGTGTCGCGCTCGACGGCGGCGACCCTTGGGGGCACGGCCAGGCGCAGCACGTCGGAGAGGGTGCCGGCGTAGCGGTCGGCGACCCAGCGCAGCAGGGCGAGCCCGTCGGCGTCGAACGCCGGTACCGGCGAGACCACCCGCTCCAGGTCGCGCGCGTCCTCCGGAAGCTCGTCGGTCCAGCCGACCACCCAGCCGTCGACCCGGCGCCTCGACCCGAACGGCACCTTCACGCGGCTGCCGAGCCAGACCGACCCGCGCAGCCGCTCGGGCACCCGGTAGGTGAACGCCCGGTCGAGGTGGAACAGGGGTACGTCGACCACGACCCGAGCGCCGCCGCGGTCGCTCATGGCGGCGAGTCTACCCGCCCGGGGCGGCCCCTCGGACGCCTTTCCGCGACTCGGGTCCGCCGGGGGGCGCGGCGGCCCTCAGAGGTTGGTGGCGGCCTTGGCGAGGTCCTCGGCGCGGGCGGTGGACTCCCAGGTGAAGTCGGCGTCGGCGCGGCCGAAGTGGCCGTAGGCGGCCGTCTTGCGGTAGATCGGCCGGCGCAGGTCGAGGTCGCGCAGGATCGCGGCGGGCCGCAGGTCGAAGAACTCGGGGATCAGCTTCTCCAGCTTGGCCGGGTCCACCTGCTCGGTCCCGAAGGTCTCCAGGAACACGCTCACCGGGCGCGCGACCCCGATCGCGTAGGCCACCTGCACCTCGCAGCGCTCGGCCAGGCCGGCGGCGACCACGTTCTTGGCGACCCAGCGGACCGCGTAGGCCGCCGAGCGGTCGACCTTGGTCGGGTCCTTGCCCGAGAAGGCGCCGCCGCCGTGGCGGGCCATCCCGCCGTAGGTGTCGACGATGATCTTGCGGCCGGTCAGACCGGTGTCGGCGCTGGGGCCACCCAGCTCGAACCGGCCGGTCGGGTTGACGAACACCCGCAGGCCCTCGGCGGACAGCCCCTCGGGCAGGCACGGCTCGACGACGTGCTCGCGGATGTCGGGGGCGAGCAGCGTCTCCAGGTCGATGTCGGGCCCGTGCTGGGTGGACACCACCACGGTGTCCAGCCGCACCGGCTTGCCCTGCGAGTACTCGATGGTGACCTGGGTCTTGCCGTCCGGCCGCAGGTAGCCGATCAGCCCGGACTTGCGGACCTCGGACAGGCGCCGCGACAGCCGGTGGGCCACCGCGATCGGCAGCGGCATCAGCTCGGGGGTGTCGTTGCAGGCGTAGCCGACCATCATCCCCTGGTCGCCGGCACCCTGGGTGTCCAGCGGGTCGGTGTCGCCGGCGCGCTCCTCGAAGGCGTGGTCCACGCCCTGGGCGATGTCGGGCGACTGCTCGTCGATGGCGACGGTGACGCCGCAGGTCGAGCCGTCGAAGCCGTACTTGGCGCGGTCGTAGCCGATCTCCAGGATGGTGCGGCGCACCACGCTGGGAATGTCGACATAGGTCTTCGTCGAGATCTCGCCAGCCACCACCACCAGGCCGGTGGTGATGAGCGTCTCGCACGCGACCCGCCCCATCGGGTCCTGCCGAAGGATCTCGTCCAGTACCGCGTCCGAGATCTGGTCTGCCATCTTGTCGGGATGGCCTTCGGTCACCGACTCCGACGTGAACAGATACCGATTCGCCACCAGTAGCCTCCAGGGGATGTTGCGCCGCGCCGGGCGGCAGTGTCCGCCGAAGGGTAGCCGCGCCGGCAATTCAGGGCAACTCGACGCTGGCCACCGGGTTTGCCCCTCCGCTCGGCCTCCCTGCCGCTGCCGGCTCCACTCTATTCGATTTCGCCGCCTGCCCTCGCCAACCGGGCCTCGACCCGGTCGAGCAGCCGGCGGGCGATCTCGTCCTTGGGCGCCGCCGGCAACTCCTGAGTTCCCTCGGCGTCCAGCAGATACGCATCGGCGGAGCTGGCGCCGAAGGCGGAGCGGCCGCCCTCGACGTGGTTGAGCACCACCAGGTCGAGCCGCTTGCGCTCCAGCTTGGAGCGGGCGTTGGCCAGGTGGTCGCCGGTCTCGGCGGCGAAGCCGACCAGCACCTGGCCCGGCCGTCGCGTGCGCCCCAGCTCGGCGAGGGTGTCGGGGGTCTCCTCCAGGACCAGCTCGGGGACGCCCTGGTCCTTCTTGAGCTTGCCCTCGGCGGCGCTCTTGGGCCGGAAGTCGGCGACCGCCGCCGCCATGATCACCACCTGGTGCGAGGGCGCCTCGGCCAGTACCGCGTCGTAGAGCTCCTGGGCCGTGCCCACGTGGAGAGCGCGGGCGCCGGCCGGCACCGGCACCTCGCTGGCGGCGGCGACGGCGGTGACCGCGGCGCCGCGGCGCAGCGCCTCGCCGACGATGGCGGCGCCCATGCGCCCGGAGGAGCGGTTGCCGATATAGCGGACGGGGTCCAGCGGCTCCCTGGTGCCGCCGAAGCTCACCAGCACGCGGACGCCCGCCATGGTCCGCCCGCCGGCCAGTGCCGCCGCGGCCGCGGCCATCAGGTCCTCCAGCTCCGCCAGCCGGCCGGGCCCGACGTCGCCGGAGGTGAGCGGGCCGCTTGGGGGCGGCACCACCCGGACGCCGCGCCCGGTCAGCAGGGCCAGGTTCGCCTGGGTGGCGGGGTGCTGCCACATCTCGGTGTGCATCGCCGGGGCGACCACCAGCGGCCCGCCGAAGGCGAGCGCGAGGTTGCCGAGCAGGTCGTCCGCCAGGCCCGCCGCCAGCTTGGCGATGGTGTGCGCGGTGGCCGGGGCGACCACCAGCAGGTCGCCCCAGTGGGCGAGCGCGACGTGGGTGACGGCGGCCGGATCCTCCCAGACGCTGGCCGGCACGGGACGGCCGGTGAGCGCGGCGAAGGTCGCGCGGCTCACCATCGACTCGCCGCCGGCGGTCAGCACGGCCTGCACCTCGGCGCCGGCCCGCATCAGCTCGCGGGCCAGCTCGGCGGCCTTGTAGGCGGCGATACCGCCGCTGACCCCGAGCAGCACATGGGCCCCGGACAGCGGCGCCAACGCCGCCCCGGGGCCCTCATGAGCTTGACTCACCGGGGCACCCCCCTGGGTTCCCCCGCGTCTACTTGATGGAGCCGGCGACCTCGACGGGCCGCTCCCAGCCCAGCTTCTCCTCGGCCAGCTCCTGGAGCGCCACCGAGAGCGCCTTGCGGTTGGGGCCGGCGTCGACCATCGGCGGCACGAACTCGCCGATGCCCTCGCCGAGCTGGGAGTAGTAGCCGTTGATCTGGCGCGCGCGCCGCGCGGCCAGGATCACCAGGGTGTACTTGGAGTCGACCCGCGAGAGCAGGTCATCGATCCTCGGTTCGATCATCCTCGGGTCAGCTTTCTCTCGTATTCACTTTCGGCTGTTCATCGTACGCCGATCGAGCCGGTCGACGAGGTCGATGACCTTGCGCGCCGCGTCGTCGAGCCGGTCGTTGACCACGGTCGCGTCGAACTCCGGCTCGGCGGCCAGCTCCTCGGACGCCTTGGCCAGCCGCCGCCGGACCTGCTCGTCGGTCTCGGTGTCGCGGGTGCGGAGGCGGCGCTCCAGCTCCTCCAGCGTGGGCGGCTTGATGAACACCATGTAGGCATCGGGGAGCGTGGCGCGGATCTGGCGGGCGCCCTGGACGTCGATCTCCACCACCACGGTGCGCCCCTCCGCGAGCGCGCGCTCGACCGGCTCCCGTGGGGTCCCGTAGCGGTTGCCGAAGATCTCGGCCCACTCGAGCAGCCCGCCGGCGGCGACCAGCCGGTCGAACGTGTCCGGGTCGACGAAGAAGTAGTGGCGACCGTCGATCTCGTCGGGGCGCGGACGTCGGGTCGTGGTCGAGACGGAGAGCTGGAGGTCGGGACGAGCCGCCAGAAGGCGGGACACGATCGCCCCCTTGCCGACCCCTGAGGGACCGGCAAGCACGACGAGGCGACCGCGTCCCGTTGGCGAACCTCCGCACGAACCTGTCTGACGGAAGTTGGCAGCCAGAACGGTACGTTCCAGGTCGATTACTTCTTCCCGCCGAACTCGGCCAGCAGCGCGTCCTTCTGCTTGGAGCCGAGGCCGCGGATGCGGCGCGACGCCGAAATGTCGTGCTTCTCCATGATCTTGCGCGCGCGGACCTTCCCCACGCCCGGCAGGCTCTCGAGCACACTCGAAACCTTCATCTTGCCGACGGTGTCGTCATCTTCCTTGTCGAGGACCGTGGCGAGCGTGAGGTTCCCGCTCTTGAGCTGGGCCTTCAGCTCTGCCCGCTTGCGACGCGCCTCAGCGGCCTTCTCCAAGGCCTGCTGGCGCTGCTCGGGCGTCAGGGTTGGCAGTGCCATGTTGCCTCCTCGTGACGTCGTGCCCAGAGCGGACGGCGCTCCCGCCCCGCCGACTGGATTGAAGAACGCGCGGAATTCTACGCACACCTGGGGTGTCCCCACAATCCATTGGCGCAGGTCAGAACGCTCCGCAGCCGATATTCACCGATTTGTACCGGTGAATGGTACTTCGTACTCACTTCGCCTGATCCACAAGGCCTCGACTACCAGGTGATTCGGCCTCCCTACCCGCTTGGCAGACCGGACATTCCTCCGGAATCCAAGCAGCCGCGTCGACCCTCGCCAGGGCCCGGTAGGGCAGCGGCAGCGTGGCTCCCGCCGGCAGCCGGTCGACGATCGTGGCCAGGCCCGCGACGGTCGCGCCCGAGCCACCCAGCAGCTCGGCCACCTCCAGCGCGGACCCGCCGGTGGTCACCACGTTCTCGACGATCAGCGCGCGCTCGCCCGCGCCGACCTCGAAGGAGCGCCGCAGCGCCATGGCCCCGCCGGACCGCTCGGTGAAGATCATGCGCACACCGAGCGCCCGCGCGACCTCGTGCCCGATCACCACCCCGCCCATGGCCGGGCCGACCACGACGTCGACCTCGCCACGCCAGGGCTCCGCCAGCGCGCGGCCGAGCGCCTCGGCCACGGCCGGCCACTGGAGGACCACGGCCGACTGGAGGTAGAGGTCGGCGTGCCGCCCCGAGGTGAGCACGAAGTGGCCGCGCCGCAGTCCGCCGGCGCGCTCGTACACCGCCAGCACGGCCTCGGCGTCGAGCGGCCCATCGGAGAACGGCGGTGCGCCGCTGCCCCGGCGGTTGCCGGCGCTCACCGCGCGGCTCCGCGCCCGGCGGCCAGCGCCTCGGCGCTGATCGCCCCGGCCGCCGCGGCCGGGTCGGCGGCCCTGGTGATCGGCCGACCGACGACCAGCAGGTCGGCGCCGGCGGCCAGCGTCGCGCTCGGGGTCGCCACCCGCGCCTGGTCGTCGCCCGCGCTCCCCGGATCGGGCCGGACCCCCGGGCAGACCAGGGTGACGCCGGCGCCGGCGAGCGCCCGCAGCCTGGCGACCTCCAGGGGGGAGCACACCAGGGCCCGGCAGCCCGCGTCCAGCGCCAGGCGGGCCAGGCGCTCGACCGCCGCATCCGGCCGGCCGAGGCCGATCTCCGCGAGGTCGTCGCCGTCCAGGCTGGTCAGCACCGTCACGGCGGCGACGAGCGTGCGCCCGGTCGTGGCCCCAAGCGCCGCCCGCAGCATCGTGGCGCCGCCGGAGGCGTGCACGGTGAGCAGCTCGACGTCGAGCGGGTCGAGCGCGGCCACCGCCCGGCCGACCGTCGCCGGGATGTCGTGCAGCTTGAGGTCGAGCATGACCCGGTGGCCGTCGGCCCGGAGCGCCCGGACCGCCTGTGGCCCCTGCGCGCCGAAGAGCTCGAGCCCGACCTTGACCATGCCGATCGCCGGACCGGCCGCCGCCGCCCACGCCCGCGCCTCGTCGAGGTCGGGAGTGTCGAGCGCGAGCACGACCGGTGATCGGGGTGGCTGCATGCTCCTCCTGCTCCGCCGGGAACGGTGACCGCAGGAAGCGTAGCTCACCATGGCGACAGACCGCCCACACCGCGCCGCGGTCGCTGTCGCGGCGGTGTGGCAAGGTAGCGCCATGCCCGCTGCGCCTCCCGCCCTCGAGCTCGCCTGGGACCAGGTCGTCGGCTGGCGGCTGCGCCGCCACCACCTGGACGAGCGCGCGCCCGGCGGCGACCTGCTGGCGGTCGTCGCCGAGATCGCCGGGCTGCACGCGCAGATCATGTCCTCGGCCGAGCTGACCCTGTGGGCACGGGTCGAGGGCCTGGACCGCGGGGCGGTGCGCGACGCGCTCTGGCGCGACCGCAGCCTGGTCAAGACCTGGACGATGCGCGGCACCCTGCACCTGCTGCCGGCGGCCGAGTTCCCGCTCTGGCAGGCCGCCCTCAGCACCCGGCGCGGCTACCAGCGGGCGGGCTGGCAGCGCGCCTTCGGCGTCACCCTGGAGGAGCTGCAGTCGATGCTGCGCGCGATCACGCGGGCGCTGGACGGCAAGGTGCTCTCCCGCGAGGAGCTGGCGGTCGAGGTCAGCCGCATCACCGGCTCCGCCGAGCTGGGTGACAAGCTGCGGCACAGCTGGGGCTCCCCGCTCAAGCCCGCCGCTTCGCTCGGGCTGCTGTGCTTCGGCCCCAGCGACGGGCAGCTCGTGCGCTTCACGCGGCCCGACCAGTGGCTGCCGGCGTGGCACGGCGACCAGG
>WNGF01001466.1_pt1 | contig 36124 bp, 32 predicted proteins | sample 5400641 | NCBI WGS metagenome assembly WNGF01 (sample SAMN13153371, study PRJNA577476) | soil metagenome | isolation source: 80 cm soil or saprolite under grassland replicate 2 | place: USA:California | collected 2016-06-15 | reverse complement strand
TCCAGCAGATCGCCTCCACCGTCTCCGGGGGCCTCTACCAGAACGCCAAGTGCCCCGGCGCCAACGAGCGCAACCCCGGCGACGACTCGACCCCGTTCACCGACAACGGCACCCTCGCCTGCAAGCCGAGCCAGGTGCCGGTCGGCCCCTAACGTGCGTTCCCCGTGGGAAGCTCGATACTCGGCGGATGGAGATCGGCCCTGCGACCGAGAGCGACCTGCCCGCGCTGCTCCCCCTCCTCCGCGGGTACTGCGACTTCTACGAGGCATCGCCCCCGGACGATGACCTGACCGCGATGGCGCGATCGCTGGTCGCCGCGCCGGACGCCGAGGGCATCCTGCTTGTCGCGCGCGACGGTGACGGTGTCCCGGCCGGTTTCGCGATCGTGTGCTGGAAGTGGTCGAGCCTGCGGGCGTCACGGGTCGCCGTGATGGAGGACCTCTTCGTCACCCCCGAGTCGCGAGGGCGCGGCATCGCCGACGCCCTGATCGAGGCGTGCGCTCGGCGGGCCCGCGAGCTCGGCGCCGCTGCGCTCACGTGGCGGACGGCGCTCGATAATCACCGTGCCCAGGCGGTGTACGACCGCAGCGGCGCCACGTCGGGAACCTGGCTCGACTACGAGCTCGAGCTGGGCTGACGCAGCGAGCGCGCGGCGTCCGAGAGTGGGGCGGAGAGCGGAGGGGGAGGGATTCGAACCCCCGGACCGGCGAACCGGTCAACGGCTTTCAAGGCCGCCGCATTCAGCCACTCTGCCACCCCTCCTGGTGGTCGCCAGAGCGTAGTCGGTGACGGTGCGGGCGCCTGCCATCGCGCCGACTAGGGTGAGGGCCGCGATGGCGCAGGAGTGGCGCAACTGGACGGGAGACCAGCGCTGCACGCCGGCCACTATGGAGCACCCGCAAACGCTCGCGGAGCTCGCCGAGGCGGTGCGGCGCGCCGGCGAGCGAGGGCTCTCGATCCACGCGACCGGCTCGGGCCACTCGTTCACCGACGCTCCGCTGACCGACGGCGCGATGATCCGGATCGAGGCGCTGAACCGCGTGCTGGATGCGGATCGAGAGTCGGGGCTCGTGAGGGTGGAGGCGGGGATCAGCCTGCGCGACCTCAGCGTCGCGCTGTGGGATCTGGGCCTAGCGCTGGAGAACCTCGGCGACATCGACCGCCAGACCCTCGCCGGCGCGATCTCGACCGCCACCCACGGCACGGGCGCGGGGTTTCGAAACCTCTCGGCTCAGGTCGAGGCCCTCGAGCTGGTGCTCGCCGACGGCAGCGTCGTCGAGGTCTCGCCGACGGAGCATCACGACGCCTACCTCGCGGCGCGCGTTGGGTTGGGCGCACTCGGGGTCATCTACTCGGTGACCCTGCGAGCGGTGCCGGCCTTCGTCATGCACCGGGTCGATTCGCCCCGGCCCCTGGAGGAGACGCTCGCCGCGGTGGATGAGCTCGCGGAGCGCAACGAGCACTTCGAGTTCTACGTCTTTCCCGAACGCAACCGCTTCGAGGGCCCGCCGAAGCCTCGGAGCCGAACGAGCGCATACGTCAACGAGATCCTGATCGAGAACTACGCGATGGAGGCTCTGTCGCGGATCGGGCGCCGCTTCCCGTCCACGATCCCGCGCATGGTGGGCTTCGCGTCGCGCCAGTTCTCGCGCGCGGAGAAGACCGATCGCAGCTACCGGATCTTCGCCTCCGAGCGCCGGGTGCGCTTCACCGAGATGGAATACGCGCTGCCGCGCGAGCACGGGCCGGAGGCGGTGCGCCGGGTGCTCGAGTTGGTGCGCGAGCGTCGGTTCCCTGTCGGCTTCCCGATCGAGTTCAGGGTCGTCGCCCCGGACGACGCCTTCCTCAGCACCGCCTACGGCCGGGAGACGGCCTACGTCGCGGTGCACCAGTATCAGGGCGCCGTTTGGGAGCCGTACTTCCGAGCCGTCGAGGAGATCATGTCGGGATACGAGGGCCGCCCGCACTGGGGAAAGCGCCACTTCCAGACGGCGGAGTCGCTCGAGAAGCTGTATCCGCGCTGGCGGGACTTCCAGAAGGTCCGCGCGCGCGTCGATCCGGAGGGACGGTTTCGCAACTCCTACACGGATCGCGTCCTCGGCCCGATTCGCGCGCCTCGCTAGCTGCGGAGGGCGATCCGCACGCCCCACTCGCGCCGCAGGGCTGCGCGCGCGGCAAAGTAGCCGCACATCCCGTGAACGCCGCCGCCGGGCGGGGTGGAGGAGGAGCAGATATAGAGCCCGCGTGCCGGGGTTGCGTAGGGAACCAGGCGGGCGACCGGCCGCGTGAAGAGCTGGCGAAGGTCCTGGGTGCCCCCGTTGATGTCGCCGCCGACGTAGTTCGGGTTGTACGCCTCGATCTCTGCGGCGCTCATCGTGCTTCGATCGAGGATTCGCTCGCGGAAACCCGGGGCAAAGCGCTCCACCTGCGCCTCGATCCGCTCGGACATGTCGACCGCGGAGCCCGCCGGCACGTGGCAGTAGGCCCAGCCGGTGTGCTGACCCGCCGGGGCGCGCGAGGAGTCGAACAGGCTCTGCTGGGCGAGCAGCACGAACGGGCGCTCCGGGCGCTCGCCCTTCCAGACCGCCCGCTCGGACGCCGCGATCTCGTCCAGAGTTCCGCCCAGGTGCACGGTGCCGGCCAGGGCGCATTCGTCGGCGCGCCATGGGATCGGCCCGTCGAGCGCCCAGTCGATCTTGCAAGCCCCGGGGCCGTAGCGGTAGCCGCTCAGCCGCCGGCGGTAGCCCGCGGAAAGCCGGTCCCCCGCGGTGGCCACCACCTGGCGAGGCGTCAGGTCCAGGAGCGTCGCCCGCGCCGGGGGGAGCTCGTCGAGCGAGGACACCGTGTGTGAGGTTTCGATCTCGCCACCGAGCTCCACCAGGTAGGAGGCCAGCGCGTCGGCGAGGTGCTGCGAACCGCCACGCGGGAACGGCCATCCGACCGAGTGCCCGAGCAGCGCCAGCACCAGACCGAAGGCGGCCGTCGCCGGCTTCTCGAGGGGCAGCATGGAGTGGGCCGCTGCTCCGGCGAGGAGCGCGCGAGCACGCTCGCCCTCGAAGCGGCTTCGCGCGAGAGCGCTTGCCGAGCGGAGCGCGGAGAGGCCGAACCTGGCCATCGTCAGCGGATGGCGTGGCAGGCCCAACGGCCCCAGGGCATCGGCCATCAGATCGTCGGCGGCAAAGACCAGCGGAGCGAGCAGGCGGCGGTAGGCGGCGGCATCGCCTCCCAGCGATGCCGCGGTCCCCTCGACCGAGCGATCGAGCACGACGGCCGTCCCGTCGTCCAGCGGGTGGGCCAGCGGCACGTGGGGGTGCACGAGCTCAAGCCCGTGGCGCTCCAGCGGCAGCTCGCGGAGGAACGGCGAGCCTGGCACCAGTGGATGGATCGCGGAGCAGACGTCGTGGACGAACCCGGGTCGCGTGAGCTCGGCCGAGCGCGCGCCGCCCCCCATCGTGTCGGCCCCCTCGAGGACCAGAACCGAGAACCCCTCGCGGGCGATTGCGATCGCCGCCGCCAGCCCGTTGGGTCCCGAGCCGACGACGATCGCGTCGCGGCTACGCTCGATCAGCGCTCCCAGCCGCTCACAGGAAGGCCTTGCCCTCGCCACGATAGGTCGGCACCTCGTCGACGATCCGATCGCCCTCCACCAGGTAGAGCGAGTCGAAGCGCTCGCACAGCTCGCCGGCCTTCGCGTGGCGCATGTACACGCGGTCGCCGATCCGCAGGTTCCGCGCCGCCGCCCCGAGCAGCGGCGTCTGGACTTCCCCGGCTCCCTCCTGCTTGTCGAGGCGCAGCCCTTGCGGGAGGTAGGGCTGGGGCAGGCGATCGGGCGTCGCGGCACCGGAAGCCAGATAGCCGCCGCCGAGCGCGGTGGCGACCCCGGGCCCCGGCCGCCGCACGATCGGGAGCACGAAGAAGGCGGCGGGCCTCAGGTCGAGCGAGCGGTAGGCGTCGAACAGGGTGGAGGCGTAGAAGCCGGAGCCGGCCGAGAGCTCCGTCGCGGTGCCCGCGGCAGCGGTGCGGGCGAGGCTGCCGGTGCCGCCCCCGTTGACGAACTCCAGCTGTGCGAGCTCGCGAACCGCGTCGACCATCAGCGGCAGGCGCCGGTGGATGTCGCGCTCCGAGGCCGCCTGCATCCACCGGATCGCCGCGCTTCGCAGCGGATGGCCCGGGATCCTGTCGCCGACCCCGGCGATGTGGCCCTCGTACGCCATCAACCCGGCGAGTCGCAGGCCCGGTCGGCGATCGATCTCGACCGCGATCTCGCGTGCCTGCTCCGGCGTCCGGACCGGGGAGCGCTTGGGCCCGATCCGCGCCAGCCTGCCCCCGAGCGGCCACCAACCCACGTCGAGCTCGAGGCACACCCGGACCTGGGTGTCGTCGTCGATCGCCGACTCGATCAGGTCGAGATGAGCCGAGCTGTCGACCATCGGCACCGGCGCCCGCCGAGGCTCCAGCGCGGCGAGCTCGACGAGCTTCGCGATCGCGTCGCGGTCCACCGTCGGGTAGGCGACGACGATGTCCTCGAAGCCCTGAGCTTCCAGGAAGAGCGCCTCGGGAAGCGTGAAGGTGAGGATGCCCTGAAAGCCCGGGTCGAGCTCGAAGATTCGCCGCAGCACCCCGACGGAGCGCACGGACTTCGAGGCGATCCTGATCGGCTTGCCGCCCGCCTGGGCGAGCATGAAGCGGGCGTTCGCATGCAGCGCGTCGAGGTCGACGAACGCGAAGGGCGCCGCAACCGAGCCGAACATTGACTCATAGAGCGCGTAGAGCGCCTCCGGTTCGGGCGCCGCCGTCGCGGTCGGGGCGCCGGTTTTCGTGGTGCCCTCCACCGCGCGAGCGTAGCGCCTGTTAACACCTAGAATCGATGGCCGTGCCCCGGAGAGGTGGCCGAGTGGCTGAAGGCACTCGCCTGCTAAGCGAGTAGGGGGCGCAAGCTCTCTCGAGGGTTCGAATCCCTCCCTCTCCGCCTGAGGATATGACCGATCGCGTCGTCGTAGATCCCGTTCTTGGCCACAAGCTGGCCTTCCGCAGCGAACTCGACGACGAGGGGACTGAGGTCACACGCATCGAGATGTGGGTCGAGCCCGGCGGAGGCGTGCCCCCCCATGTCCACCCCTCGATCGAGGAGAGCTTCACGGTCCTCGAGGGCACGGCCGAGCTGCTCGGGGGCCGCAGCTGGCGACCGGCCGGGCCCGGCGAGACCGTAGTCGCCTCGCCCGGCACCCGTCACGCTTACCGCAACCGCGGGGACGGGGTCGCCCACCTGATCTGCATCGCGAAGCCCGCCTCCGCGTCGCTCGAGGAGTTCCTGACGGAGGCGGCGGAACTGAACCGCAGGGGCTTGCTCACCAAATCCGGGCTGCCGAAACGGCCGGCAGCGATCCTTCCCGCCGTCGCCCTCGCGCATCGCCACAGCGAGATGGTGACCCTGGGGTTTCCCCTGCCGCCGGCACCGATCCAGCGCCTGCTGTTCGAGCCGCTCGCACGGCTGGCAGAGCGGCGCGGCGTCGCCTGAGTGCTTCGCGGGATCCGAGTCCTTGTCTTCGTGGCGGCGGCCTCGTGGCTCGCGCTGGGCTGCGGCGGGTCTCAGGCCCCGACGGTGAGGCCGCACGCCGTCGAGGCCTCCCCGCCCTCCGCCGAAGCGGGCCGCTCGGGATCGCGGCTGAGGCTCGTCCGGCACGGCCAGCCGATCGTCTGGCTGCGGCACGGGGCGAGCGTTCCGATCCGCGCCACGCCACACGGCAGGACGGTCGAGACGCTCGGATACCATACCGAATTCGGCTCGCCCACTGTGCTTGCGGTGTTTCGCCGCGAAGGCAGGTGGGCGGGCGTCCCGACGCCGCTGCTGCCGAACGGCGTGCTCGGGTGGGTGAAGCTCGATCCCTCCAAATTGAGGGCGGGGTGGACTCGCTACTCGATCGATGTCGATCTCTCGAACCGAACTACCGAGCTTCGGCTCGGTGACCGGGTCTTGCGATCGTTCACCGTCTCGGTTGGCGCGCCGAGCTCGTCCACTCCCACCGGCCGCTTTGCGGTGACCGACACGTTTCGCGGCGATCTCAACCCGGCGTATGGCTGCTGCGCTGTCGCGACCACCGCCATCCAGCCGGATCTGCCTTCGGGGTGGCTCGGCGGCAACCGGATCGCGATCCACGGGACGTCGGGCCCGCTCGGGGAGGCGAATTCACAGGGGTGCGTCCGGGCGTCCGACACCGACGTCAGGGCACTGGTCGCGCGGGTTTCCCTCGGAGCACCGGTCCTGATCCACGACTAGGTTCCATGGCGAGCCGTGGCTCGCCCGCGCGACGTGGGTCCGAGCTAGGGCGCGGCTTCGAGCTGCTCGGCGAGCGCCGCCGCGAGATCGGCGGCGACATCGTCGATGTCGGCGAACAGGTCCCGGTCGCCGACCAGGCCGAAGTAGACCCCGCCGTCGAAGCTGACGACGCCGATCGCGAGCGAATGGCCCTGCGGGGACAGCGGCACGAAGGGATAGACCTCGAGGACGCGGCGTCCCAAGAGGTAGAAGGGCATCTGCGGCCCGGGGACGTTCGAGACCACCAGGTTCCACGTCAGGGGCCGGGCGAGGACGTCGGCCAGGACGCGGTTGATCGTCGGCGGGGTCCAGCCGGTCGCCTCGATCACGAGGGACGCGGCCCTCGCCTGCTCTGACTCCTTGACGCGCGTCGTCCGCTCGTGGACGACCCGCAGGCGCTCCAGTGAATCGGGCTGGCCAATCGGCAGCGCCACGATCAGCGTCGCGATGCGGTTGCCGAGCTCCAGGTGCTCGTCCGGGCGGCGCACGCTCATCGGCACGAGGGCGACGAGGTCCTCGGGAACGTCTTCGCCGCGGCGCTCGAACAGCCGACGCAGCCCGCCGGCGGCGATCGAGAGGATCACGTCGTTGACTGTCGCCCCGGTGTCGCCGCGGGCGGCCTTGACCGCGTCGAGCTGCGTCTTCACGAACGCCACCCGGCGGTCGCGTCCGATCTCGCGGTTGAGGAAGGTGCGCGGGGCGCTCGGGCCGCGGGCGGCGAGGCTCGCGAAGCCCTCCGCGGTGCGCATCACCGCTCCTGCCGTGTCGCGCGGCATGATCAGGGCGTTGCGGGCGGCCTTGCGCGCGGCGCGCAGCGGGGAGCGGATGCGGTCGCTCGCCGCGCGGACGAAGAGCATCTCCGGGCTGGGCGCGTCCGGGTCCCAGCGCTCCTCCGGCACGGGCATCTCGGTCCCCTCGGGGTTTGGGTCGAGCATGATCGTCCCCACGTCCACCGCCGAGACGCCGTCGACCAGCGCGTGATGGGTCTTGGAGATGTAGGCGTGGCGCCCGCCCTCGAGGCCCTCGATCAGGTAGAGCTGCCAGAGCGGACGCTCGAGGTCGAGGGGCTGGGACATCACGCGGCCGATCAGCTCTCGCAGCTGCGCCTCCGATCCCGGCCGTGGCAGCGCGGTGTGGCGGACGTGCCAGCTCAGGTCGAAACGGGCGTCGTCGGCCCATACCGGGTTCGTGAGGCCGAGCGGGGTGGAGGTGACCTTCTGGCGAAACCGCGGCACGAGAGCGAGCCGCTTCTCGACGTGCTCCAGAAGCTCCTCGAGTCCCGGTGGCTCGCCCTCGAGGATGATCGTCGCCCCGACGTGTACGTGGATCGGCCCCCGCTCGGCGAGGAGCGAGGACATGTCCGACGGCGAGAGTCGCTCGCTCACCGGCGCGAGCCTACCGGGCCCGACCGGGTCAGCCCAGGTAGTCCACGTGCCACCACTCGTCCGGCCCGTGGACCTTTCCCCAGCCGTAATTGGCGCCGATCTGATCGACCACCCAGCGCATCTCCGGCGTTGCCACGTCCACGGCCGTGCCCAGCTCGTGTGAGGACGTTCCCGGCGGGTTGGCCGGCGCGCCCTTGCCCGAGAGATAGAGGTGGTACAGGTAGGCCTGCTGGTCGTAGGTGCGGTACGCGCTCAGCGGGCCGTCCGGGTAGAGGTCGACGTTGTAGAGGCGAAGCGACTCCTCCCGCATCGCGTTCCAGGCGGCCGCCGCGGCGGAGGTGAGGTAGAGCGGCCCCGAGGGGGAGGGAATCGAGCCCAGGCCCGGCGCGGGGGCACCCGAGCTCCCGGACGCGCCGCTCGGAATCTGGATCTCCTGCCCGATGATCACGTACGTGTCCTCGGGAATCCCGCTGTAGGCGGCAAGGGTGGCGACGCTGAGGCCGTTGGCGGTGGCGATCGACCACAGCGTCTCGCCGGGCTGCACGACATGGGTAGCGACCGGCGCGCCGGAGGACGAGGAGGATTGGCTCGCCGTCGTGTCGGCACCGCTCGCGAGCGCGGCGGCTGCCTCGGCCTCTGTGGGGATCTGGATCGTCTCCCCGGCGTAGACCTGCGCATCCTCGGCGACGCCGTTGTACGCGGCAAGGGAGCGGGTCGTGAAGTTGTTCGCCGCCGCGATCGACCAGAGCGTCTCGCCCGGCAGGACGGGGTGCGGCACTGCTGCGAAGGCTGTTGAGCAGAGGATGGGCAGGGCCACCACCATGCCGGCGAGCGGTCCCGCGATCCCTCGGCGGCGCATGTGGAGCTCCTTTCCTCTGTATCGGAAGCTCCGGACTTCTCAAGCTGTCCCGTCTCTCCTGCCGTGGACAACGGGAGTTATGCGTTCTGAACGCAGGCTTGCCGCGCGCGGCGGCGGGCGAGCACGAGGCCCGCGGCTACAATCGGCCGCCGGGGCTCGACCCCGTTCCGCGCCCGTAGCTCAGTTGGATAGAGCGTTGGTCTACGAAACCAAAGGTCACAGGTTCGAATCCTGTCGGGCGCGTCCTGACCCTCCAGGCCATCGCGGCCTCCCACACATCTAGCCGGACGACCTGGCGGATATTCGAGTTAATTGACCGAGGAGTCGCGGTCTAGTCGCCCAGCGGGTTGACAAGGGCCTCGCGGTCGCTTGCGAGGCTCGCCGACGGGTCGGCGGGAGCGAACAGGCGGATCTCCTCACTCTTGCCCTTGAGCGGTATGGCCGGTCGATCCTCCCAGCCGTCGGCGGAGCTGAGGCGGGTCTTCGTCGCTTCGGTGATCAACACGTCATCCCCGGTTTGCCGGGTCGCCGATTCGACCCGAGCCGCCGTGTTCACCGCATCGCCGATCACCGTGAAGTCAAGCCGACCTCCTCCGCCGATCGTGCCGACGACCACGCTGCCCGTGTTGACGCCGAGCCCGACGCCGAGCCCGCCCCGGAAGCGGTCGCGCACCCTCGTGGCGATCTCGTTAGCGGCGGCCACCGCACGGTCGGCGTGGTCGGGGTGACGCTCGGGCGCTCCAAACACGGCAAGCAGGCCGTCGCCGATGAATTTGTTGGCGTGTCCGCCGTGGGCGGTGATCACCGGGACGACGATCTCGTAGAGCTCGTTGAGGCGTGCCACGACCTCGCGCGCGGGCGCCCTCTCCGAGAACGAGGTGAAGCCGCGGACATCCATGAACAGGATCGAGACCTCGAGCTCCTCGCCGCGCAGGTCGGCCCCGTCGCGGGCAACGCGGTCGGCGAGGTCGGGATCGACGAACGTCCCGAAGGCCTCCCGCAGGCGCTCGCGCTCCTGAAGCCCGGAGACCATTCGGTTGAAGGCACGCGTCAGGGCACCGGTCTCATCTGCGGACCCGACAGGTACGCGCACGGTCAGGTCACCCGCGCCGACCCTGTCTGTCGCCTCCTGCAGACGATGGATCGGCGAGACGACCGAGTCCGCGAGCAGGATGGTGAAGGCGAGGCAGAAGGTAAGCCCGACGGCGAGCGCGACGCCGACGGCGGTGAGCAGCTCACCGAGCCCGGGCTGTCCCTCCTCGACCAGCCCGACGACGAGGACGGCGACGCCGACGCTGATCGCGGGCAGTGCGGCGATCAGCCGTCGCCGAAGTGGCAGGCTGATCGCCTCGACCTCGGCCTCGTCCGATAGCTGCGAAGCGATGTCGTCCAGCACGGGCTGCATCGCGCGCTCGAACAAGAGAAATGCGACGCCGGCGCCATACGCCAGGACGACTAACGACCCCACGAAGAGCACGGGAATGGCCCAGGCCCCGAGCCCCAAGAGCCACGTGGCGAACACGCACCAGGCGAGCCCAGCGAGGCGAGAGTATCCACCCCGCCACCACAGCCGCAGGAGCTCGTAGGGCGCCGAGGCCGCGGACCGCCAGGCGGCGAGGGCGTCTTGCTCGCTTCGCGCCCCCTCGATCCAGCGGACGATCGGCTCCCACCGGGCGCGGAAGTAGCGGAGGGTCATGAACGCGTAGAACTCTTGGCCGGCGACGGCCGCGCCGGCGAGAAGCGCAAACTGCTCCAGCGAGATGTCCACGTAAAGAGCTAGGCCCGCAACCCCGCCGATCACCACGAGGTACTCGAGCCGCAGGGCGACCGCGAGCACGTCTCGCGGATAGTGGGCGCCGAGCCTCTGGTACCAGCGGGTGAACATCTCAGTGTCGCCGTCGCGTCCGTGCCACGGGCTCGACGATTCTAGGAACGAAGGGCGGTCGCTGCGCAGGTTCCCCGTCATGCAAGCGGGCCGTCGGCGCCGACTCGGCGAGTCGATAGCGGTGGCTCCTGACTACCGCAAGTAGGTCCCCGGGTCGCCGGCGAACTGCTCGGCGCAGGCGAGCGAGCAGAAGAAGTACGTCTCTCCATGGTGGCGCAGCTGCCCGGCGCTCTCGGCCGGATTGACCGCCATGCGACAGACCGGATCAATCGGCAGCTCCTCGTCCTCGGTGCCGGACCTGGATGCTCCATAGATCGTCACTGACTGGCTGACGTTCTTGAACCGGCGCTCCCCGCGCCGGTCAAGGTCTAAGTCCAGCGACTCGCCCGCCGCCTTTCGAGTCGCCTCACTCAGCAAGACGTCGTTACCGCCGGCCGCGGCGGCGATGCGGGCCGCCAGGTTCACCGTCGATCCGAACCAGTCCCCACCGCGTTTCACAGCGGCCCCTGTGTGCATGCCAACCCGGACGACTGGGAACTGTGGCCGGGTTCCTAGCTCCTCGACTATGCGAAGCCCAAGCTCGATGGCCTGGTCCGGCTCCTCGACGCGAATCATCATCGCGTCGCCGAGGGTCTTCACCTCGTCGGCGCCGTGGTCCGGAAGCAGCTCGCGTAGGCAGTCGCAGAAGTCCGCGGCGAGCTCAGCCGCCTCCTCGTCCCCGTGGGCCTCGGTCAGCGCGGTGAAGCCCGCCAGATCCGCGAACAGGAAGGTCTGTGTGCGGGAATCCGTCATCGCCCGCTGCACATCTTCTCGGACCATGCGCGAGTGGATACGTCGATCCCTCGCGCAGATACCCCCCTAGGGTATGTATGATCCGGGGTGCCGATGAAGTCGATCGCCTCGCCACAGAGCCCAGCGTCCAATCTGAACCGCCTGGCCGTGAGCGCCACGACCCATTGCCTAACGGGTTGCGCGATCGGCGAGTTCACCGGGATGGCGCTCGCCACGGCGCTCGGCTGGGGAAACGCGGCCCAGATGATCGCCGCGATCGTCCTCGCGTATCTCTTCGGCTTCGGCCTCACGGCGAGGCCCCTGATCGCGGCAGGGCTCGGGGCGGGAGCGATCGTCTCGACCGCGCTCGCCGCGGACACGGTGTCGATCACGATCATGGAGGCGATCGACAACGTCACCGTCGTGCTGATCCCGAATGCGATGGACGCGGGCCTGACCGACCCTCTCTTCTACGGCTCGATTGCTGGCGGCTTTGCGATCGCCTATCCGTTTGCGTTCTGGGCCAACCGCTACCTGATCGCGCGCGGGAAGGGTCACGCCGTCGTTCACGAGCACCACGGCCACGGCTCGGAGCCCGAGCCCGCCTGAGCGATGCCGGAGACCGGCTACCTTCCGGCGCTTCGCTTTCGCTTTCTTACGCGCGTCTACGACCCGGTCGTACGCTGGACCACCAGGGAGGAGAACTTCAAGCGGCGCCTGGTCGATCAGGCGGAGCTTCGTCCGGGTCAAGGTATTCTCGACCTCGGCTGCGGCACCGGGACGCTCGCGCTGATGGTCAAGAAGATCGAGCCCGCACCAGAGCTTCGATCGCGTGCTCGCGACGCTCTTCTTCCACCATCTGACCGACGACGTCAAGCAGCGGACGATCGTCGAGATCGCCCGCGTCCTGAAGCCGGGAGGAGAGCTCCACGTCGCCGACTGGGGGCGCCCGCAGGATCAGCTCATGCGCGTCGCCTCGTGGCAGATCCGCCTCCTCGACGGCCGCGAGCCGACGAGGGCGGTGATCGCCGGCGCCCTGCCCGACCTATTCGAGGCCGGCGGACTGGTTGACGCCGCGGTCACCGGGCGCCTTCGCACCCCCTTCGGCACTCTGGCCCTCTATCGAGCCGCCCGCCCGGAAGAGGCTGCGCCGGGCGCGTAATTGGAGCGTGGAGCGGACAGTGCACGCCATCCTCGTGATTTCATCCTGCCGCGGGGTGATTTCGGACGGACGGGGACGTAGAGTCTCGCCGTGGCCTATCGCATCGATGTCACTCCGCTCGATTTTGCGATGGTCTTCGGCGGTGCCATCCCGACGGTCACCGGTACGTTGACCGGCGCATTCCCCGGAACGTCGACAAAGCTCGCGCCGGATACCGCAGTGCCGATCCCGGGCGCGCCGCCGACCAGCGTGCTGTTTCCCGCTGCGCTGTCGGGCGCGTTTCCGGCATCGGTGGTTCTCAGCGACACCGGAGCCGCGACTGGTCAACTGTTTCGCTCCGGCGAGATCACGTTACCGTCGTCACCGGGGCAACTCACCCTGCTCACCGCCGTCGGAGCCATTCCCGCGACTGCCGTTACGGCATTCGGCGCGTCACTCGGCGGGACGCAGCTTTCGACGCCTATCGCCGACTGGGCGAAGCTTCTCCTCGGGGCGTTCCTCGGCTTCGGCCCGCCCGAGGCGATCACGATCACCTCGGCGACCATCACCCCCGGCACCGGCAGCCTTTCGATTGCCGTCACCGGCTCCGTCACCTACCGGTTTTTCCTATTCATTCCATTCACGCAGACGTTCACGCTCAGCACGACCGTCACGATCGCGCCGTCGGGTGATGGCATGCGAACCGATCGGATCGTCTCGGTCGTGCCGACCGGAACGACGCTGACGCTGCCCACGACCATGGGCACCCGGTTCTCGGTGCCGTTCAACGCGTTCAACGGAACCCTCACCGACAGGCTCGAGCCCATCATCAATCGGGCGATCCTCAATGCGGTCGACGCCACCTTGCGCGCGCAAATGCCACCGATGCGACGCACGCCGACGTGCGTCGTCTCGGCGCGCACGGTCCGGATCACGAGTTCCGGGATCAGCGCTCAGATCATGCTCGCCGACTTCGGCCCGGCAGTCGTCGCGTTACCGCGCACGCTCGCGCTGTCGGTCACACCGTCACCCGTGCCGAACGTCCAGCGGACGTACACGTTCGGCGTCGTCGATCGTGCCGATCAATCGCCGCTCGCCGGCGCGACAGTCGCGCTGACGAATCGCAACCCGACCACGACTCAAACGCGTCTCACCGACGCGCAAGGCAACGCGACGTTCACCATTAGGCTGCGCACGCAAACGGTCGGCGGCAGCGCGCATCTGGACGGGGATCCGCGCGTGCTTCAACCGTATGCGGTAGCGACCGCCCCGGGCGCCCAAGCGACGACGCTTTTCCTCACCTTGGTCGAGCCCGCTTGACAGCGTGGAGGTCGCCGCCCTCCGCATATGACTGGGCCGCTTGCAAGGACTCGTCGCCCGGGCGGAGCCGATCGTCCGACGCTGACGACCGGCGCCCGGCCGAGTTGACAACGGTCGGCGTACCGGGCGCGTCTTGACGCGCAAATTCTCAGCTTCCGTTGATCAGCCCGACCAAGGTCCCCCGCGATACGGCGGCGAACAGGAAGCCGGGCGACTGGCCGGGGGCCAAGGTCAGCTTGGCCCGAACTACCTCCACTCCCTCATAGCGATCGCGGACCACCTCGACCCCGGCCACCGAGTCGCTGATCGGCTCACCGTTAATGGGCTCTCGGGCATTGCGGGCGAGCGAACTTCTGAGGGCGGAGGCCACCTCACCCGCCCGCTCCGCCGTACCGCCAAGCACGCAGAGCACCTCACGTTCGGTTTTTGAGACACCAAGGGCCACCAAGTCGACGCCGAGCTCGGTCGAGAGTAGGAGCTTGTCCGGGATCAGCCGGGCCGCAACCACATCGCCCAAGCAGTCGGCCGCAGCGCGGTAAGTCGGCTCGTCGAGCAGACGATCGCCCCGACCGAGCAGCGCATCGCGCGCAGTCTCGGAGATGGCCAGCACGGTTCGGTTGCGGCTAAAGGCGTCGCGGGCTCCGAGGCCGAAGACGCCGGACCGCAGCAGCGGCCCGGGAACGACGGCATAGTCGCCGATGTCCAACAACTCGAGCTGGGCGACCCGCCGCGCCCGACCGCCTGCCTCGACCAGTCTCTGACCAAGTTGCCGGCCGTCGACCCCGTCGAGGCGCAGGCCGAAGGCGTAGGACCCGCCCACCGAAACCAACCGCTTGGCCGTCAGCGGGTCGAAGGCAAAGCGCCGACGAAGACGCCGAGCCTCCTCGATCACGCTGCCGGCGTTTGGACCCAAAGCGTCGCCGATCAACTCAGCCCCGGCGCCGGTTTGCGCAACCAGCTGCGGATCGGCCCACCCGACCCCGAGTGAGCCGTGTGCCCCGCCTCCGCCGACGGCGGCCAAGGCCTCGGCCAGGGGCCCGCTGGGGGACGGGGTGGTTTGCGTGTCCCCGCAACCAGCCACCGCAAGCGTCACGGCGACGACGAACCCCGTCGCGACCCCGAAGATCGCTCGTCCGATCGGCACTGAGCCCGCTCTGCGCCCCAAGCGATCAAGTGTCCACGAAAGCGGAGGAACTCCCAAGCGCCGACCGGCTAGGAAAGCTGGCTCAGATACGAGGCGCGCTCAGGGAGCATCGCCTAGGTTAGGCCGAGCATGGCGCGCAGGTTCAGCCAGGTCGACGTCTTCACGACTACGCCGTACGCGGGCAATCCGGTCGCGGTGGTGGTCGACGGCGACGGTCTGACCACTGAGGAGATGCAGAGGTTCGCGCATTGGACGAACCTCTCCGAGACCACGTTCGTGCTGCCCGCGACCGCGCCGGACGCGGACTACCGGGTGCGGATCTTCACCGTGGCTTCCTCGGGCGACACGCCGACCCCGACCGCCTCGGAGCTGGCGTTCGCGGGCCACCCGACTCTCGGCACCTGCCACGCCTGGCTGGAGACTGGCCGGAAGCCGAAGGGGGACGAGGTCGTGGTGCAGGAGTGCGCCGCGGGCTTGATCCCGGTGCGCCGGACCGAAGCCGGACTCGCGTTCGCCGCGCCGCGCCTGATCCGCTCCGGGCCGATCGAGGAAGAGCTGGTGCAGCACATCGCGTCGCTTTTGAGGATCGACCGGGCCGAGATCCTGGACGCCGAGTGGGCCGATAACGGGCCGGGGTGGGCCGCCGTCCTGTTGGAGAGCGCCGATGCGGTGCTCGCGCTGCGGCCCGGCCCCGTCGACCTGGACCTGGGCGTGGCGGGTCCCTGCCCGGAGGGCTCGCCGCAGGCGTTCGAGGTGCGGGCGTTCTTCCCGAAGGACGGCGCCACGGTCGAGGACCCGGTCACCGGAAGCCTGAACGCGTCGCTTGCGCAGTGGCTGTTGCGAACCGGCCGCGCGAGTGCGCCCTACGTCGCGAGCCAGGGGACGGCGCTGGGCCGCTCGGGCCGCGTCCACGTCTCCCGCGATCCCGACGGCACCATCTGGGTGGGGGGCGGGACGGTCACCTGCATCACCGGCCAGGTCGAGCTGTAGGCGGTCTGAGCGCCGCTATAAGTTTCGTCCCTCACTGGCACCAGCAGAGGAGGAGGCCGTGGAAGCTCTGGGAGTGACGACGCAGGCGGCGGCGCCGGGATACCAGCGCTACAGGGTGATGTGGGCGCTCGTTCCCGCGATGGCGATGGTGATGATCGACTTCACCATCGTCAGCATCTCGGCGACGACGATCCAGCGCGACCTCGACCTCTCGTCGACCGGCGTGCAGTGGATGGTCACCGCCTACGCGCTGGCGACCGCGGCATTCATCGCCCTGGGCGGTCGGCTCGGGGACATCATCGGCCACAAGCGGATCGTCGCGATCGGGGTCATCGTGTTCGCGGGCTTCTCGCTCCTCTGCGGGCTGACCCCAGACGGGTGGGGCTCGGAGCCGTGGATGATCGTTTGCCGAACCTTCCAGGGCATCGGCGGGGCCCTGCTGATCCCCTCGACCACGGTGCTCGTGCTCAACTCCTTCCCGCCCGAGGAGCGGGGCAAGGGCCTTGCCGTGTTCTTCATCGTGGCGGGGCTGTTCACGGCGGTGGGGCCGATCGCAGGGTCGTACCTGACCGAGTACTGGACCTGGCGGGCGATCTTCTGGATCAACGTGCCGGTCGCGCTGCTCTCGCTGACCGAGTTCGCGTTCGTGAAGATCTCCGACGTCGCGCATCCAGCTCGGATCGACTGGGGCGGCGCTCTCCTCAGCGTCGCGGGAATGGGGCTGACCGTGGTCGGCATCCAGCAGTCGACGGTGTGGGGGTGGGGCGACCCGGCGACGCTGGGCTCGATCGCCGCCGGCGTTGCGCTGCTTGTCGCCTTCGTCTTCTACGAGCGAAACCAGGAGGCTCCGCTGATCGACGTGCGGGAGATCGTCGCCAGCCGTCCCTTCCTGGTGGACTGCATCCTCACCCTGCTCCTCTTCTTCACGTGGCTCGCCGTCTTCTTCTTCGGCAGCATGTACTTCCAGGTCTCGGTCGGTCAGCCGCCAGCCCAGGCCGGATTCTCGATCCTGACGATGTTCTATTCGTTCTTCGCCGCGTCGCGGATCGGCGGCGGGATGCTGGACAAGACCGGCGCCAAGATTCCGGTCTCGCTCGGCCTGCTGGGGATCGCGGTGGGGCTGTGGCTGTGGGGCGGGGAGCTTTCCGAGCTCAGCCACACCGGCACGCTCGCCGGCATGCTGGTCACCGGCGCCGGCTTCGGGCTCGCGATGTCGGCGCTCAACACGGATGCGCTCGACCGCGCCCCCGCCGCCAGCCGGGGCGTCGCCTCCGGAGTGATCCAGTCGTTTCGCAACTTCGGCTCGGCCCTGGGCATGGCGATCCTCGGCACGATCGTGCTCACCGACGCGCCCGACCAGGCCGCGAACGGAAGCGTGGCGGCCGGGGAGGCGGTCGCGAAGGGCTTCGCCGATTCCCTGCAGACCGCCTTTTACGTGGGCGCGGCCGTGATGCTGGTGGCGTTCGTGCTCGCCCGGCTGTTGATGCCCTCCGGCAAGCAGGCCGGCGTCGAATAGTCGCGCGCCGGCGACGCGTGAACCCGGAGCAATCCGGAGCTCCGGCCGCGCGCTAGCGTCCCGCGAAGCGCGCGACGAGCGGCGTGACGACGCGCTGGAGCGCCGGTGGCGGCGAGCACATGACGGTCTCGTCGCGGAAGCGCTGGGCCAGGTCGGCTGCCCAGGCCGCCCCGCGGAAGCTCGTCGGCAGGTTGCGGCGGTTGTAGAGCCCCTCGCGCGCCGCGCGTGCGGTCTCGATGAGGAACTCCTGGAGGCGTCCCGCCGGAATCACCTGCGCTCGCAGATGGGCCTGGCGGCCGCTGGTGTTCTTCAGCTCGTGTCTGACGTTGCGCGCCACCAACACAGGACCGTCCTCCGGGACGAGGTCCCGCCAGGAGCCATCGAGCTTCACCCGGGCGGCGCCCTCCAGGACCTCCCAGTGCTCCTCGAGCGAGGGGTGGAAGTGCTCCGGCAGGTGCCCTCCGTCCTCGAGCCAGGTGTCGACCCACAGGTTCTCGCCGTCGGCCCGGAAGGAGTACGTGGCCGCGTGGATCGGATCGTGCACCTTCTCGGCGGTCGTCTCGGTCATCTGGCGTGCAACTCCGCGCGCTAACCGCTCCGCGCGCCGAAGTCGGCCGTGTAGATGCCGCCGACGCCGGCGGGGATCAGCGGCGTGCCCCAGGTTACGCCGACGCCGATGTCCCGGAAGCTGTGGCGCAGGATGTTGGCGCGATGCTCCGGACTGTGCATCCACGCCTTGACGATCTCCCTCGGGGTGCCGAGCGTGGCCGCTCCCCATGCGATGTCCTCACCGTATGACCAGCTCGACAGCCCGGTCTTGATGTAGCCGGCACGGCGCAGGCGGTGAAGCAGATCCGGCTCGCCAGGGCACTGGTGCGAGAAGCAGCTGTGCTGATCCATGTAGGAGCTGTGGCGCCGAGCGGCCTTCTTGAGCTGCCTGTTCGGGCGCAACCTGCGCATGTGGTGCTGGTGTCGCCGGTTGTTGATCAGGCAGGTCGCGGCACGGGCGGCCGCCTTCGTGCTGCCGATGGTGGGCAGGATGTCCGCCCCAGCGCACGCCCGAGCCTGGGCCGAGCCGGCGAAGGTCGGAACCACCAGGAGCACCGCCGCGGCCACCGCGACGATCGCGACGACAGCCCGCGGTCTGCGGCCTTTACCCGGCGCCCGACTCGGCGCCACATCGCTTGTCCCGCCTCGAGCCATTGCAGCCCTTCTCTACAGGGTCCTACCCTAACCGCGCGCCGTCAAGCCCGGTGAGTGGCGCGGCGCCGTGGATGCGAGGGAATAATCGATGCGGTGAGGCGCGCGAACGCCCTTCGGCTCGCCATGCCGCTCGTGGTCGCGGCCTTCTTCTTGATCGGCGCTCGCGCTCACGCCAAGGCGCCCCTCGGCCTCGGCGACTGCGGCCCGACCCGAGGCGTCTTCCAGTGCGTCGGGCTGGTGCAGACCTGGGACGGCGTGCCCCTCGACACCACCGTGACGCTGCCCTCACGCGGGGCGAGGCACCTGCCGCTGGTCACGGAGATCCACGGTTTCGGCAACAGCAAGTACGAGTACCTGGACCCCGAGTCCACCGCGTACACCGATAACGCGTTCGGGTGGGCTGAGGACGGCTACGCCGTCCTCACCTACACCGCGCGCGGGTTCTGGGGATCCTGCGGGACACCGGAATCGCGGTCAGCGAACCCGGACGCATGCGCCGCCGGCTACATCCACCTGGCCGACGTCAGATACGAGGCGCGCGACACCCAGGAGTTGATCGGGCGGCTGGTCGACGAGCACTACGCCGATCCGCGTCGGATCGGCGTCACCGGCGATTCCTACGGCGGCGGCCAGTCGCTGGAGCTGGCGGCGCTCCGGGATCGGGTGATGCTGCCCAGCGGGCGCCTCGTTCCCTGGCGCAGCGACGACGGACGGCCGCTGAGGATCGCCGCCGCCGCTCCCGTGATTCCATGGAGCGATCTCGTATATGCGGCGGCGCCCAACGGCCGCGTGTCGGCGACGGGGATCACCGGACGGCGGCGAGCTACCTCCCCTGTCGGCGTAGAGAAGGCGTCGTTCGTCAACGGGATCTTCGCCGCCGCCCAGTTCGCGACGGGCCCGGGCCAGCCGGTGGGGGAGCCGTTCGTGCCGGGACGGCCCATGGGCTTCCTCGCCCCGCCTGGTTTGGACCCGGACGCCGACGTCGCCTCCTGGGTGGCGCGCACGGACGCTGGCGAGCCGTACGACGACGCCGAGGCTCAGGCAATCGTCCACCAGCTCGTGAGGTTTCACTCCCCGTACTACATCGACCACGGGGTGCGGCCACCTCCGTTGCTTCTGGCGGCGGGGTTCACGGACGATCTCTTCCCGGTCGACGAGGTGCTCCGGTTCGCGAATCGCACCCGGAAGCTGTATCCGCGCTCGCCGGTGTCGCTGCTGCTCGGCGACTTCGGACACCAGCGCGCGGCGAACAAGCCCACGGAACGATCCGCGCTTCTGCGACGTATCCATGCATGGTTCGACCGCTACCTGCGCGGGAAGGGTCAGCGGCCGCGAAACGGCGTAACCGCGTACTTCCAGACCTGCCCGCGCTCCAAGCCGCCTGGCGGCCCGTTCCACGCCGCGGAGCTCGCCGGGCTGGCCCGCGCCGTGGTTCGGTACGAGGGTCGTGGAGCGCAGACCATCGACTCGGGCGGAGGCGACCCCGCCGTCGCCCAGGCCATCGACCCCGTGGCCGGCGGTGGCGACGGGTGCGTCTCGACCGGCGCCGAGAAGGCCCCCGGCACGGCCCGCTACGCGATGAAGCCGGCCGCTGATCGCTCGCGCACCCTTATTGGGGCGCCTCGGGTCAGGGCTCGGCTGACGCTGAGCGGAGCTTCCCCCGCCGATGCGCAGATCGCCGCTCGCCTCTGGGACGTCGCGCCCGGCGGCGGCTCGCAGCGGCTCGTCGCCCGCGGGCTCTACCGCCCCTCGGACGGCCGCAACGCCTGGCAGCTACACCCGGCGGCCTGGAGGTTCAGGCGAGGCCATGCGCCCGAGCTGGAGCTCCTGGGGTCGGATGCGCCGTACGCGCGGCCCTCGAACGAGCCGTCCGACATCGAGGTGCGCGATCTGCGGCTCACGCTTCCGGTTCGCTAGCGACCGCCGTCCGGGGCGGGCTTCTAACGGGCGAAGCGCGCGACCAGGGGGACGAAGATGCGCTGGACGGCGGGAGGCGGGGAGCACATCACCGTCTCGTCGCGAAAGCGTTGCGCCAGATCGGCCGCCCAGACGGCGCCGCGGAAGCTGGTCGGCAGGTTGCGGCTGTTGTAGAGGCCCTCGCGCGCCGCACGCGCGGTCTCCGTGAGGAACTCCTGCAGCCGGCCGGCGGGGATCACCTCGGCGCGCAGGTGGGCCAAGCGGCCGCTTTCGTTCTTGAGCTCGTGCCTGACGTTGGGTGCCACGAGTACCGCGCCGTCCTCGGGCACCAGGTCGCGCCAGGTGCCGTCGAGCTTCACCCGGACGCTGCCATCCAGGGCCTGCCAGTGCTCTTCGAGAGAGGGGTGGAAGTGCTCGGGGAGGTGCCCACCGTCCTCGAGCCACGTGTCCACCCACAGGTTCTCGCCCTCGGCTCGGAAGGAGTAGGAAGCGCGGTGGATGGGATCGTGGACTTTCTCCGTCGTCGTGGTCGTCTCGGTCATCGCCGTTGGCCACCTCCTCGGTCCCGCGACGCGGGTTGCGTGATCAGGTTACGACCCCTCGGCGTGCGGAGCGTTGCGCACGTATATACGTCCAAGCTCGGCGGGTAGTCGGTACCTTGAGATATGGGAAAGCGCGCGCTCGGCCCGCATGTTCGGGCCGAGCGGAGGATGGATTCTCCATGGACTCGCTGAAAGCCGCGCCGGGCTCCTCCGGCGAAGACCTCTACCGCACGCTCGTAGAGGCCCCGGGCGCGATCCTCATCTCATTGATCGATGCCGGAGGCCGGATCGCCTACATCAACGGTGCCTGTCGCGAGGTGCTCGGCCATGAGCCCGAAGAGATGCAGGGCCGCCAGCTCGGCGACTTCATCCAATCGGAGCAGCTGTCGAGCACGATCGAGGGTTTCGCTGCGACCAGTGGCCCGCGCGCTCATTTTCGCCGGCGCGTCTCGGCACGCCGAAGGGATGGCGCCGAAGTGCATCTCTGGGTGAATGCCACGCCCGTGACCGATCGCACCGGGGGGCTGCAGGGCACCGTCGTAATAGCACACGATCTCGTCGACGAGGTCGCGACAGCATTCTTCCCACCCGCCACCGAAGCCCCGGGCCGCGAAGGTGAGCTTGCGGAGCGGCTGCCGGCGATCACCTATGTCGCGGAACCGGGCCCGGAGGGTCGATGGCGCTACGTATCGCCGCGGATCGAGCAGATGCTCGGGTACTCGCAGGCGGAATGGCTTACGGATCCGGGGCTGTGGGCCCGGTGCGTACATCCGGAGGATCGCGCACGGGTGGTCGAGGAAGAGGAACGCGATGTCGCCTCCGGGGAGCCTGTGAGAACCGAGTACCGCATGGTCGCCAAAGACGGTCGCGTCCTGTGGGTCATAGACGAAGCTGTCCTGCGGGTCGACCCCGACGGCAACCCGCGTTACGACGGGCTGCTCATCGATATCAGCGAACACAAGCGACTCGAGTCTCAACTGCAGTTTTTTGCGGAACACGATCCGCTCACCGGCCTTTGCAATCGCCGCCGCTTCGTCGAGGAGCTGACGGCGGAGATCAAGCGGCTGCGACGCCAACCGCAGCCTGCCTCGCTGTTGATGGTGGACATCGACAACCTGAAGGCCGTCAACGATTCGCTCGGCCACCGCGCCGGGGACCGCCTGATCCGCGCCACCGCTGAGGTGCTGAGCCGGAGGCTGCGCGAGACCGATACCGTTGCCCGCCTCGGAGGCGACGAGTTCGCCGCCCTGCTTCGGGGCACCGGCAGTGAAGCGGCTGAGAATCTGGCGGGACGGCTCGTCGAGGCCGTGAAGGATCGTGCGCGCGCGCTGCCGGAAGATGGAATCGACGCCGCGGTGAGCGCCGGCTTGGCCGATTTGCGGCCGGAGGTCGATAGCCCGGATGACACGCTGGCGGCCGCCGACCTGGCCATGTACGAGGCGAAGCGAAAGGGGGGCGACAGAGTCGAGACGTACTCGCCCGCTCCGCGGACCCGCAGCTGAGCGCGCGATGGATTGAGGGTGGCTATCGGCGCAACCCCGCCTAGGGCGGTACGGGATGCAGGGCCAGCTCCACGAGCGCGCGTCCTGAGACCTCGTCCAGGGAGCGGCCGCGCGGCTCGATGCGAGCCCCTTCACGGCATCGCCCAGCCCGAAGTCCTCGGCGATCAGCGGGTTGGCCACGCCGATGATGAAGAAGTCGAACCCGTCGAGCAGGATCCCGAGCCCAGCGAGAAGCCAGAAGCGCATGTGGAGTCGGGTCATCGGGGTGCGGTCGAGCGATTCGCCCAGCAGCGCCAGCCCGGCCTCCATCATCCCGCTCGCTTCCGCCCGTTGACCGGCGCGAGCCTACTCGCGCCGCCCGAGGGCTGCAAGCATCCCGCGGATGCCGAGGGCCGCCCGGGATGTCACCGCCCGCGAGCTGGGAGCGCTCATCGTCGGCGCGTGCATGCTCTCCGTGGTCATGAACTGGCCGCTCGTCCTCCACCTCGGCCAGGACGTCCCTAGGGACCTCGGGGATCCCCTGGCCGAGGCCTGGCAGGTCGCCTGGGACGGATACGCACTCGGCCATCAGCCGCTGCACTTCTTTCAGTCGAACCAGTTCTGGCCGCTACACGACACGCTCGCGTTCTCCGACGCGCTCGTCGGATACGCACCGGCGGCGCTCTTCGGCTCCGGCCCCCACGCCGCCGTGTTCCGCTACGACCTCCTGTTCCTGTTCGCCTACGCGCTTGCGTTCGCCGGCGCCTACCTGCTCGCTCGGGAGCTCGGGCTGGGGCGCGGCGGCGCCGCGGTGGCGGGGGCCGCGTTCGCGTTTGCCCCCTTCCGGCTCGAGCAGGACGGACACATGCAGGTGATCTCGAGCGGCGGGATCCCGCTCGCGCTCGCACTCGGCGTGCGCGGATACCGCCTGCGAAGCCCTGGCTGGGTGATCGCCGGTTTCGCCGTCGCCACCTGGCAGCTCTCGATCGGCTTCTCACTTGGGCTGCCGCTCGCCTACCTTCTCGCGGCGCTCGGCGCGATCGCGGCGATCGTGTGGCTGCGGCGGGGGAAGCCGCGCCTGGATCGTCGCCTGGCGATCGCGACCGTCGCCGGAGCCCTGATCTTCGTGGGGGCCGCGTTCGTACTCAGCCGGCCGTACGTCCGAGTGGTGGATGCCCACCCTGACGCGCGCCGGGCGCCCGCTGAGGTCGAGGCGTACTCGGGCCCGCCGTGGGTCTTTCTCGTCGCACCCGAAGAGGATCTAGTCTGGGGCGGCGCGACGGCGCCGATCCGGGACACGTTCTCGACGGGTATCTCGGAGAAAACGCTCTTCCCGGGTCTCGTGATCGTGGCGCTCGCGATCGCAGGCCTGGGATCGCCGGCGTATCCCCGCTGGCTTCGACGGGGGCTGGGCCTCGGGGTGGTAGCGGTCTTGGTGCTCGCCCTCGGCTTCCGCGAAGGCGGGGGGATCCTGTGGCCGTACCGAATGCTCTACGAGGTCCTCCCGGGATGGCAGGGAATCCGCGTTCCCGGACGGCTGGTCACCTTCTCGTCGCTGGGACTCGCGCTGCTCGCGGGCGCCGGCTCCCAGCGGAAGACGGCGGCGATCGCCGCCCGTGGCTGGCCACGCTTGCGCCACGCCGCCGCAGGCGTCCGCTTCCAGGCGGCGCGGAGGGCAGCCCTCGCCGCCGTGCTGCTGCTCGCGATCGCGATCGAGGGCCGGGGGCTCCCGTTCGATCCCTTCGACGATCAGGCCCAGCCGCAGGTGCCGCCCGTCCCGCCGTCGACCGCGTCAGTTCCGGCGCCGCAGCTTCACCTGCCGGCGCGGCGCGCGAGCGACAACCGCCGCTACATCCTCTGGTCGACGGATGGCTTTCCGGAGCTCGTCAACGGCCGCTCGAGCTTCAACCCGCCGTTCACCCAGCGCCTGATCGACGGCGTCCGCGAATTCCCTGACCGACGGTCCGTTGCGCTCCTGGCGAGGGTGGGGGTACGGAGTGTCGTCCTGCACACGAACCGTGTCGAGGGGACGCCGTGGCAGGGCGCGGCGCGGCGGCCGGTCGCCGGCTTGCCCCTGCGTCGCCACCGTCTTGGGGATCTGGTCGTCTACGTGGTCCGCTCGAGGCTCGGCGTCCCCACGGCCAGTCGGTCCGCCAACCGGGCGACTCGGCGCTCGCGATAGCCGAGCACCAGCAGCGTGCCCAGGGAAAGCGCCGCCGCCATCGCGACCAGCGTGAGCGCCGCCGGTCCGCCGTCGAGCGGGGTGAGCGGATCGCCGGCCACCGTGGGGCCCACCACGGAGACGGCCGCCCACGCGAGCACGGCGCCGGCCGCCCACCACAGCCCCCCGGGGTGCGCGCGCGGCGTCGCTCGCGCGGCCAGCGCCACCGCGCAAAGCAGCGCGGCGATCATGGGCGCGATCGCGAGCCAGGAGCTATGGACGCCGGCGGCTGTCAGCACCGTGTGCTCGACGGTGCCGTTCGCGAGGTCGTTGACCCAGACCCCGGTGCCGTCGTCGCCGATCAGCGGGAAGGTGAGCGCGCCGGCGAGCATGAAGGCGGCCGATGGGATCGCCAGCGCGAGGGTGAGCGCCGGCAGGCGCCTGTAGGCGGTGGCCAGTCCGAGCCCCAGGAAGGGAAGGGCGGGGATCAGGAACCGCGGCCCGGGCGACCCACCCCCAAACGGCAGCCAGTAGCCCGCGTTGTAGAGGAAGAAGGCGACCGCGACCGCGGCGATGACGTTGGCCTCCGCACGATGGCGGCCGCGGCTCATCAGCGCCGTGCCCACGACTGCCATCACGAGGACCGGCGTCAGGGTCAGGATGCCGCGGCCGGCGAGCAGCAGGTCCACGGCGCCGCCGGGTCGCGGCAGGTCGATGCCGAAGAAGCCCGAATCGTTCAGGCCCAGCACGGCGTGGCCGCTCAGCCCCGGGACCGCCACGGCGTGCGAGTACGCCAAGCGAAGCGGCGATCCGAGCGCCCACAGGTTGAAGGCGAGCGCCGGCGCGGCTCCGGCGACGGCGCCCGCGACATACGCCGCTGCGCGAGCGAGGCGAGCCACGGGGCGGGCCAGCGCGTAGAGGAGGAGGATCGCCGCGACGAGACCGAGCGGGTACTCGAACGTCACCGCCAGCCCCGCGGCCAGGCCCGCCGTTGCCACGAGCCCCAGCCTCTCCGGTTCCTCACGCTCACGAAACAACAGCCCGAAGGCCCCGAAGCCGAACGCCGCCGCGGCGGCGTGCGAGAAGTACTCGGCGGCGAACGTCATCACGATCGTGCCGAGCCCGAGGGTGATGGCCGCCGCGGTCCCGTATCCGGGCTCGATCCGCTCGGCGACCCACCGGACTCCGAGCAGCAGGAGGATGGCGGGAATCACGGCGCCGATAAGGGTCAGCGCCCAGACGATCGGCGTCTCGTCCTCCACCCGCACCTCCACTCGGTGGGCTCGCGTGGCGCTGAACCCGTACTCGGCGATGTCGGGCCGCTGCTCGGGCGTCCACCGCGGATCGTCCGCCTCCCGAGCGTTAGCCGCCGCATCATGGGCCACAGGCTTTACGCCTGCGGCGTCGAGCGCCAGGTAGGCGGGCAGGGTCAGCGCCGCAAGCCCGGGTGCCTTCACGGAGTAGAAGTGGCCGTCGACCCAGGCCTTGTCCCTCGTCTCCCATTGCCAGGGGTCGATTTCCGCCTGGCCGGCGGCGAACGCCCGAACCTGTGCGTAGTGGGCCAGCTGCGCCCAGCCCATCGTGTGCATCACGAGGCCCCAGGCGACGCCGAGCGCGACGATCGCGCCCACGCCCGGGCGGGCGCGCACCGCCTCCGCCATCCGGCGTACGCGCATCACGGCGCGGAGATTCTAGGGACCGACGTGCGGCACAGGGCCATCGTCCACGGGAGCGGCGTGCGGACGGCGACCACCTGGAACCGTCGTTCGAGGAATCGCACGAAGGCCGCCCGCGTCCAGTGGGACAGGTGGCCCGGGGTGTTGCCGAGGTCCTTCAGGTAGGCGAGGCGCACCACGTTCAGGGCTCGCCACAGCGGCTCCCTCGGCACGCTGACGATCGCCCACGGCCTGGCCAGCGAGGCGAGGACGTCCAGGCCGCTCTCCGGATCGTCCAGGTGCTCGAGCACCTCGCAGCAGACGATCAGCTCCGCGGCGTCGCGGTCCGGGGACAGTCCCTCAATCGGCTCCGCCTGGAACTCGATCTCCAACCCCGCGGCGCCGGCCCGGCGGCGCGCCTCCTCGATCACCTCGGGCGAGACGTCGGTGCCGCGCATCCGCAGGCCGCGCCGCGCCAGGCGCATCGCGAGCTCGCCCTCGCCGCAGCCGACCTCGTGTGCCTCGCGCGCGCCGGTGCGGTCGACGAGCTCCTCGAGGCAAGCGATGAATCCGCCCACCAGCCGACGCTCGACGGGATTCCGCGTTCCGTACTTGTCGTAGACGTTGCCGCCTGCCACAGGCGGCGCCGTCGCGGGCTCGCTCAGTGGCCGATCCCGGTGGACTCACGCTCCGCACCGAAGCGCCCGGTGCGGAGCGCAAGGCCGTCCGTCAGCTCATCACCCGACTCGGGGTCCGAGGCGGGTGATTGCTCCTCGTAATGCGAGGGCCCGATTCCGGCCTCGAGCTCGAGGCGGCGAACCCGTTCGAAGGTCCGCTGGGCGATTACGCGCTGGCCGGCGAGCGCATCGCCCACCACGCCGAGGGCGAACATCTGCACGGCCGCGACGAGGAGGACGGCGCCCAGGATCAGCGACTGGATGTGGCCGGTGCGGTCCCCGTGCAGGATCCAGTCGGCGAGAAAGGGAGTCCACGCGGCCAGCGCGCAGGCGCCCAGCACCATCGCGACGATCGTGAACACGCGCAGCGGCTCGTACAGGACGTAGGCGCGGAAGACGGCGAGCGCGTTGCGGCCCACATAGGAGGCGGTGGAGCCAGCGAGGCGTGAGTCGCGCGTCTGCGGGTTGGTTCCGATCGGGACGTGCTCCACGGCGATCAGCATCTTGCCCGCCTGGATCAGGCTCTCCAGCGTGTAGGTGTAGTTAGAGACGACCTGGAGCGCAAGCGCCGCCTCGCGGTTGTAGGCGCGAAAGCCGGACGTCGTGTCGGGGACGCCGGTGCCGGAGGCCCGCCGCACGACCCAGCTTCCGAGCCGCTGGAGGACCTTCTTCGAGGCGGAGAAGTGCTCGACGTCCTTGACCTGCCTGTCCCCGACCACCATGTCCGCGCGGCCCGCGAGGATCGGAGAGACGAGCCGTGGGATGTCCGCGGCCCGGTACTGGTGATCGGCGTCCGTGTTCACGATGACGTCCGCGCCGAGCTTCAGAGCGGCGTCGATTCCCGCCTGGAAGGCCGCGGCGAGCCCCTTGTTGTTGGTCAGCCTCACCACGTGGTCGACCCCGTGGGCACGCGCCACCTCCACGGTGCGATCTGTGGAGCCGTCGTCCACCACGAGCCATTCGACCGCGTCGAAGCCCTCCAGCTGCCTCGGCAGCTCCGCCAGGACCTCGGGGAGCGTCGCCTCCTCGTTCAGGCACGGAACCTGGATCACCAGCTTCATGCGCGGGCCATGGTAGCTGCGCCGTATGCGCGTCGCTCGGGTTAGGTTGGTTACGAGCCTCGATGGCAAGCCACACCCTCAGCCTCATCTGGCTGCCGCTGTTTGAGGGCAGCGACACGGTCAAGGCGATCACGATCCCGTTCTTCACGGGCGCGATCGGCTACCTGACGAACTGGACCGGCGTGCTCATGCTCTTCTACCCGGTCCGCTTCGCCGGCTTCAGGCTGCCGGGCCTGCCGGCCGTCGTCCAGCTGATGCCGCGCCGGATCCAGCAGATCCCCGGAGTCATGCAGGGCGGGGTGGGATGGCAGGGGATCATCCCGTCGCGCGCGGCGAAGATGGGGTCGATCGCGGTCGACAAGGGGATCGCGAAGCTCGGCAGCCCGGGCGAGTTCTACCGCCAGCTCGAGCCCGACAAGATCGCCGAGCACATCCTGGTCACGGCGCGCGGCGACATCCGGGAGGTGGTGGAGCGGATCATGGAGCGCGAGCACCCGCAGCTGTGGCGCGACGTGCCGCCGCGTGTCCGCGAGGCCGTCCACGAGCGGGTCCAGCAGCAGCTTCCCGACGTCGTGCGGGCCGTCACCGACGAAATCGGAGACCACGTCGATCAGCTGCTCGACATCAAGCTGATGGTGATCCGGCGCATCGAGGAGCGCCCCGAGCTCGCGAATCGGATCTTCCTCGAGGTTGGGCGCCGCGAGCTGCGCTTCATCCAGAACTTCGGCTTCTTCTTCGGCTTCCTCCAGGGGATCCCGCTCGTCTTGATCACCGAGGCGGTCCCCCAGTGGTGGGTGCTGCCGGTCGGCGGCGTCCTGATCGGCTACGTCACCAACTGGGTCGCCCTGTGGATGATCTTCGAGCCCGTCGAGCCGCGAAGGCTCGGCCCGCTCAAGCTCTATGGCCTCTTCATGCGCCGCCAGCCGGAGGTGGCGGAGGTGTACGCGGGGATCATCGCGGACGACATCGTCACGCTTCGGAACATCGGCGACGAGCTCCTGGGGGGGGCGCGGTCCGATCGCACGCGGCAGATGATCGAGACCGCCCTGCGCCCGGCGGTCGACCGCGCCGCGGGGCCCGCGCTTGCCCGCTCCGCCGTACGCGTGGCCGTGGGGGCGCGCCAGTACGACGCGATCCGCGACTCCCTCGCCGTCGAGGCGGTCGATTACACGATGACCCCGCTCCGGGACCCGGAGTTCAACGAGCGCCAGAGCGCCAAGGTGCGCAAGCTGATCACGGCCAGGATGCGAGAGCTGCCGCCGCGCGACTTCCAGGAGCTGCTGCGCTCCGCGATGCGGGAGGATGAGTGGCTGCTGTTGCTGCACGGCGCGGTGCTGGGGTTCGGCGCCGGGCTCATCCATCTGATGATCTTTGGGACTTGAACGAGCATCGCGCTGAAGAAGACGTAGCCGAGCCGGCGGCCAAGGCCAGCGGTGAGGAGGGTCTGCGCGGCGCGACTCCGGCGCTGTTGCGCCTGGCGGCCGTGTCGGGGTTGCGCACCGCGGAGTGGGCGGTACGGGGTTGGATCGGGGTCGGCTCGCGGCTGGCCGGCGCCGTTTCGGGGACGCCGCCGCAGGAGCAACGGGAAACGTCCTCCGATGGGGCCGAGGCGATGCGCCGGCGCGATACCCCGCCGCCCGCGGCCCTGCGCGAGCGCGGTGCGGAGCTCCTCCGCCAATCCGCCGACGTCCATTTCGACGACACGGACGCCCATCCGGCCTATGCGAGGATCCTCGACGCCCTTGCCCCCGACGAGGCGCGCATCCTCCGCCTGCTGGCCGTCCAGGGCCCCCAGCCCTCGGTGGACGTTCGAACCGCCGGGTTCCTCCGGATCGGTTCAGAGCTCGTCGCGCCCGGCCTGACGATGATCGGGGCCGAGGCGGGCTGCCGCCATCTGGACCGCGTCCATGCCTACCTCAACAACCTCTACCGGCTCGGCCTGGTGTGGTTCTCGCGCGAGCCCGTCACGGACCGGCAGCGCTACCAGGTGCTGGAGGCTCAGCCCGAGATCGCCGAGGCGATGGACCAGCCCAAGCGCACACGCACGGTGCGCCGCAGCATCCACCTGACGCCCTTCGGGGAGGACTTCTGCGACGTGTGCCTGCCGCTGGGGAGCACAGATCCGGCTGCGTCCCCCGGTGCGGATGAGCATGGGCCAGAGACCGAGACGGCATCTGACGAGCAGGGCGTCGAGCCCGGTAGCGTGATTCGAACGTGAAGCCCCGCCGGTGGTCCAGTGCAGCGCTGATCGCGACCACGATCGCCGCGGCCGTGAGCGGATGCGGGGGAGGCGGGAACGCCACGACTGGAACGGGGACGAGTCCGATCCCGACGGTGGACTGGCCGTACTTCGGGCGTGTCCCGGAGCGCACCCACTACGTCCCCAGCGCGCCTGATCCGCCGTTCAAGTTCGATTGGGTGTTCTGGGCCAAGCAGTTGATCGAGTTTCCCCCCGCGATCGTCGGCGACTCGATGTTCGTCGTGAACAAGGCCGGTACGACCTTCGACGTGCGGACCTCGGACGGCAAGGTCCGGTGGCAGCGCAATCTCGGCAACACCGTGACGGGGCCGGCGTACGCCCACGGGCTGGTGTACGCGGCGCAGTTCGACGGTGAGTTCGCCGCCCTCGACTCGAAGACCGGCAAGGTGCGCTGGACGTTCCACACGCCCACCCATCTGGAATCCTCGCCGCTCGCCGTCGGCGGCAACGTCTACTTCGGCTCCGACGGAGGCACGCTCTTCGCTCTGGATGCCAGCACCGGCAAGCTTGCTTGGAAGCAAGACCTCGGCGCGCCGGTCAAGGCGAGCCCGACCTACCACGACGGAGTCGTGTACGTGGGCGACTATGCCGGCCGGATCCACGCGCTGTCGGCCGCGGGCGGAAAGCCGCGCTGGAGCGTCGACACGGGAGGGGGCGGCTTCTACTCCTCGCCCGCGATCGACTTCGGCAAGCTCTATGAGGCGAGCTCGAACGGGACGCTCTTCGCTCTCACGCTCGCGGGCCACGTCGCGTGGCGATTCAAGACGAGCAACGACATCTACAGCTCACCGGCAGTCGCGGACATTCCCGGCTCCGGGCCCACGGTGTTCATCGGCAGCTACAACCACCAGCTCTACGCCCTTAACGCCAAGACCGGCTCGAAGCGCTGGCAATTCGACGTCGGGGGCCAGGTGCCCGGCTCGCCGACGGTGATCGGCAAGACCGTCTACACCTCGAGCTTCCAGACGAGCAAGACGACCGGCCTCGACGCTCGCACCGGAAAGCCGCGCTGGCAGTGGGGATCGGCCGGATACGACCCCGTGGTCTCGGACGGCCGACGAAACTTCGTAATCGGCTTCCAGACGATCTGGGCCTTCGAGGATTGTTCGCCGCCGACCGCCGGATCCCAAGGGCAGACGGCAGCCGGCGGCGACGGATCGGTTCCCGTATGCCAGCGAGCCGCCGACCTCCACCTGCTCGACGTCCGTCACGCCATGAAGCGAGAGACGCCCAAGGCCTCGGCAGCCAGAGCGCTGAAGCGTCGAGCCGCCGGCTAGATCTTCTCGGCGCTCAGTCCGAGAGCTCGACGCGCTCGATGACCTGGGGCTCGGTCGGCCGGTCGCCGGCGCCCGTGGGAGTGGCCTCGATCGCCTGCACGGCGTCCATCCCGTCCGTCACCCGCCCAAACACCGTGTGCTTGCCGTTCAGCCACGGCGCGGCCTCGGCGGTGACGATGAAGAACTGCGAGCCATTCGTGTTCGGCCCCGCATTCGCCATCGCGAGAGCGCCCCGAACGATCTTGTGCTCGTTGATCTCGTCCTCGAAGGTGTAGCCGGGCCCGCCCGTCCCAGTCCCCTCGGGGCATCCTCCCTGGATCATGAAGTCCGGAATCACCCGATGGAAGATGAGGTTGTCGTAGAACCCGTCGGCGGCGAGCTTGCGGAAGTTCTCGACGGTCTTCGGCGCGTCGTCGTCGAACAGCTCGAGGGCCACCGGGCCAGCATTGGTGTGCAGCGTCGCCTCGGACACGGCGCCACTGTATCCACAACTAGCTGCCCAACGGCGGGTTAACCGGGAGTGACACGCTCGCAGGGATGCGCACGTATCCTGCCCGGCAGGATGGGCCGGCGAAGCCAGGGGATGGGTCTGGCGGCAGCGACGATCCTCGCGATCGCGCTGATCGCCGGCGCCGTGGCCGTGCTCGCACGAGGCGGCGGTGGCGAAACGATCAGAGGAACGAACGGGAAGGACCACCTGGTCGGGACCCAGCGGGCGGACACGATCCTCGGTCGGGGCGCCGCCGACGTGCTCCGCGGCCGCCGCGGCAACGACGTCCTGAACGGCGGCACGGGGGGCGATCGGCTCACCGGTGGCAAGGGCTACGACCGCCTGACCGGCGCCGGGGGGTCTGACTTGATCAGGGCTCGCGACGGCCACCTCGACACGGTCAATTGCGGGCCGGGCCGCGACCGTGCCGTCGTGGACCGCGCCGAGGACGGGGTCTACGACTGCGAGCGACTCGTGACCCCGAAGTCCTTCCAGAAGGGGAGGGGCGGATGACGGACCGAGAGCGCCACGAGGCCGAGGAGCGGTTCCGCGAGGAGCAGCCCGAGGCGCAGATGCGCCGCCGGGAGTTCCTCACCCGCACCGCGGGTCTCGCGGGTCTCGCCGGCCTGGCCACCGTGCTGCCTGCGGAGACGCTGATCTCCGAGGCGGCCAAGGTCCAGACACGGCCTCATCTTCCGAGCCCCCGCAACGTCCCCATCGACACCTTCGTCGTTCTGATGATGGAGAACCGCTCCTTCGACCACTACCTCAGCTGGTTCCCCGGAGCGGACGGCAAGGCCCGCGGCCTGAAGTACCCGGACAAGCAGGGAAAGCTCCATCCAACCCACCTGCTTCCCCCCGACTTCCAGGGGTGCGCGTTCACCGACCCCGACCACTCCTGGGTGGGCGGTCGCACCCAGTACCACGATGGGAAGCTCGATGGCTTTCGTCGCGGGGACAACGACGACTACGCGCTGGGCTACTACGAGCACACGCCGGCGGCGGATGCGAGCGATCCGAGCAAGGCCAAGGGGCCCGCGTTCCTCCAGGAGGTCGCGAAAGCGTTCACGCTGTATGACCGCTACTTCTGCTCGCTCCTCGGCCCGACGTTCGCGAACCGCTACTACCAGTGGGCGGCCCAGTCCGGCGGCCAGGTCCACAACAACATCCCGCCGAAGCCCAACCCGACCGGGGCGGAGTTCGAGACGATCTTCGACCGGGCGATCGCCAAGGGGCTGACCGCGCGCTACTACGCGTCCGATCAGCCGTTCGGGCTCCTGTTCGGGTCAAGGGCGGTCCCCTGGCTGCGGAACATCTCCGACTTCTACGCGGATTCCACCGCCGGAACCCTGCCGAATATCGCCTTCGTGGATCCGCCGTTCCTGGACGGCGGCGGAGGGGACGGGCTGTCGGGCGACGAGCACCCGCACGGTGACATTAGGATCGGCCAGTCGTTCATGTCCGACGTCACGCACGCCTTCCTGGAGTCGCCACAGTTCGAGCGCGGGGCCCTGTTCATCAACTACGACGAGTGGGGCGGCTTCTTCGACCACGTCGCACCGCGCGTGGTCCCCGACGACCGACAGCACCGGCTGCCGATCGACGCCACGGACGAGGACAAGAAGGCCGTGCCGCCCTATTTCGGGATCACCGGCTTTCGGATTCCCGGGGTGACGGTCTCCCCCTACGTGAGGCGCGGGTACGTGAGCCATGCCATGACCACCCACGAGTCGATCCTGAAGCTGATCGCCTACCGGTTCGGCCTCGGCTACCTGAACAAGCGCCACCGCTACGCGTCGAACATCGGCCGCACGTTCGACTGGCAGAACCCGAATCTGAACGTCCCCGACCTGCCGAGCCCGCCCCCGCCGGTGACGACGGCCTGCTCGGCCCAGTCGCCCGCTGGGGGCGCGGGGGCGCGGTCCAGCGCAGCGGAGAAGAGGGAGGGCTCCCACCTCGGCTCCCCGGAGTGGTACCGGTACCTCGAGCGTCTCGGCTACGAGGTCCAGGCGCCGACTGCCGAGCGGATCTTCCGCGACCCCGGCCGCCTGGACCCGGCGTTCCGTGAGCTCTGGAACCGGAAGGCAAGGCAGGTGGGGACGAGGTGATCCGTCGGCTGGCCGCCGCCGTCGCGTTCGCCGTGGTCGCCGCCGGCGTCCCGCCGGCGCTTGCTCCCGGCGGCTCGTCGGGCTCGTCGGGCCCGCCGACCGTGCCGCACTTCAAGCACGTGTTCATCGTCGTGCTGGAAAACGAGGACGCCGACGCCTCGTTCGGCCACCAGAGCCCGGCGCCCTATCTCGCCAAACGGCTAACGGCAAAGGGAGCCTTCGTGCCGAACTACTACGGGACCGGCCACCTCAGCCTCGACAACTACATCTCGATGGTCAGCGGACAGGCGCCCAATCCCCAGACGCAGGCCGACTGCATGTTCTACAACGACTTTGCGCCCGGGTCGCCCACGAGCGACGGGCAGTACATCGGCAGCGGCTGCGTGTACCCGCCGCAGGTGGAGACCATCGCCAATCAGCTCGAGGACTCCGGCTACACGTGGAAGGGCTACATGGAGGACATGAACGCCGCCGCCCCGCCGGGCAAGCAGGAGCCGTGCCGGCATCCGCAGATCAACTCCCAGGACAACACGCAGAGCGCGGAGGTCGGGGACGAGTACGCCGCTCGCCACAACCCGTTCGTCTACTTCCATTCGATCATCGACTTTCCGACCTGCAAGAAGAACGACGTCGACTTCAAGCACCTGCGCCCGGACCTGCGGCGCCGCGCCACCACGCCGAACTACGCGTTCATCACCCCGAACCTTTGCCACGACGGGCACGACGAGCCGTGCGTGAACGGGCAGCCCGGTGGCCTCGTGAGCGCGAACCGGTGGCTGCGTCGCAAGATGCCATTGATCCTCCACTCGCCGGCCTTCAAGCATCGCGGTCTGTTGATCGTCACCTTCGACGAGGCGGAGGCCGTCGGCGGCGAGGCCGATTCGAGCGCGTGCTGCAACGAGCAGCCGGGACCGAACACGCCGAGCCCCGGTGGCCCAACGCCTGGCCCGGGGGGCGGCCGGGTCGGCGCCGTCATGGTCTCCCCCTGCATCAAGCCCGGCACGCGCTCGAAGCAGGAGTACAACCACTACTCGCTGCTGCGCTCGATCGAGCGAAACTTCCACCTGCCCTACCTGGGCTACGCCGGCCAGCAGGGCCTGCGCCCGTTCTGGCGCGACATCCTCAACCGCGCGCACTGCGGCGGCTAGCGCCTTCGATCGGATCCATACCGCCTACGTCGACCGGCGCGACGTCGTACACGGTTGTGAGACAGTGATCCACCGATGACCGGGGCGATCGTGGGCAAGGGGTACCGCCTGTTCGCAATCGCGATAGCCGTTGCCGCACTTGCGCTGGCGGCGCCGCCGGCCTTCGCCGACTTCCCGTTCACGGACGGCAATCCGAAGGACTACACGGACCTCTACGACGCGACCACCGTCCCCAATGACATCTGCGGGGACGGCAACCAATTCAAGTTCGCCGCCAGCCCGGATCCCGCGAACTTTCTCGTGAATGCCGACCCGGTCGAGCTCGGCGGCGTCCGCGGCGCGCACATCTTCGACGGCACCCCGCCGACGAGCTGTGGCACGCCTCCAGCGGCCGTCTCGCCCTTGCCGACCGCGTTCAAGCTCACCACCGGGCGCCCAGACGTGGCGATCGCCGTCCTCGACTCCGGGATCAAGTGGAACGAAGCCGACACGATGAGCGACCTGCGGCGCAAGGTTCGACTCAACCGAGGCGAGTTGCCGCTTCCCCAGGCGGACCTCCTCACCGCCATCTCCGATCCGGGCACGAACACATGCGCTCTCTACGACACCAGCGTCTACGACGCCAACGGAGACGGTGTCTTCAACATCAACGACTACGCCTGCGACAGCCGGGTCGCGAACGTGCTCAACAGCGACACGCGCCGGGTCGGGCCGGCGGGCATGCTCGTCCCGCAGGACCTGATCATCGCCTTCTACGACGGGACGGACGCCGACTCCAACGGATACGTCGACGACATCGCCGGTTGGGATTTCCTCG
>WNGF01001339.1_pt1 | contig 36145 bp, 31 predicted proteins | sample 5400641 | NCBI WGS metagenome assembly WNGF01 (sample SAMN13153371, study PRJNA577476) | soil metagenome | isolation source: 80 cm soil or saprolite under grassland replicate 2 | place: USA:California | collected 2016-06-15 | reverse complement strand
CGAGAGCTGCGCCGCGAGCACGACGTCGTAGATCCAGCCCTGCATCACGAGCGCGACGCTCGTCGCGAGGAGCACGAGATGGAGCAGGCCGCTCGCATACCGCAGGTGCCGGTGCGAGACGAGCTCGACGAGGTAGAGCGGCCGCAGTCCGCGCAGCATTCGCCCGCGCACGACGATCAGCCAGCAGTGCTCGAACATGCGCAGCTTGCGCCGGTACTCCGTCTCGTTGGTCGGCGTCGCCTTCTCGAAGGCGAGCGCGCGCGGCTCGTAGACGGCGCGCCGGCCGCGCTGCACCATGAGGTACGGCAGCGCGAGATCGTGGCCGAAGCGCGGATCGACCTCGACGTAGTCCGAGCGGCGCACGGCGTAGATCGATCCGTTGCCGCCGGTGACGGAGTCGAGCTTCGACTCCGACGCGCGAAGCAGCAGCTCGAGCCGCCAGTAGACGCCCTCCTTGTTCGCGCCCTCGCCCGTGTCCAGTCGCAGCTGGCCGCACGCATACGCGACATCCGGATCGGCGAACACGCGAACGAGCGACCGCAGCGCGTCCGGCGCCCACGTGCAGTTCGCGTCCGAGAAGGCGACGATCTCGCCGGAGCTCTCGCGCACCGCGCGGTCTTGTGCCGCCACCTTCCCGCCGCGCCCGCAGCGGATCAGGCAGACACCGCGGTCCGCAAAGCGCCGTACCAGTTCGTCCGTGCGGTCGGTCGAGGCGTCGGAGACGACGACGAGCTCGAGCCGGTCGCGGGGATAGTCGAGCGCGAGCAGGTTGTCGAGCCTGCGTCCGATCACGGCTTCCTCGTTGTACGCCGCCACGACGACCGTCACCGTGGGCGCAGCGTCCCCGGCGCGTACGCGTCGCGGCCGCATGCGCGCCGCGAGCGAGGCGACCAGTGGGTAGAGCACGTGCGTCCACGCAAGTGCTGCGAGCGAGAGCCAGAAGAGAACGACGAGGACGATCACTGCTTCACCACGATGCCGAGATTGCCGAAAGTCGTGAACGGCCGCTCGACGGCACGTGCAAATGCTGTCAATGCGTCGTGCTCGCGCTGGAACACATCGTCGGCGACCACCATGCCGCCGGGAACGAGGTGCGGCCACGCCGCCTCGAACTCGAACAGCATGTGTTCCCGGGAGTGGAGGCTGTCGTGGAAGAAGAGCTCGATGCGGCCCAGCTCGCCGAGCAGGGCCGGCAAGAGCTCGCGCGCGTCGCCGAGATGCAAATCCCATCGAGCGCGCAGCTCGTCGGGAATCGCCCAGCCCGGCTCACGTCCCGGAGGCAGCGGGCTCGAGTCCTCGCGGGCGATAGTGGCGCCGGGGACGAACGCGCGCAGGTCAAATCCGTCCACCGCCTCGAACGGAAGATCGATCGAGATCAGCCGGCCCGCCCCGTTGCGGCGCAGGGCTGCGAGCAGGTACGTCGTCGAGATGCCGCTCGCCGTGCCCGTCTCCACAACCGCCTGCGGCCCCAGCGTCCGCACGAGCCCGTAGAGGAGCGCACCCTCCGCTGAATCGACCGAGCCGGGCCCCGGCGCGTACTGCGGCACGAGGCGGCAATACTCGTCCACCGCAGCCGCGACGAGCCCGTGGATTCCGTCCGCGTCGAGCTCACGCAGGAAGGCCTCGGGATCGGCCGCGCCGAGCTCGCGGAGCCGCCCGCGTAGCAGGAACGGTGACCTGCGGTGGATCGGTGCCAGCACAAACGGCACGCGCAGCTCTTCCGCCTGGGCGCAGGACATCAGATAGCGGCGCCGCAACCGCGTGACGAGGCTCACGCCGCCAGAGCCCGCCCGCGAAGTGGGATGGTGGCCGTGAGCAGCAGCGACATCCAGAACGCGACGTACGCGATGCTGCCCGGCCCGTGGAAGAACGACTGGCTGAGGCCGAGCGTGAGTCCGGCCGCCGTCGCGCCGAGCGTCGCGACGGCGACGCCGTCGCGTGTCGCCGACAGCGCCCGCACTCCCGCGCCGACGCAGACGGCGAGCATCGCGAGGAAGACGGCCAAGCCGACGGCGCCGATCTGCAGGAGGATGCCGACGTAGCCGTTCTCGGGATTCTGGGAGTCGTAGGCGTAGTAGCGGTTGACGAACGCCCACTGCTCCGTCCCGAAGCCGTAGCCCGCGATCGGCCGCTGCTCGATCCGGTCGAATGTCCCCCCCAGCGCGCGGGCCCTGATGCTCGTGTTGAAGAGGCTTCGCTCGCTGCCCCCCGCACGGTGCGTCCACCAGGGATTCCCGATTTCCTGGCTCAGCGGCAAGACGTCCTCCGCGTCGGCCGTCTTCGTCGCGGAGCGCGTCGCCGGCGCCGGCCCAGCCGGCAGCGCGTTCGGCAACGTCATGACCCACGCGCCGACGACGAGCGCGGCGACGGTCAGCGCCGAGAGCGCGACACGGTGCCGCAGTGCGCGCGGCCCCTGCGCGGCGACGACTAGCACGCCTGCGAAGGCGCCGAGCAGTCCGCCCCGCGAAGCCGACGCGACGATCGACGCAGCGAGGACGAGTAGCGCGAGGACGAAGAACGCACGCAACCAGGCGTCTCGCGCGCGCAACGCGCGCGAGAATGCAACCGCCGCCCCGAACGCGAAGAGCAACGGCGCGGTGTTCGGGTTCTGCTCGATCCCCTGGTAGCGCGACGGGTACTCCGTCGTTGCCGCGACCACCGCGTGCGACGGCGAGATGAGCCAGTAGACGAAGCCCGCGATTGCGACGACGAGCGCGGCGGCGAGCACGCCGTCGAGGACGCGCGCCGCGAGTGTCGGGCTCGAGCGCGTGCTGCCCGCAATCGCGGCGGCAGCAGAGATCGTCGCTGTGACGCCGAGCGCGCGGACGAGCGTCCCGTGTCCGTTCACGGACCACGCGGTCGACACGAGCGCAATTCCGCAAAACGAGGCGAGCGCGAACGCAGTCAGTGCGGAAATCGTCCACGTTGCGCGCGCGACAGCGGCGCGCACGAGCCCGAACAGCAACAGCACCGCGAGCAGGATCCACCGGACCGGCCGCCCGACCTGCCAGACGTCGAACTGCACGCTCGAGCCGGCTGCGGCGCCGAGGATCGCGGCGGCGACGACGAAAGTCGCAGCCGCATCGACCGTCGGCGCAAGTCTCGCGCGTCCGTTCACGCGGGTTTCCGGAGTCGCACGACGAGCGCCTCGAGCCGGGCGCGGTCAATGTGGATCGTCGACGCAGGCCGGTCCTCGCGCAGGCTCCAGATCTTGGGCGCGCTGCCGCGCCGGTCGTAGCCCTCGATCACACGGCCGGCGCCGTCCCAGCAGAACTCCAGCGCGTACGGGTTCGAGCCGCGCTTGTAGAGGAGACAGTCGAGCCCGGGGTTGCCGACGCCCTTGCGGTACGCGTCGAGCGACGGCTGGTCGAACGGGCCGATCGCCGCCAGCACCTGCCGGATCCCCTCGAGCTCGTGCCGGGCGTGCCGCCGCGCCTCCCAGCGGCCGATCGGGATCAGCGCCACGAGGACGACCACGAGCGCGGCGGCCACGAGCAGCCAGGTGTCGGGGGGGCGTCTCATCGCAGGATGGCGTGCAGCAGCTCACGGTATCGCCCGACGGCGATCGAGCGGTCCGCGTTCGCGACCACCCACTCGCGGCCGGCGGCGCCGAGCGCGTCGAGATCGTAGACGCCGTCGTGCGCTGCGCGGATCGCCTCGGCGAGCCGGACGGGCTCGCCCGGCGCGACGACGACGCCGCAGCCGGCCGCCTCGACGAGCTGCGCCGTCTCGCTCTCGGCGTCCGCCGCCGCGATCACCGGTCGCGCGACGGCCAGGACGCCGTAGACGCGGCTCGGCACGACGTAGCCGGCGAGCCCGCGGGCGAGGCCGAGGACGTGCACGGCGGCGCTCGAGAGCGAGAGCGGCAGGACCTCGCGCGGCTGGTAGGGCAGAAACGTGACGACGCCGTCGACGCCAAGCTCGTGCGCAAGCGCGACGAGCTCGTCCCGTCGCGCGCCGTCGCCGACGATCGCGATGGCGAGATCGTCGAGGTCGCGGAGGAGCGGCGCTGCACGCACGAGCGTGTCGAGGTCCTGCGCATGACCCACGTTGCCGGAGTGCATGACGACGAATCGGTCGTCCAGTGCCTGCTCAGCGCTCCAAGCGTTGCGACGCGGCTGCGGGACGAGGGCGTTCGTGTCGACCCAGTTCGAGATCACCGACACGCGCTCCGGACGCGCGCCTTTCGCGACCAGCCGCGCGCGCATCGTCTCGCCGATCGCGACGATGCGATCCGCGCGGCGGAGGTAGAAGCGGATGGCGGCACGCAGCAGTCCGACGACGAGCGGGTTCGTCACGCGCCGCAGCTCGATCGCCGTCTCGGGGAAGACGTCCTGGCTCACGACGACGAGCGGTGCGCGAAACCGCCGCGCAGCCACGAGCGCGACGTCCGCGATCACCGGCGGGTCGGTCATGCACAACACGATGTCCGCCCGCGGCATGCGCAGCGCGATGAGCAAAGAGCCGAGCAGGTACGTTGCGTAGTTGAGGGCACGCAGCCAGATGTTGGCGCGTCGGAACGACGTCGACGGGACGCGCACGACTTCGACTCCGTCGTCGACGCTGCGCCGGTCGGTGCGCGAACCGCGCACCTTCCCCGTGACCACCGTCACGTCGAAGTCGCGCGCGAGCTCGCGGCAGAGCTCGGCGAGCAGAACCGCCGTCGCCTCGAGCCCCGGGCGGTAGTACTGGTTGAGGACGAGCAGCCTCGGTTTCACGCAGCCGCCTCGTGCGCGAAGACGGGAAGCGTCAGCACGCACGTCCAGATCGCCACCGCGGCGATGTTCCCGACCGAGAGGAGACCCGTCTGCGTCATGCCGATCAGCACCGCCGCGACGAGCGCGCCGCCGGCCGCGGCGGCGGGGTTGCTGCGCCTCGCTCGCGCGAACGCCCGCGCGAGCGAGACGAGCAGCGCGACGAAGACGGCGACGCCGGCGATTCCGAGCTGGAGGAAGAGGCCGACGTACGTGTTCTCGACGAAGTCGCCCTCGAAGCCGTAGAAGCGGTCGACGAAGACCTCGTTCTCGGTCCCGAAGCCGTAGCCGGCGACCGGACGCTGCTCGCTCTGCTCGAGTGAGCCCTCCCACGCCTGCGCGCGGCCGCTCGAGCCGAGGAACGTCCGCGGCACCGGCGGCCGGTACGCGCCGCGGAACGGAAAGCCGATCTCGTCCTGGAGCCGGAACACCTGCTCCGCGTCGACGCCGCGCGTCTTCGCGACGGGTGTCGTCGCCGCCGTCGCGGGCGCTTCCTCGACGGGGCTCGGCAGCTTGCCGATGGCGAAACACGCAACCGCGAGGATTGTGAGGGCCGCGACGAGCGCGACCTTCGCGCGCGGCGAGCGCCCCACGACGAGCGCCGTCGCCGCCGCGCCGCCGAACCCCGCGACGATGGCGCCACGCGATCCAGACACGGCGAGCTCGCCCGCGAACAGGAGAAAGAGAACGCCGCCGAGCCACCGGAGCGCACCGCGCCAGGTGAGCACCGCCCACAGCGCGAGCGGGAGCGCCGGCGCGAGCAGCATCGGGACCGTGTTCGGGTTCGTTCCGAGCCCGCGGAACCGCCAACCCGTGCCCGCGGTCGCGGAGAGCACGGCGTCGTGGCGCGCGACGACGAGCACGACGAGGCTGAGCACAGCTACCGCCGCCGCGCCCCACAGCACCGCCCGCAACACGACCACCGGCTCGCGCGCGAGCACGAACGCGGCGACGAAGAGCACGGCGAGCGTCGCGCCGCGCTCGAGCGTCAGCCGCGCGTCCACCGACCAGGCGGCGGACTCGAACGCGAGAACGGCGAAGCCGAGCGCGAGCAGCCACGCAGACGAGACGGGCAGGATCGCGTCGCGCGCGACGACGACCGCGAACGCGAGCGCGCCGAGCACGGCGAGGGCGACCCAGCGCCCGGGTCCGCCGACGCGCAGGAGCACGCTGGAGGAGCTCGAGCCGAAGGCGAAGAACACGATCGTGACGGGGAGCGCGACCTCCACGGCGGCTTCGAGCGGCAGTCGCCGTATCGGGCCCAACACGCTGCGAGCATACTTCTCGCGATGGCTTATCCCGAGCGGATCGTCCCGGACGAGACCGCGCACGGCATCGTCGCGATCCACCTCAAGCGCTACGAGTTCGCGCTGCCGTACTGCATCGGCAAGAAGGTGCTCGACGCGGCATGCGGCGTCGGGTACGGCAGCGCCGCGCTCGCCCGGTCCGCGGCGCGGGTCGTCGGAGCCGACGTGGACGCCGAGGCGATCGAGTACGCCCGCGAACGGTACGGCGGACCGAACGTCGAGTTCGTCGTCGCGGACCTGCTCGCCCCGCCGTTCGATGACGCCTCCTTCGACGTCGTCGTGTCCTTCGAGACGATCGAGCACCTGCGCGCGTCGGACCTGTTCGTGCGGCACGTCGCGCGGCTGCTGCGCGACGACGGCGTCTTCGTCGTCTCGACGCCGCGCGCCGAGCGAACGACGACCGCCCCCGACAACCCGTTCCACGAGGTCGAGTTCTCGCGCCCGGACTTCGAGCAGCTGCTCGCGGCGCACTTCGGCAAGGTCGACCTCTACGGACAACGACGCCGCCAGACGACGCGTCACCGGCTCGCGCAGCGGCTCGACGTCTTCGGGCTGCGCAAACGCTTCGACTTCCTGCGCGCCGGAGGGAAGCTGCTCGGCACGCCGACGATGGCGGAGCTTTCGCTCGACGACGTCCTGATCGAGCGCGACGGCGTCGACGACGCGACGGAGCTCGTCGCAGTCTGCCGCGGGCCGCGCCGATGAAGGTCGCGCACCTCGTGCTCGGTGGAGACGTCGCAGGGGGCCAAGCCGTCGCGCTTCAGCTCGCGCGCGCGGCGCGCGCGCGAGGCCACGAGGTCCTGTTCGTGTCGCCGACGCCGGGCCCGTTCGTGGAAACGGCGCGCACCGAGGGATTCGACGTGCATCTGCTGCCGATCCGCAGCTCGCTCGACGTGCGTGCCGCGCTGCGGCTGCGGCGCCTCCTGCGCGAGGAGCGCGTCGAGCTCCTCCACACGCACGTGATGATCGAGGCGAACGTCGTCTCGCGCGTCGCCGGCCGCCTCGCCGGTACGCACGTCTTGTCGCACATGCACATCGAGAACTACCTGCCGCCGAACCGGGCGCGGCGCGCCTTCGTCCGCTCCCTCGACAACGCGACCGCGCGTCTCTGCACGCGCATCGTCGCCGTGTCGGAGGACACGAAGCGCGCGCTCGAGCGCCAGGGCTATCCGCGAGGACGGATCGTCGTCGTGCACAACGGCGTCGAGCTCCCCGCCGACGCGCCGAACGGCGCCGGCGACGGGATCGTCGAGGTGGCGCGGCTCGCGCCGGTGAAGGGACAGCGGGAGCTGATCGAGGCGGTCGCGCGGCTCGACGGCGTGCGCGTGACGCTCGTCGGCCGCGACCTCGAGCGCGGCGGCGACTATGAGCGCGAGCTGCGCGCGTTCGCCGACGAGCTCGGTGTCGCCGACCGCGTCGACTTCGCGGGCTATCGCGCCGACGCGGCGGAGCTGATGGGCCGTGCGGCGCTCGTCGTCCTGCCGTCGTGGACGGAAGGGCTGCCGATGACGCTGCTCGAGGCGATGGCGCGGCGGCGGCCGGTCGTCGCGACACCCGTCGGCGGGACGCCGGAGGTCGTCGCCGACGGTGAGACGGGCGTGCTCGTGCCGGCGCGCGACCCGGCTGCGCTCGCCGACGCGATCGCGGCGCTGCTGCGGGACCCGGCGCGGAGGCGGCGGCTCGGCGACGCGGGACGCGCGCGCGTAGCCGCTCAGTTCACGCTCGAGCGCACCGCCGGCCGGATCCTCGACCTCTACGACGAGGCGGCGCGTGGCTGACGCCGTCACCGTCGTCATCCCGGTGCGCGCACCGGCGCCGTTCTTCGCCGGCGCGCTCGCGAGCGTGCTCGACGACGCCGACGCCGCCGAGGTGATCGTCATAGAGGACGGGACACGCGAGCTGGACGAGAGCGAGCTCGGCCGCGCGCGCCTCATCCGTCTGCCTCCGTCGGGACGCTCTGCGGCGCGGAACGCCGGCGTCGAGGCTGCGACGTCGCCGCTCGTCGCGTTCCTCGACGCGGACGACCGCTCGCTACCGGGACGCCTCGCGCGCCAGCGCGACGCGATCGGCACCGCGCCGCTGACCTACGGCCGCGTGCGAGTCGTAGACGAGGCCGGCAGACCGCACGACGAGTGGAACCGGCTGCTGGCGCGCCGCTTCAATCGGCTCGCCGAAACTCGCGGTACCGTCGAGGCCGTGCTCGCGACGAACTGCCCGATCTACACGTCCGCAGTCGTCGTCGGCCGCGACGACTTCCTCGCCGCCGGCGGTTACGACACGAACCTCGACGCCTTTGAGGACCTCGACCTCTACCTGCGGCTCGCCGAGCGCGGCCCGCTCGTGCCGACGCCGGGCCAAGCGGTGACGGAGTACCAGCTGCACGGGGGCAACACGCCGTCGCGTCGGCTCTACGAGGGTTCGCTCTACGTCGCGGAGAAGCATCTGCCGGGCGCGCGCGGCCGGACACGGCGGCTGCTGCTCGCGCGCCGCGTCGAGGCGCTCTGGGGCCTCGGCCGCTTCCGGGAGGCGCGCCGCGCGGGCCTGCGGGCGCTCGCGGCTGAGCCGCGGCTCGCGGCGAGCGCCTCCTTCGGGCGCCGGCTCGCGACGTCCCTGCTCCCGGTCCGGATCCTCGAGGCGCGCCGATGAAGATCGCGCTGCTGACCGAGATCCCGGCGCCGTACCGCATCCCGCTCTTCAACGCGCTCGCGACGTCGCCTGGCATCGACCTCGAGGTGCTCTTCCTCGCCGAGCGCGACCCGCGCCGCCAGTACCCCGTGTACGAGCACGAGTTCCTGTTCCGCCGCCGCATGCTGCCGGGTGGCGGGGTCGTCGCCGGCGGCCGCTGGGTCGTCTTCAGCCGGGGGACGAGGCGAGAGCTCGACCGCTTCGACCCGGACGTCGTCCTGCTCGGCGGCTGGAACCAGCCCGCGTTCTGGACCGGCCTGCGCTGGGCGCGCAGGCACGGCCGGCCGGTCGTGCTGTGGGTCGAGTCGACGGCGCGTGACGAGCGCAGCGGCAACCCTGTGCTCGAACGGCTGAAGCGGCGCGCGGTCGCCGCCGCGGCCGCGTTCCTCGTTCCGGGCAGCGCGGCGCGCGAGTACGTCGAGTCGCTCGGCGTGTCGCGCGACCGCATCGTCGTCGCGCCGAACGCCGTCGACCTCTCGATCTTCAGTGTCGACGTCGACCGGCGCGGCCGCGACGGCTGCACGTTCCTCTACGTCGGCCGCCTGGCGCAGGAGAAGGGCGTCGACGTGCTGATGCGGGCGTTCCGCGACGCGCCCGGCAGGCTTGTCGTCGCCGGCACCGGTCCGCAGGAGGACCAGGTTCGCGCGCTCGCCGACGACCGCGTCGAGCTGCTCGGCCACGTCCCGCGCGAGCGGCTGCCGGAGCTCTACGCACGCGCCGACTGCCTCGTCCTGCCGTCACGCTCGGAGGCGTGGGGCATGGTGCTGAACGAGGCGGCGGCGGCGGGACTGCCGCTCGTCGCGACCGAGGCCGCGGGCGGCGGCTACGACCTGATCGAGCAGGACGTCAACGGCTACCGCGTGCCGGTGGAGGACGAGCAGGCCCTCGCCGAGGCGATGCGCAAGGTCGCGGCGGACGCCGAGTGGCGCAGCCGAGCCGGCGCGCGCTCCCGCCTGCTCACCGCCGGCTACACCGGCGAGGCGTGGGCGGCCGCCGTAAGCGACCTCGTGCGCCGCCACGGGCCGCCGGAGCTCGTCCCGACGCGCCCGGCTCCGGCGCGCATCGCGCTGCTCACCGAGATCCCGGCGCCGTACCGCATTCCCCTCTTCAACGCGCTCGCGGACACCGAGGACGTCGACGTGCGCGTCCTCTTCCTCGCCGAGCACGACCCGCGCCGCGAATACCGCGTCTACGAAGAGGAGTTCCACTTCGACCGGCGCGTGCTGCGCGGCGTCGGCGCGGTCGCGCGCGGCCGCTGGGTGATGTTCAGCCGCGGCACACGCCGCGAGCTCGACGCGTTCGACCCCGACATCGTCCTGCTCGGCGGCTGGAACCAGCCGGCGTTCTGGACGGGGCTGCGCTGGGCACGCAAGCACGGGCGTCCCGTTGTCCTGTGGGTCGAGTCGACGTTGCACGACGAGCGCAGCGGCTCGATCGTGCTCGAGCGGCTGAAGCGGCGCGCCGTCGGCGCGGCGTCCGGCTTCCTCGTCCCAGGGCGTGCGGCGCTGGAGTACGTCGAGTCGCTCGGCGTGTCGCCGGACCGGATCGTGATCGCGCCGAACGCCGTCGACCTCTCGATCTTCAGTGTCGACGTCGACCGCCGCGACCGGCGCGAGTGCACGTACCTCTACGTGGGGCGCCTCGCACAGGAGAAGGGCATCGACGTGCTCCTGCGCGCGTTCGAGCACGTCCCGGGGCGCCTTCTGATCGCCGGCAGCGGCCCGCAGGAGGCGGAGCTCCGCGCGCAGACGAACGGCAAGATCGAACTGCTCGGCCAGCTCGCGCGCGAGGAGCTCCCCTCGCTTTACGCGCGCGCCGACTGCTTCGTGCTGCCGTCGCGCTCGGAGCCGTGGGGCATGGTGCTGAACGAGGCCGCCGCCGCCGGGCTGCCGCTCGTCGCGACGGTTGCGGCAGGCGCCGGCTACGACCTGATCGAGGAGGGCGTGAACGGCTACCGCGTGCCGGTCGACGATCCCGGCGCGCTCGCCGGCGCGCTCAAGAAGGTGGCCGAGGACCCGCAGTGGCGTGCGCAGGCCGGCGAGCGGTCGCGAGAGCTGACGTCCGGCTACACCGGCGAGGCGTGGGCCTCGTCGGTCGCCGACCTCGTGCGGCTCTTCCTCGACTAGGCTCGACGCCATGAAGACCGCCGTCGTCACCGGCTCGAGCGGCCTGATCGGCTCCGAGATGGTGTCGTTCCTCGACGAGCGCGGCTGGCGCGTGCACGGCGTCGACAACAACATGCGGCGCGACTTCTTCGGGGAGCACGGCGACACGACGCCGAACCTCGAGCGGCTGCGCGCGGCGACGCGGCACTTCGATCATCACGCGCTCGACGTCCGCGACCGCGACGCGATGCTGCAACTCGTCCGCGACGAACGCCCTGACCTGATCGTGCACGCGGCCGCCCAACCCTCGCACGACCTCGCGGCGAGCCGGCCCTTCGACGACTTCGAGATCAACGCCACCGGCACGCTCAACCTGCTCGAGGCGGCGCGACAGGCCGCGCCGGAGTCGCCGTTCGTCTTCCTGTCGACGAACAAGGTCTACGGCGACGCGCCGAACGAGCTCGACCTCGTCGAGCTCGAGACGCGCTGGGACTACGCCGACGCGCGCTACGCGAACGGCATCGACGAGACGATGCGCATCGACCACACGCTGCACTCGCTGTTCGGCGCGTCGAAGGCGGCCGCCGACCTGCTCGTGCAGGAGTACGGCCGCTACTTCGGGATGCCGACCGTCTGCTTCCGCGGCGGCTGCCTCACGGGACCACACCACGCGGGCGCAGAGCTGCACGGCTTCCTCGCGTACCTCGCGCGGGCCACGCGCGAAGGCCTGCCGTACCGCGTCTACGGCTACAACGGAAAGCAGGTCCGCGACAACATCCATTCGCTCGACGTCTGCACCGCGATCATGGCGTTCGCGGAGTCGCCGCGGCCGGCTGCGGTCTACAACCTCGGCGGCGGACGCGCCAACAGCGTCTCCATGCTCGAGGCGATCGAGCGGTTCGATGATCTCTACGGCAAGAAGCTCGACTGGACGTACGTCGAGGAGGCCCGCCGCGGCGACCACATCTGCTACATCAGCGACCTGTCGCGGTTCCGGTCGGATCACCCGGAGTGGTGGCCCGAGTACCCGCTCGACCGGATCTTCGAAGAGCTCGTCCCGATCACCGCTCGCTGATCTCGCTCAGTGCCGGAAATGGCGGTGGAAGTTCGAGAAGTAGCCGAGCGGCGACAGGTAGTCCTCCCAGAACGTGCGGCAGCGCCGTTGCAGAGCCACGAACGCGTCAGGTGACAGCTGCGCATGGAAGTCCCGAATGCGCTCGGCGATCCTCGGCACGTCGCGCCGGTCGAGCCAGACCCCGTAGCTCGGCCAGTCGACGGCGAAGTCGTACGGCAACACGCAGTCGGTGTCGACGAAGACGGGGATCCGTCCGAGGCTCAGCGCTTCGTAGAGGCGGTACGAGTAGTTGCCGTGGCCGCGCGTGCAGAGCACGTAGTCGCTGCCGACCATGTTGGCGACGTATTCCGCCCGCAGCCGGTTCCAAAGGTCGGGATCGAACCGCGGGTAAAACGCCGCGACGCCGCCGTACTCGTCGCGAAGAACGATGTTCGTCCGAACCGACGACTGCGTCGACAAGGCGTCGAGCGCCTGCCGCCGAACGAAGATGTCCGCGCGCAGCGGCCGGCCGGCGCGCACGGCGACCGCTCGGCGGACGTCACCGACGACGCGGCGGAGTCGCGCGATCGTTCCGACCGGCCTGGGATCAGTGACGGCGTAGCCGCAGAAGCTGACCGTCGGCCGCTCCTGCCACGTCCGCACGGGAAGTTCACCGCCGACGTGCGCCAGCAGGTCTTCGTGGAAACCCGGCAGCGCGAACTCACGGCGCGTGCGGCGCGACCGGAAGAGCGACGGCCGAAAGACATGCGCGTCGTCGAGCGGGAACGCGTCCGTCGAGTCGCTCGCCCAGAAGTAGGCGGCCGGCGTCCCGGCGGCGCGTGCTGTGGCGGCAAAAGCGGCTGCACGCTCGACGCCTCCGGACGACGCGACGACCTGCTTCCAATCGCGCGGGAAGATCGCGACGTCCGCGTCCCGCAGCTCGGAGGCGACGAAGACGTCCGACGCGGCGAGCGCGTCGGCGTACTCCGGCTGCGGCCACGGCGAGGGCGTCGGCCTTCCCCAGAGCGGCGCCAGCGCTAGAACGTGCGCCTCGCCGTCGGGCAGCTCGTCGCGCGAGCTGTAGACCCGCAACACGGAGTCAGTCTAAATCAGCGTTCCGATCGTCCCGGTACGCTGCAACGCTTGGTGAGCGAGCAGCCAGTCACCGTCATCAGGCCGCCGCGCGGTCTCGCCGGCCTCCAGCTCGGCGAGCTCTGGCAGTACCGTGAGCTGTTGTTCTTCCTCGTCTGGCGGAACGTCCTCGTCCGGTACAAGCAGACGGTCCTCGGCTTTCTCTGGGCTGTCCTGCAGCCCTTGTTGCTGATGCTGATCATGACGGTGTTCTTCGGGACGTACGCGAAGCGCGCAGGCGTCGCGGCGCCCGTCTATTACTTCGCGGCGCTCGTCCCCTGGGCATTCTTCGCCAGCGGGCTGACGCAGGCGTCGAACAGCCTCGTCACGAACGCGAATCTCATCTCGAAGGTGTATTTCCCACGACTCGCGGCTCCGATCGCGGGCGCGCTCGCCGCGCTCGTCGACTTCGTCGCCGCGTTCACGGTGCTCGTCGTGATGCTCGCGGTCTACGGCGTCTCGCCGCGTCCAGCCGCGGCGGTCGTCGTTCCCGCGCTGCTGGTGCTCGCGTTCGCGACCTCGCTCGGCGCCGGCCTGTGGTTCTCTGCGCTGAACGTCTCGTACCGTGACGTGCAGTACGTCGTGCCGTTCATGATTCAGATCGGCCTCTTCCTGAGCGTGTTCGCATCGAACGTGCACTCGGAGCCCTGGCGGACGCTGCTCGGAATCAACCCGATGGCCGGTGTCATCGCCGGCTTCCGCTGGTCGCTCGCCGGAGCGGGCGGCGGATTTACCAACATGATCGGGCCGTCGATCGGCATCGCAATCCTGCTCGTCGTCTCGGGTGTTCTGTACTTCCGCCAGGTGGAGCGGGGCTTCGCGGATGTCATCTGAACGCACGGCGTGAACGAGCGGCGTCCGCTCAGGCTCTTCACGGATCGCCGTTATGTCCACGACGACGACTGGCACGTGCCGATCCTCAATCTGTTCTGGGGCCACGGGGCGGTGCCCATGGGGCGGGCGGACTTCGCGGATCGGTACGCGGCACGGGGCGGCAAGTTCTTCGAGCTCGTCGATCTCGACGCAGCCGACCTCGCCATCTGGCCGGTCGACTGGAAACGCATACGAACCAAGCCGGAGCGGATCGAAGAGCTGCAACGGTTCGCAGCCGACGCGAAGGCGTCAGGCGTCCCGACTGTCGTCTTCTACGTCGGGGACTACGACGACGTCATTCCGATCGACGATGCGTTCGTCTTTCGTACGTCGATGATCCGGTCGCGCCGCCGGCCGGGCGAATTCGCCCTGACCGGGTTTCACGACGATCTGCTCGAGTACCTCGACGGCGATCTTTCGACGCGCGCGAAGACCGCGATGCCGATCGTGTCGTTCTGCGGGTTCGTCTTCTACGAGGATCGTCCTCGAACATTGCGCGGGCGGCTCCACCGCCGAGCAGTGGCCGCGAAGCGAAGCGTTCTCGAGCGACTCGACCTCCCGGCTGATCAGGACGTCTACGTTCGCGCGCGTGCGATCGACGCACTCCTCCACCAGCGCCGCCACGTCAGGCCCGAGATCGTCCTGCGCTCGCAGGGCGGCGGCGGAGGTCAGACCGATCCACTCTCCGTCGCATTTCGCTCGTGGAACGAGGTTCGGCGCGAATACGTGCGGAGCATCGTCGAGAGCGACTACGTCCTATGCACGCGCGGGATCGGCAACTGGTCGTATCGCCTCTACGAGACGCTCTGCCTCGGGCGTATCCCCGTCTTCGTCGACACGGACTGCGTCCTGCCGTACGACTTCGCCGTCGACTGGCGCGAGCACGTCGTCTGGCTTCGGCGCACCGAGGTCGACAGAATCGGCGAGATCGTCGCCGAGTTCCACGAAAGCCTGAGCGACGTCGAGTTCGCCGAACGGCAGCGCGCGTGCCGCAAGCTCTGGGAGGACTGGGTCTCACCTGAAGGCTTCTTCGCCAACTTCCACCGCCACTTCTCGCTGACGTGACGTTCGGTCGAGCCGCAATCCTCATCGCCGCTGCGACAACGGTCCATGCGCTCGTCTATCTGCCGTTCACGAGGACGCACGTCACCGCAGACAGCCCGACCTATCTCGCGGCGGGCCAGGCGCTCCTCCATGGCAGCTACTCCACGCCCCTCCGCGCGAACCTCTACTACACCGACGTCCCGGGCGGCTGGGTGGATCGAACGAACCTTCGTCTGCCGCGGAGCGTCTGGGATGTGCGTGAGCGGCAGACGTTCCGGACACCTGCGTACCCACTCGTGATCGCGCTCACCGGCGGCGGTTCCGGGGCCTTTCGCTTCCTTCTCTACGTCGTCCAAGCCGCGATGCTGGGTGGAGCGGCGTTCGCGCTGATCCACGGCCTGGCGCTGCTCACGTCCCGCACCGTCGCGCTCGCCGGCGGCGCGCTGTACGCGCTTGACCCGTTCTCTAAGCGCTACGCGTGGCTCGTGATGACCGAGGCGACCGCGGCGTTGCTGATGGCGGTGACGTTCTTCTTCTTCGCACGTGCCGTTCGAACGCGTTCTCGCCGCTCGTGGGCGGCCGCGGGAGCGGCAGCCGCAGCCACGACGCTCGCGCGTCCGGTGTTCGTCATGCTGATCCCGCTGCTTCTCCTCGCGATCCTCGCCTTCGAACGCCGCAGGCGATACGTCTCGGCCTTCGCGGTTCTCGCCGCAGCCGCGATCGTGCTCGCACCGTGGCTTGCGTGGACGACGGCCGTCGTCGGCCGGCCGATCCTCGCCACGTACACCGAAGGAATGGCGTTGCTCGAGGGCGCCTGGGGCCAGGGATACCACCGGAGGAGCGGCGAGGTCGAACGCGATCCGGCCTTCCTCGCGAAGCTCGCGGCCGTGCACCGGTTCGCCCCCTCGGTCGAGACGCTGCGGCACGACCCGAACGCACACGCGAAGTACCTCGACCGGGCAGACGCCGAACTGCGGCGAGACGCGATCAGGCGGTACGACACGCGGCTCGGTAACGATGTGAGCGGCGTCGCGTGGAACATCGCCTACCGTGCGTACTTCATCTGGGACGCTCACGACGACTGGTACCAACCTCGCGCGCTGCTTCCGCTGCTGCGCCTCGCCGACTGGCTCGCGCTCGCGCTTGCAGCCGCCGGAGCGGTCTTGATCGGTCGCCGGTACGGACGTGCGGCAGCCTGCATTCCGCTCTTTCTCCTCACCTACGCGTTCTTCTCGGCACTTCATCTCACCGAGGCGCGCTTCGGCATTCCGGTTCGGACCCTCTACCTTTCCCTCGTCGCGGTCGCAGGCGTCGAGGTCGTCCAGCTCCTGCGCCGTTCGCTCCGAGGCGCTTCCCGTGCGACCGCGTAGCCTTGAGCAGATGAACCGTCCCGTCATCGTCGCCTCCGGGCTCGGCAAGCAGTACCGCCTCGGCAGGCAGATGCCGGCGTTCCGGACTTTGCGGGACGCCGTCGCGGAGCGGTTCACGCGCCGGAACGAGCAGCGAGGCCGCGAGCTGATCTGGGCGCTGCGGGACGTCGCCTTCGAAGTGAGCGCAGGTGAGGCGGTGGGCGTCATCGGCGCGAACGGGGCGGGCAAGACGACGCTGCTCAAGATCCTCTCGCGGATCACCGCGCCGACGACGGGCGAGGTCAAGGTCCGCGGCCGCGTCGGATCGCTACTCGAGGTCGGCACCGGTTTCCACGCCGAGCTGACCGGCCGCGAGAACATCTTCCTCAACGGCGCGATCCTCGGCATGCGCAGGCAGGAGATCACCCGCAAGCTGGACGACATCGTCTCCTTCGCCGGCGTCGAGCGCTTCATCGACACCCCTGTCAAGCGGTACTCGAGCGGCATGTACGTGCGGCTCGCGTTTGCCGTCGCCGCGCATCTGGACACCGACATCCTCCTCGTCGACGAGGTGCTTTCGGTCGGCGACTTCGGCTTTCAGCGACGAAGTCTCGGGCGCATGCAACAGCAGACGCAGGCCGAGGGACGCACCGTCCTCTTCGTCAGCCACAACCTCGGCGCCGTCCGTACGCTCACGACGCGCTCCATTTGGCTCGAGCGCGGACGGCTGCGCGAGATCGGCCCGACGACGGACATCCTTCGCAACTACATCATGTCCCACAGCGAAGGCGAGGGGCGCGGGCTCGTCGATCTTTCCGACGTCACGAGCGGTCGGCCGGCGGGCAAATTGCTCGCCCATCAATTGAGCTTCGAGTCGGTCGCGCTCGTCGGCGAGGACGGACGTCCGTCGGAGACGCATCTCGCCGGACAGCGGGTCAACGTCGTCGTCCGCATCCGCGCGCACGCGCCGCTGACCAATCGCAGTCTCGACGTGCGCTGCCGGCTCACGACCGTCGAGGGGGTGCTGCTCTTCTCCGCGACGTCGACACCGCGGCCGCTCGAGGTCGAGCCCGGCGTCTACGAGACGTCGTTCACACTCGACCCGAATCCGCTCGCGGCCGCCCTCTACAACATCGAGCTGTACATGGTCACGATGGGCGACGAGGTCGTTGACGAGGGCCAGGACCTCGTTCCGCAGGCGGTGACGTTGCGGATCGAGGAGAACCCGGGAACGGATCTCTACCTCGGCGACCGCCGCGGTCTCATCAACGTCGCCTTCGACTGGTCACCGCTCGTCCGCAGCGACGACAACGCGGCGCTCGGCGTCGGCCTCTTCACAGAAGCCTCACGCACACCCGGTAGATAGGCTGGACCCGTCCCTCGCGGATGCGATTCTCGATCATGATCGGAGGCTCATGCGGATCCTGATTCTCGGCGCCGACGGCTATCTGGGCTGGCCGACGGCGATGGCGTTCTCGAATCTCGGCCACGAGGTCATGGCCGTCGACAACCTCGCGAAGCGACAGTGGGAAGCCGAGGTCGACGGGACGCCGCTCGAGGCCGTGCCGAGCCTCCGGCACCGCGTCCGGGTCTGGCAGGAGGTGGCCGGCAAGGAGATTGCCGTCGCGGTCGGCGACATCGCCGAGAACCATCGCTTCCTCTACCGCGTCGTCGGCGAGTTCCAGCCGGAGGCGATCGTCCACTACGCGGAGCAGCCGTCTGCGCCCTACTCGATGATGGGCCGCGACCACGCCGCGTACACGCAGCGCAACAACGTCGTCGGCACGCTCAACCTGCTCCACGCGATGAAGAAGCAGGTACCCGATGCGCACCTCGTCAAGCTCGGGACGATGGGCGAGTATGGCACGCCGGACATCGACATCGAGGAAGGTTGGATCGAGATCGAGCACAACGGCCGCTCCGACCGGCTGCCGTTTCCGAAAGTCCCGGGCTCGTTCTACCATCTGTCCAAGGTCCACGACTCGCACAACATCCACTTCGCATGTCGTGTGTGGGGTCTCGCGGCGACAGACCTCAACCAAGGTGTTGTCTACGGCATCACGACCGATGAGACCGAGCTCGATCCCGAGCTGCGCACGTCATTCCACTACGACGCGATCTTCGGCACCGCGCTGAACCGGTTCTGCGTGCAAGCGGTCGCGGGGATTCCGCTGACGGTGTACGGCGCCGGCGGGCAGAAGCGCGGCTTCCTGAACATTCGCGACACGATTCAATGCGTGCGGCTCGCGATCGAGAATCCTGCCGCCACCGGCGATTTCCGCGTCTTCAATCAGTTCACCGAGGTGTTCACCGTGTCCGAGCTCGCGGAGCTCGTCGTCCACGCAGCGGAGAAGGTCGGCCACACCGCCTCGGTCGAGTCGATCGTGAACCCGCGCATCGAAGCGGAGGAGCACTACTACAACCCGAGCAACAAAGCCCTGCTCTCGCTCGGGCTCAAGCCCCGGCTGCTCTCGGAGGAGCTCGTCGAGTCGATGTTGCTGAAGATCGGCGAGTCGGCCGCGAAAATCGATGTCGCGACGATCATGCCGCAAGTCAACTGGCGCGAAGACCGCGCGCGAGTGTGACGCCCGGCACGGGAGGGAGAGTCGCACTCGTCCCCGCCCGCGGCGGCTCGCGCTCGATTCCGCGCAAGAACGTCCGCCCGCTCGGAGGTCGCCCGCTGATCGAGTGGGTCCTGCATGCGATCGCCGCGAGCGGCGTCGTCGACGCGACCTACGTGTCGACGGACGACGAGGAGATCGCGGACGTCGCCGTGACGGCGGGCGCCGACGTGCCGTTCCGACGCCCCGCCGAGCTCGCGCGCGACGACTCCGGGACGATCGAAGTCGTCGAGCACGCGCTGCAGTGGCTCGCGGCGTCCGGCGACGAGCCTGAGCACGTGCTGCTCGTGCAGCCGACCGAGCCGTTCGTCCGCCCCGAACAGATCCGCGCTGCATACGAGCTGATGATCGAGAGCGACGCCGACTCAGCTGTCACGATCGTCGAGGTGCCGCGGAACTTCCACCCCTTCCACATCCGCTTGCGCGATGACGACGGCACGCTTCGTTTCGAGCGCGAGGACGAGCACTACGCGCACCCGACCCGACAGTCCGACCCGCCACGCTGGGCGTTCGGCAACCTCTACTGGTTCCGCCGCGAGGCATTCCTCGCCGAGCGCAGGCTCGAAGCCGGGCGACGCGTCGGCCTCCCGGTCGATCCGATCTCGGCGCTCGACGTCAACACCTCCGAGGACTGGCGTCTCGCCGAGGCACTTCTCGCAGCCGGAGCAGTCGATGCAGCAGCCGACGATCCTCGTCGCTGAGTCTGTCTTCGCGCCGCGGGCGAGAGCCGTCCTCGAGCAGGCCGGGACGGTGCTCGACTTCGAGTCGCCGGCCCGCTTCGAAGAGCAGCTGCCGCAGGCGGACGCCGTCGTAGCGGGCCTCGAGGTCCGGTTCGACCAACCACTGCTCGCGCGCGCCGACCGTCTGTGGCTGCTCGCGTCGCGTACTTCCCAGCTTCGTCACGTCGACCTCGACGAGGCGCACCGCCGCGGCATTGAAATCCTGTTCATCGACCCGAACGATCCCGTCTTGCACAACACGTCCTCGACCGCGGAGGAGGCGTTTGCGTTGTTGCTCGCGCTCGCGCGGAACCTGCCGTGGGCATTCGAGTCGACGAAGGCCGGGCGCTGGGAACGCGTGCGCTACGGCGGAATCGAGCTGCGCGGCAAGACTCTCGGGATCGTAGGCTTCGGTCGCCTCGGGCGAATGGTTTCCGGGTACGCGGCCTCGTTCGGCATGCGTGTCCTCGCACACGATCCATACGTTGACGACGCCGAGATCGCCGGCGCGAATGCGACACCCGTCGCGCTTGACGCACTGCTGCGAGAGTCCGATGCCGTGTCGATCCACTGCACGTACTCCGACGAGACCGAAGGACTGCTCGGGGCGCGCGAGTTCGAACTCGTGAAAGAAGGCTCGCTGCTCGTGAACACTGCGCGCGGCGAGATCACGGACGAGGCCGCGCTGCTGAGCGCGCTCGAGAGCGGCCGGCTCGCGGGAGCGGCCGTCGACACGCTGACAGGCGAGCTCCCGGACGGCGCACATCTCCGAGACAACGCCCTCGTGGAGCACGCGCGCGCGCACGAGAACCTCATCGTGCTGCCGCACCTGGGCGGCGCAACGAGGGAGGCGACCGAGCGGACGCAGGTCTACATCGCGGAACGGGTCGTCGAGCGTCTACGGGACGTCACGTGAGCGCGATCCTCGCCGCGGACCGCGTGTTCGTCGTCGCCGAGGCGGGCGTGGCCGCGCTCGGCGATCCGGAGCTCGCGCGCCGGCAGATCGACGCGGCCGTCGCCGCGGATGTCGACGCGATCAAGTTCCAGGCGTGGCGCACGGAGAACCTCGTCAGCCGTCCCGTCGCCGAGCGGCTCGAGCCTGAGCTCGGCTACGACTGGTTCGAGCGGATGAAGTCGCGCGAGCTTTCGTTCGACGAGCTGTGGGGGCTACAGGCGTACGCAACAGAGCGCGGGCTTCCGTTCTTCGCCACACCGCACGACACCGAAGCTCTCGACTTCCTCGTCGAGATCGACGTGCCGCTGCTCAAGGTCGGTTCCGGCGAGGCCGGGAATCTGCCGTTTCTGCACAGCGTCGGCGCCACGCGCAAGCCGGTTCTGATCGCCTTCGGCCTCCAGTCGGACGAGGAGGCGAAGCAGGCGGTGACGACGCTGCAAGAGGCAGGCGCGCCGCAGGTCGTCGCCCTGCACACGACGTCGCTCTATCCCACGCCGCCGGAGTACGCCTCGCTCGACCGGATCGCCCGGCTGAGAGACGCGCTCGGCGTGCCGGTCGGCGTCTCCGATCACACGGTCGGCTGGCACGTGCCGCTCGCAGCCGTCGCGCTTGGCGCGTGTGCGATCGAGAAGCACCTCACGTTCGACAAGAGCGACCCGCGCTCGCTCGACAACGCGGGAGCGGTCGAGCTCGACGAGCTCGCGGAGATGGTCCGCGACGTACGCGAGGTCGAGGCCGCTCTCCGGCCGGCCGACCCAGCCGCCCTCGCGAGTGCTCTTGCGCGGTCGCGTTCGTGGGCCGAGCAGGCAATCGTCGCCGCTCGCCCGCTCGCCGCGGGGACCGTGGTCTCCGAGGACGACGTCTTCTTCAAACGACCGGGTCACGGTGGCCTACCGCCCTCCGCGCTCGACCAGGTCGTGGGACGCAGCCTGCGACGCGCCGTCGCCGCCGACGAGCAGATCGCGCTCGACGATCTCGCCTAGTAGCTGAGTTGCTTTCGGCGCAGCCGGTCGTCGAGCTCGAGTCCTTTCAACACACCGACGATCCGCTCCGCGGCGTGACCATCGCCGAGGCGATCCGTCGGGCGGAGCGACGCACGGAAGGACTGGTCGAGCGCGGTCGCGAGCGCATCGCGTACTGACGCGTCGTCGCCCGCGGCGTCGACGACGTTCGCATCGCGCGTGCGACCGTGTTGGCGAAGGCCGACGTTCACGGCAGGAAGACGCAAATACGGCGCCTCGACGAGCGCTGCGGACGAGTTGCCGACGATTGCCGAAGCGGAGGCCATCAGCCCGAGGTAGACGTCGTTGTCGATGTTCGGACGCACGAGAAATCGTCCGTCCCCATCGAGATCCGCAAGCGCCGCGAGCACGCCTTCGTAGCCTGGATCCGAGCACGGGTACGTAACGACGGCGCGCAGCCCGGTGGCGCGAACGGCGCCGAGCACGGTTTTCGCGAGCGCGTGATTCGCATGGCGGTCCAGGTACGTCTCGGGATGCACGAGCACGAGCAGGAAGCGCTCGTCCGCGTCGAGTCCGACCGCCGCGCGCGCATCCGCTTCCTGCATGTACAGGCCTTGCACGATGCGGTCGACGTACGTGGAGCCGACGACGTGGACCCGCCAGTCGTTCTCGCCCATCCGCCGCAGTCGCTCTGCCGCCTCTTCGGTCTCGGGAAAGTGGACGTGCGCTAGCTTGCTGATCGCGTGTCGCTGGATCTCATCGATGTTGCCGGAGCGATCGCCTCCCTGCGTGTGCGCGACGACGATTCCGAGTGTCAGTGCCGCAAGCGCGACAGCCAGATGATCGGCGCGGTCGCCGTGCACGAGCACGATGTCAGGCTTACGCGCGTCGAGAATGCGCGCGGCCTCGCGCAGGCAGGCGCCGAGATTCTCGACGCGCACTCGCGCAGAGTCCCCGCGTCCCGTGCCCATCTCGATCAGCTCGATTCGATCCGACGCAAACTCGCGCTCGGCTTCCTCGATCGTGCGCCCGAACTCGGCGGACGCATGCATGTCCCCGAGGAGGACGATCAACTCGAGCTCGTCATCCGCCTCGATTCGTCGCATGAGCGGCAGGTAGGCACCGTATCCGCCCCGCTTGCCGGAGAATGCACAGATGGTCCGCATGAGCGTGAGCAAGCGTAGCCTCCGCGCGCGAGCGTTTGGTCCGCACGTCGCGCGGCTGCGCGGACTGTTCCACGTGGCGATTCACCCGCGCGAGCTCGTGTCGGCACGCCGCGCAGCCCTAGCGCTCGCACGCGAACATCCCGGCATAGCGCGCGACCTGAGCGCGTACGAGCGCACAGACGGTCGCCACGTCCTCATCATCAGCCTCAGCGACGACGCCCAGCAGGTACGGCTCGAGGCCGTCCTCGCCAAGGCCCTGCAGCTCCGCGGCGCGCGCGTCTCGATTCTGACGTGGCGCTCCGCTCTTCGTGCTCGGGCGCTTTTCCGCCGGCTGGCAATCGGCGGGCTCGTGTTCTACGACGACTACGCCCCGGCGTCGGGGCACGGGACCGAGGCTGCCGACGCCGTACAGACTGCCCGCGGCGTCCGGGACGTACTCCGCTTCGAGTACAAGGGCGCGCGCGTCGGGAGGCAGGCGCTGTCGACGGTCGTTCGTGCGCGTCACGAGCCGCGCGTCGACCTCGAGTCAGCGGAAACGCGAAGAGCCCTGCGCAATACCATCGAGTACGCGATCGACGGGGTCGAGCGGGCGGCACGAATCCTCGACTCGACGAGGCCCGACCAGCTGCTTCTCGTCGAACGCGGCTACGCGGGCTTCGGCTCGATCTTCGACGTCGCGTTGCAACGCGACATACCCGTCGTGCAGTTTCAGGCGGCGCACCGCGACGACGCCTTCCAGCTCAAGCGATACGTCGTCGAGACACGCGACCAGCATCCGCGGTCACTCGACGAGAAGACGTGGCGCCTCTTGCTCGAGGACGGGCTCACCAAGCAGCGTGAGCAGGCGCTCGAGCAGGAGCTCGCGGCACGTTCGGAAGGAAAGTGGTTCATGGCGCGTCGGCTCCGGCACGCGAGCGGTCGGCGCGGGCCGGACGCGTTGCGCCGTGAGCTGCAGCTCGATCCGGAGCGGAAGGTCGCAGTCCTCTTCTCGCACGTTCTCTGGGACGCGAGCATGTTCTACGGAACCGACCTCTATTCCGACCAGGGCCGCTGGTTCAGCGAGACCGTGCGGCTCGCGGCCGAGGACGACTCCGTGCAATGGCTGATCAAGCTGCATCCGGCCCTCTACTGGAAGCTGCGCAGCGACGGCGTCGCGAGCGAGGCCTCGGAGCTTGCGATGATCCGCGAGACGGTCGGCACCCTGCCGAGGCACATGCGTCTCATCCACCCGGACGATGACGTCGACAACACCGACCTGTTCCGGATCGTCGATGCCGGCGTCACGATTCGCGGCACGATCGGACTCGAGCTCCCGCAGCTCGGCGTTCCCGTGCTCACCGCGGGAACGAGCGACTACGCCGGTCGCGGCTTCACCGTCGACGCCGACTCGATCGAGCAGTACGAACGCAACGTTCGCTCGATTGGCGGCTTGGAGCGGCTGAGCGAGGACCAGGTTCGAATCGCCAAGCTCTACGCGTACGGCATCTTCTGTGTCCGGCCGTGGCGGTTCACCAGCTTCGCGCTCGAGTACCTCCCGATCGGCGAGGCGGGCGACACGCTCGAGCACACGCTTCGGTACGTCGTGCGGACCTTCGACGAGCTCGAGGCCGCCGGCGACCTCGAGTCGTTCGCGCGTTGGGTTCTCGAATCGAACGACGCCGACTACGTCGACGAGCGCGAGCTCGCGAAGGCGGGCGCGGAGGTTCAGCGCACGCCGACATAGAGCAGGTGCGGTTTGGGCATCCGGCCGCGCTCGTGCAGCCACGTACGAACGAACGCATACGGCGTGAGACCCCAGTAAACGCCCGTCGCCGTCTCCGCGCGGAAGCCGTGCAACTCGAAAAGGCGCGAGATCGACTGGGGGCCGAGCGAGCGCACGTGCTGCCAGCGGTGGAAGATCGCACCGCAATCCGGGCAGCGGACGCTGTCGTCGGCGAGGTTCTCCGCGTTCGGGCACGTGACTACGACGCGGCCGCCTGGAGCGAGCACGCGACGCACTTCCCCGAGCACCGGCCCGATCTGGTCGTCCAGAAGGTGCTCGATCACCTCGACGAGCAGCACGACGTCGAATGCTCCGTCCGCGAGCTCCTCCGGAGCCGTCGTGACGCCACGGAAATGCGGCTCGCCGGCGAAGCGTGCGCGCGTCGCCTGCGCCGACTCCTCCGAGACCTCGAAGCCCTCCGCCGCGAATCCCAGCGCGAAAAGGTGGGCGAGCAAATCGCCGTAGCCGCAGCCGAAGTCGAGGATGCGCTTGTCGCGCAGCCCGAGCTCACGGTCGACCCGCTTCACGATCCAGCGGCCGGAGTGCGAGCTGAAGTAAAGATCGCGGCCGCCGAGCTGTTCGCTGAAGAAGTCCCACGTTGCCGCGATCTTCTCCGGCGTCCAGACGACGTCGTGGGTCTCGGTCACGCGGCCACTATAGTGACGCGCCTTTCGATGGCAGACGTCACCTTCACACGCGAAGCGCCGATCCGAAACGGCATCCGCCGTTACGTCGACACCGTCGACTACGCGGACAGCTTCGGCGAGCAGTGGCAGCGCTATCGCCGCGTGCAGCTCGACTCCGAGACGCGGAAGTCGCTCAGCCGCGACCGGCTCTTCCGCGGCACGGGATGGACGCCGGAGGAGCTTGCAGGGGAGCTCGTGCTCGAGGCGGGCTGCGGCGCGGGTCGCTTCACGGAGGTGCTGCTCGGCGCCGGCGCGCGGGTCGTCGCGGTCGACGCGACGACGGCGGTCGACGCCTGCAGGGAGACGTGCGGCGACCATCCTCGGCTCGCGCTCGTGCAGGCCGATCTCTTCGACCTGCCGTTCCGAACGGGCTCGTTCGACCGCGTGTTCTGCTACGGCGTGCTCCAGCACACGCCGGACCCGGAGCGCGCGTTCCGCACGCTCGTCGAGCAGGTGCGACCCCGCGGCGCGATCGCCGCCGACGTCTACCGGCACCAGGAGTTCGTCGACCGCTGGTCGGCGAAGCGGATCTGGCGTCCGCTGACGACGCGGTTGCCACGCGACCTGCTGCGCCGGATCGTCGAGTGGTACATCCCGCGCTGGCTCCCGATCGACAACAAGTTGAAGTCCGTGCCCTATCTCGGCCGCTTTCTCGTCGCAGTCGTGCCCTGCTGGAATCCGCGCGGCCTCTTCGAGCTGACCTGGGACGAGCAGGTCGCCTGGACGGTGCTCGACACCTTCGACGCGCTCGCACCGAAGTACGACAAGCCTCAGTCGCTCGAGGACGTGCGCGGCTGGTGCGAGCGCGCCGGCCTCGAGGACGTCGACGTGCACTACGGCGGCAACGGGATAGAGGTGAACGCTAAGCGGCCAGCTCGCTCCACGTGAACGACGGCGCGTCGGTCAGTGCCTCGTCGACGTAGAGCAGGTGCCACAGCTGGAACATGAGCAGCGGCCAGAGCCGCTCGCTCTCGTCCGCGCGCCCGTCCACGTGCGGCGCGAGGTAGCGCTCCGCGATTCCCGGCCGGAAGATGCCCTGGCTCTCGAGCCGCTCGTCGGAGAGCAGGCGCTCGGCGAGCGGGCGCAGCTCCCGCCGCAGCCAGCGCGCGAGCGGGAAGACGAAGCCGCGCTTCGGCGCGTCGAGGTGCGCGGGCGTGAGCAGCGTTGCGACGGCGTCGCGGAGCAGGCCCTTCGGGTCGTCGGCCGACGTCCGCAAAGCGGGCGGGATCGAGGCGATGAGCTCCACGAGCTCGTGGTCGAGGAACGGCGTTCGCGCTTCGAGCGAGTGCGCCATCGAGAAGCGGTCGGTCATGTGCAGGAACTCGTCGGGAAGCTGCGTCGCGACGTCGAGATAGAGGACGGAGTCGCGCGCGCTGCGGCTGCCGCTCTCGTCGAACACGCGCTGCAGGAGCTGCGCGGTCGGCGGTCCTGGCTCGCGCAGCAGCGAGCGCTTCTCGTCGTCGTCGAAGTAGTAGGACGGCTGCATGTGGTAGCGGCGCACGTCGCGCGGACGGAAGCGCGCGAGCCGGCCGCGCTCGAACGGGACGAAGCGGCGATAGTTGCCGAACAGCTCGTCTCCCCCGGAGCCGGTATGCGCGACCTTGACGTCGCGCGCGATCTCGCGGAAGACGTACCACGACGGCAGCCCTCCTCCGTACGGCTCGTCGAGCGACCACACCATCGCGAGCAGGTCGTCGAGCAGCTCCCGCGCGTCGACGACGACCTCGTGGTGCTGCGCGCCGTAACGGGTCGCGAGAGCGCGCGCCAGCGGCAGCTCGTTCAGATGCGAGTCCTCCTCGTCCGTGAAGCCGAGCGTGTACGTCCGCAGGTCGCGCACGCCCGCCTCGGCGAGCAGGGCGACGACCGCGCTCGAGTCGAGGCCGCCGGAGAGCGAACAGGCGACGGGCACGTCGGCGAGGTTCCAGCGCGCGACTGCATTGCGGAGCGACTCGTGCAGGCGTGCGACCCACTCCTCGCGCGCCGGGCCGTCGTCGCGCGCGAAGCGCAGGCGGTACCAGCGGCGGACGTCGAGCGCCTGCGTGTCGAGGTCGAGCTCGAGCAGATGGCCGGGCGGGAGGCGGCGGACGCCGGCGAGGATCGAGCGCTCGCCGGGCACGAAGCGGAGCGTCAGATAGTGCGAGAGGCTCTCCCGGTCGAGCTCACGGACGAGGCCGGGCACGCGCAAGAGTGTCCGCAGCTCCGACGCGAGCGCAAATCGACCACCGGCCTGCGTGAAGTAGAGCGGCTTGATCCCGAAGCGGTCCCGCGCCGCGACGAGCTTCCGCTTGCGGCCGTCGAGGATCGCGAACGCGAACATGCCGTTCAGCTCCGACAGCGCGTCGAGCCCGCGCGTCTCGTAGAGCCGCAGGACGAGCTCGGTGTCGGAGTGGTCGCTGCGGAAGCGGATCCCTTCAGCCTCGAGGGAGCGCTTCAGCTCGCGAACGTTGTAGATCTCGCCGTTGAACGCGATCGCCGAGTGCCCGTCGTCCGAGACGAGCGGCTGCTCGCCGCCCGGTAGGTCGAGGATCGCGAGGCGCCGCGCGACGAGCGCCGCGCCCTCCCCGCGGAAGACGCCGCCGCCGTCGGGGCCGCGATGCCGCAAGGCGGTGCCCAGTGAATTGAGCAGCGCATCGTCGAACGAGCCGGTCAATGCCGCGATCCCGCACATTCACTCAGCATATGCTCCGGCCCGTGCCCGATCCCGCGCTGTTCGAGTTACCATTCGACGCGGCCTGGAAGCTCGACAAGCGCTTCTTCCTCGACGTCGAGCACCGCTACACGAAGACCCACCACGTCCTGCTCGAGGCCGCGGGCGAACTCGCCGGCAAGCGCATCCTCGACCTCGGCTGCTCGCGCGGAATGTTGCTCGAGCGCTTCCGCCGCTACGAGGGCGTGGAGCTCGTCGGCGTCGAGCTCGATCCGGACGACCGCCGCGAGGCCGAAGCGCGCGGGATCCACGTCGACGAATTCCAGATCAACGTCTTCGAGGACGGGCAGATCACCGCGCGCCTGCCGTACGCGGAGTCGTCGTTCGACGTCGTCCTCGCAGCGGAGATCATCGAGCACATCGTGGACACGCAAGGATTTGTCGCCGAGATCCATCGCGTCCTCCGGCCGGCAGGCGCCGTCTTCTTCTCGACGCCGAACATCCTCTGGTGGAAGTACCGCCTCGACCTACTGCTCGGCCGGTATCCGGATCCCCTCGAGCATCGACTCCATTACGGCGTCGACTTCGGTCACGTGCGGACGTTCACTCCACGGCTCCTCCGCGAGCTCGTCGAGGACGCGGGCTTCGAGGTCGTCTCGATCGCCGGAAAACGGCTCGGCCCGATCTCGACGCTCGTCCGGACCCCACGGCCCGTCGCGCGCTTCATCGACGAGCTTGCGACCCGCTGGCCGAGCCTGGCCGACGACGTGCTCCTCTCGGCGCGCAAACGCGCGCCGCTCGCGGGGACGTAGCAGCGCGAGCTGCCAGGGCTGCAGGAACACCGCGTTCGAGGACCCGGGATTCGACGGCCAGCGCTCGAGGTGGCGCGTGCCTGCGCGGGCGACGCAGTAGCCGAGCCGCCCGAGCGCGGAGACGACGCGCCGCGCGTTCGTCTCCACGAGCTCGATCAGCAACGCGGGGCGCCGCTCGAGCAGCGACGGTGCGCCGCGGAGGACATCCGACTCGCATCCTTCGACGTCGATCTTCACGACCGAGGGCCTCAGCGCGTGGCGCTCGAGCTCCGCATCGAGCGTCTTCGTCTCGACCCAGACCGTTTCGCTCGCCGGAACGCGGCCGTCGACGAGACTCGACCAGGCGGCGTCGCCGTTCGTCGGGACGTGCAGCAGCGCGTGACCGTCGGCCGACGTCGCGGCGGCCGCGTCGACGACGACGTTCGCGCAGTCGTTGATCGCGACGTTCTCCTGGAGTCGTGCGCATGCGACGGGATTCGGCTCGATCGCGAGCACGCGGCCGCGGCCCCGCAACAGCCGCGCGGCGCAGACCGTGTAGAGGCCGACGTGCGCGCCGACGTCGACGAAGTCGCCGCCGCGCGCGAGCAGCCGGCGGATCAGCCCGAGCTCGACCTGGTCGCGGAGGCCGAAGTAGTAGTCGCGGTGCAGCGACTCGGACAGGTCGAGGCGCAGGCGCGACCCGCCGAGCTCCACCTCGTGGACGCCGGCATCGGGCAGGCGGACGAGCCGCCGGAGCCGCCGCTTGCCCGGGAACTCGACTCGCCGCGTCAGGCACAGGACCGCCGCGGCCATGCAACGCGGCTTTCCGGCGTATCAGTTGTAAAACGTAAGGGTTCTGTGAACCATCGCCGCGGCGGAGAAGTTCGAGCGCGCGCGCCGCCCTGCTTCTGCCGCGATTCGCTGTGCCAGCGCCGGTTCGTCGAGCAGCCGGCAAATCGCGGCAGCGAGCGCGCGACCGTCGTCCACCGGGACGAGCAGACCCGTCTCGCCCTCGATCACGGTCTCCCGGATCCCGCCGACCGGCGTCGCGACCACCGGGACGCCTGCCGCCTGCGCCTCGATTACCGCGAGGCAGAGGCCCTCGAAGCGCGACGGAAACGCGAAGACGTCGAAGCCGGCGAGCAGCTCGGGGATGTCGTCGCGCTCGCCGGCGAACTCGAACGGGAGTCCGGCCGCCGCGCGCTCGAGCTCGCCGCCCAGCGGCCCGTCGCCGACGACGACGAAGCGCGCGTCCGGAAACCGCTCGAGCACCGCCGGCGCCGCCTCGATCAGCGTCCGCTGGCCCTTCTGCTCGACCAGTCGCGCGACATTGCCCACGACGCTTCCGGGATGCGCGCGTCGCTCGACGTCGAACCGTGCGAGGTCGAGGCCGAGCGGGATGACGACGCCGTTGGGACGATCGTCGCGCGTGCGATCGGTCTCCGACGTGTAGATCACCTCCGGCCGCGTCAGCCAGCCGGCGTGCCAGAGGAAGCGCCCGACGAGGTTCTCCGTGCGCGGCAGCTCGGGCGTGTGGTGCGTGACGACGACGCGCGGAACGCGCGCGATGCGCGCCGCGAGCAGTCCGAGCGGCCAGACGTCGACGACGTGCACGAGCCGAGGACGCAACGCACGCAGCTCGCGGACGAGGTGGACGAGCAGCGCCGGCACCGGGCGCGGCTCGTAGGGGCGCAGGTGCGGGAGGCGCTCGAGCTCGGGCGAGCGCGGCGCGATCACGACGAACTCCTCGTCGAGCCCGGCGACGAGCTGCTCGAGGTAGCGCTCGACGGCTCCCCACGCCGACGCCTGGTGCAGGTACGCGATCACGCGAGGACGTCGTCGAGGATCGCGCCGAACCGCTCGCCGGTGCGCGCCCACGTGAAGCGCGCCGCTTGCGCGAAGCCGCGCTCGCGCATCGCCCCGGCCTCGTCCGCGTCGCCGAGGACGCGCTGCAGCGCGAACGCGATCGCGTCCGCGTCGTGCGGGTCGCAGAGCAGGCCCGCGTCGCCGACGACCTCGGGGATCGACGTGAGCGAGCTCGCGACGACGGGCGCGCCGCAGGCCATCGCCTCGAGCACCTGGTAGCCGAAGCCTTCGTAGAGCGTCGCGTCGACATAGGCCGACGCGCCGCGATAAAGCGTGACGAGCTCGTCGTCCGACACGCGGCCGAGGAAGCAAACGCGGTTGCCCGCGCGCGCCCGCAACTCCGGCTCGAGCGTACCGAGCGCCCCGCCGACGATGAGCTCCGCGTCGGTCTCGGCGCGGGCGAACGCGTCGAGCACGGTCGCGGTGTTGTCGCGCGGATCGGAGGACGCGAGGTGGAAGACGTAACGGCCGCCGCGTCCCGGACCGGGCCCGAACGCGTCGTCGAGCCCGGGGTAGACGACGGGCACGTCGAGTCCCAGCTCCGCTGCGGTCGCCTTCGAGCCGGCGACGACGCGCGCGGCGCGCGTGAGGCTGTGCCGCCAGATCAGGGACGTCAGCGCGTCGCTGCCGCGCTGGTACCAGCCGGCGCCGGCCCGCCTGTTCTCGGCAATCCGGTGGGTCGGGAGCTCGAAGAGCCAGACGACGACGCGCCGCTCCGCGCCGACGGGCAGCCGCTCGGCGAGCGTGACGAGCAGGTCGGCGGCGCGGAGCGCGCGGCGCATCCCGACCTGCTCCCAGACGATCGCCTTGCCCGGGCCGAGCACGACCGCCTCGACGTCCGGGAGCAGCGCCGCGGCCTCGCGCGTGCGCACGTACGCGACGAGCTCGAAACGGCCGAGCGCCGCGAGCGACTCGACGAGCTTCCGCTGCGAGCGCGCGTGCCCTTTGCCCGCCGGCGCGACCGCCGTCGCGTCAACCGCGATGCGCGGCACGGCGCCTCTCCCGCAGGCGGCGGACGACGGATCTCGGCAAGAGGCTCTTGCCGACGAGCGAGAGCGACAGGCGCGACATGCTCTGCGGCTGCAGCACGAACGCCTCGAGCAGCCACCGCCGCGCACGTCCGAGCTCGAACTCACGGTAGATGTTGTTCGCCGCGGCGACCCGTGCGCTTGCGCGGCCCTGCCGCACGTACGGACGCAACGCGTCCGGCAATCTCTCGCTCGTGAGGAATGCGTCGGCAAACCGCAGCTGGTCGCGAGCCTTCTCTCGCTGGTCGCCTTCCGACTTCGAGGTCGGATGCAGGCGATACGTCGACCACGGCTTGGGCACACGCCGCACCGGTCCGAGGGCCGAGAGCCGTAGGTAGAACTCGAAGTCGAAGAAGTAGTACCCGCGCTCGTCGAACGGCCCAGCCTGCTCCCACGCTCTGCGTGTCCACATCGAGCTCGGCTGCACGACGTGGTTGTCGCAGTTCATCACCATCGTCGGCGGGTCCCAGGGACGCGATGTGAGATACCCAGTCCGGTTCGAGTCGGGATCCGTGTACAGCGCGTCGCCGTACACCATCACCAGCTCTGGGTTCGCCTCGAATTCCGTGACCATCTCCGATACTGCTCCCGGCAGAAAGGTGTCGTCGGAGTTGAGGTACGCCATCAGGTCACCGGTCGTGTGCTCGAAGCCGCGATTGATCGCCGCGACCTGGCCTGCGTTCTCCTGGCGCGTCCACCAGTGCAGACGATCCGCATATCGCTCGACGATCTCGGCGCTCCCGTCCGTCGAACCGTCGTCGACGACGACGTACTCGAGGTCGGGATAGTCCTGCGCAAGCACGGAGAGGATCGTCTCCTCGAGAAACTCCGCCTGGTTGTACGCCGGCGTGACTACGGAGACCCTCATGCGCGACCGGCCTCCTGCGACCGCGTGGCGCGGCGGCGGAGCTGCATGCGACGCACGAACCGTCTCGGCAGCAGACTCTTGACGGCAAGCGAGAGCGAGAAGCGCGACGCGCTCGCGGGATGCACGACGAGCGACTCCCACAGCCACCGGCGCGCCAGCCCGAGCTCGACCATGTCGCCGTAGAGGTTGTTCGCGGCCGCGACACGCGCGCGCGCGCGTCCCTCGCGCACGTACGGCCTGAGGTTCGCTGGCAGACGATCGCCCACGAGGAAGTCGTCCGCGAAGCGCAGGTAGTCGTGTGCCTTGCCGATCTGGTCTCCAATCGTCTTGGAGCCGGCGTGCTCGCGATACGTCGACCAGGGTCGGGCGACACGCTTCACGTGCCCCTCGACGCCCGACAGTCGAAGATAGAACTCGAGGTCGAAGAAAAAGTAACCGCGCTCGTCGAACGGTCCCGCCTCTTCCCACGCTCGGCGCGTCCACATCGAGCTCGGCTGGACGACGTGGTTGTCGGAGTTGCGCACCATTGCCGGCGGGTCCCACTCCCGCGACGGCAGGTAGCCCGTGCGATTCGACTCGGCGTCGGTGTACAGCGCGTCGCCGTAGACCATGATCAGCTCTGGGTCGGCTTCGAACTCGGCGACCATCTCGGACACCGCGCCCGGCAGCAGCGTGTCGTCCGAGTTGAGGTAGGCCATCAGCTCGCCCTTGGTGTGCGCGAAGCCGAGGTTGATCGCACCGACCTGCCCGGGATCCTCGTCCATGTGCGTCCACCAGTGCAACCGGCCGGCATACCGCTCGAGGATCTCGGGACTCCGATCGCTCGACGCATCGACGACGACGTACTCGATGTCCCGGTAGTCCTGCTCGAGGACGGACAGCATCGTCTCCTCGAGGAACCGTTCCTGGTTGTACGACGGCGTGACGATCGAGACCTTCACGTCGCGAGCAGCTCCTCGTACAGCTCGGCGAAGTCGCGCGCCTCGCGCCCGGCCCCGAACTCCCGTTCCGCGACGCTGCGACAGCGCTCACGGAGATCCGCATCGAGGAGCGCGCCGACGGCAGCGGCGAGCGCACTAACGTCACCTGCGGCGACGAGCGTCCCCGTCTCGCCGTCGCGGACTGCGTCGCGCATGCCGCCAACGTCGAATGCCGCGACAGGCGTGCCGCACGCGATCGCCTCGAGGGCGGCGTTCGGCAGGTTCTCCGCAAGCGCCGGCAGCAGGAAGACGTCGGCCGCGGCATAGGCGAGCGCGAGCCGTTCGTCGTCGAGCACGCCGAGCGCCCGCACACGCGCCGGCGCGACACCTTCGCCGGCGACGATCAGCTGCACGTCGCGATCGAGCAGCTCGAGTGTGGCGACCGCCTCGCGGCCGCCCTTACGCCTGTCGGCGAGGTCGAGCGACGACCACAGCACCGTCGGACGGTCGTCGATCCCGAGCTCGCGTCGAGCGTCCTCGCGCGAGTGGGGGCGGAACACGTCGAGGTCGATGCCGTTGGGGATCCGTCTGACGGGAAAGCGCGACAGGAGCGGGCTCTCGCGCGCGATTCCCTCGAGCCAGTGTGACGGCGCGACCAGCGTGATGCGTGAACGCGCGTAGACCATGTTCTTCCAGCGATAGAGCAGTGCCGTCGTGTCACGCTGGAGTCGCGGATATTCAGCGAGGTAGGGACACGAACCGCATCCATACCGCCAGCGCTCGCAGTCGTAGGAGTAGGCGACGTGCCCGGTCAGCGCCCACATGTCCGAGAGACGCCACACGAGCGGGCGAAGGCGGGAGAGCAACGGCAGCGCGGTATGGCTGAAATAGCTTCCGTGCACGTTGTAGAGCTGCACGACCTCGGCTTCGCGGAACCAGGGGTCGAGCGCGACGCCGAACGACGACGGGTAGAGCACGTACTGGAGGTCGAGACGGTCGGTGAACGCGGCGCACGCACGATCAGCCGCGCGCCAGGCGAGGTTGCGCTTCAGCGGCCGGACGTCGGTGTCGGCGGATCGGCGTTCGCCGACGAGCATGCGCGAGCGCCAGCCGAGCGAACGCAGCCCGTCGTGGATTCGGTGCGCGGACCGCGCCGCACCGCCGCCGGCGTCGGATGCGCTGATGTGGAGGACGTTCCCCGCCAAACCGGGGCTAGCATAGGCCGAGGTCGTGGCAGACAGCCCCCGCACTCCGATCCTGCTCGTCCATCACCGCTCGGAGCTCGGCGGTGCGCCCGCGTCGTTGTCGTATCTGATCCGCGAGCTCGACCATGCGCAGTTCGAACCGCACATCTACTGTCCGCCGGGACCGGCCGCGGATCTCTTCCGGGAGTCGGGAGCGATCGTGCACACGGGTCCCGTCGCCGGCTTCACGCACATCTGGGCGTCGACATATCGCGGCCGCCGCTGGCTGCTGTTCCTCCGCGAGCTCGCGCAGCTTCCGGCGCACGTGTTCCAGTTTCGCCGGACGCTGCGGCGGCACCGGTTCGAGCTCGTGCACTTCAACGACTCGCCCCTCATTCCGGCGGCGTGGCTCGCAAAGCGCGCGGGACTGCCGGTCGTGTGGCATCTCCGTTCCGCGCTGCCGGAGGGCGGCACCGATCGCCGCTCGCAGCTCGTGCGCGCCGCGATTCGCCGCTTCGCGAACGAGTCGATCGCGATCAACCACGACGTGGGCGACGTGTTCGGCGTCGGCTCGAACGTCGTCCCGAACTCTGTCGACCTCGAACGCTTCCGCCCAGGCGACCCGCCGGCAGCGAAGGCGGCGCTCGGGCTGGCGCCCGACCGGCCGGTCGTCTCGTACTTCGGGTTCATCTATCCGTCGAAGGGTTTCCACGAGTTCATCGAAGCGGCCGCGCGACTGCGCGACGAGGGCGTCGACGCGAGCTATCTCATCGTCGGCGGCGCCGTGCGCGGCGAGGAGTTCTTCCGCACCGTCGTCGGACGCTCGCTGCAGCTCGCCGATCTGACGCGCGACTACGAATCTGAGGCGAAGAGCCTCGTGCGGAAGCTGGGGCTCTCCGACGTCGTTCGCTTCGTGCCGTTCACGCAGGACACGGCAAACCTGTATCAGGCGTCCGACGTCGTTGTCGCGCCGTCGCGCGGGCCCGAGCTCGGGCGGCCCGTGATCGAGGCGGCCGCGAGCGGCGTCCCCGTCGTCGCGTCGGGCTCGCGCACGGGCGGCGGCGTCGTCGTTCCCGGCGAGACAGGCGTCCTCGTGGACGACGTCGGCGTCGACTCGCTCGCGGACTCCGTCGCAGAGCTCTTGCGCGATCCGGAGCGGCGCCGCCGGCTCGGCGCCGCGGCGCGGGCGCATGCCGAGGCGAACTTCGACCCGACGAGGAACGCGCGCCGCATCGAGGCCATCTACCGGCGGCTCGCGCCGGTCCGCGAGCGCATCCCGATTCTCTACGTGCACCACCGCCCGCAGCTCGGCGGGGCGCCGTCGTCGCTCGCGCAGCTGATCGCGAACCTTGACGATCGCTTCGAGCCGCACGTGTTCTGCCCCGAGGGACCGGCCGCCGAGCTGTTCGCCGCCGCCGGCGCGACCGTGCACACCGGCGACGTCTCGATCTTCGCGCACGCTTGGGACTCGCCGTACGAGGGACTGCGCTGGCTCGTGCTCGGACGCGAGGTGTCCGCACTCCCGAGGCACCTCCGCCAGCTCGAGCGGTTGATGCGCGCCCACCATTTCCCGCTCGTCCACCTGAACGACTCGCCGTTGTTGCCGGCCGCACGCGTCGCGCACCGGCACGGCGCCAAGGTCGTCTGGCATCTCCGTTCCGCGCTCGC
>WNGF01001338.1_pt1 | contig 36153 bp, 27 predicted proteins | sample 5400641 | NCBI WGS metagenome assembly WNGF01 (sample SAMN13153371, study PRJNA577476) | soil metagenome | isolation source: 80 cm soil or saprolite under grassland replicate 2 | place: USA:California | collected 2016-06-15 | reverse complement strand
CTCCGCGAGCCGCTCGATCGTTCGCTGGAACGCGTAGCCGAGGCCATCCTCGTGCAGAACGATTCCCACGCGATCCGCCTCCGCGAGGGCGGTCGTGATCCGCGCCAGGTCCGGCTCCTTGGTCTCGAGCGCCTGGCGCAACGCGGTCGAGAGCGCGAACTCGGCGGCGACCTGAAAGCCGCGCGGCAGCGGGATCCCGTGGTCGCGAAGGAAGCGCATCAGCGGCGCGTGCTGCTCGTAGACGTGGCGGTACGCCGCGTCCGCCTCGGCCAGCGTGTCCTCCAGGATCAGGCCTAAGACCTTGCGCTGCTCGTCGCGAAAGAGGAGCTTCAAGGAGTACGTGCCCGACGCGAAGTTCTGGTCCACCATCCGCAGCACGGCCGCGAGGTCGCCGCGCGCGAAAGTCTCCGTCAGGCTCGTCGCGACCGCGGCATAAGCCTCGTCCGTGGCAAACCGGCCGATGCCCCCCGAGACATTGTGGTCGCCCAGGTGCAGAACGCCGAAGCTCGCGGCTTCCCCTTCGCCGGTGATCTCGGACCGGATCCGCACGCGCCCGACGGCCAGACGAGCCCGCCCGCTCGGCAGGACACGGAAGTCGTCACGCGAGACCTGATAGCAGTAGATCCGCGTGCGATCGCCGTAGTTCTCGAAAAGAGAGCTGACCGCGTAATGCGCCCCCACCCGGTCGAGGCGCACCACCGCCGGCTTGACGAAGTCCTCCCAGATACGCCGTCCGTCGCCGCGGGCCGGAACGTTGCTCTCGGCGCGGGCGAGTCGTTCCAACAGCTCCGTCTCGAGCGAGAGACCGAACAGCTCCTCGGCCAGCTCGACCGCGCGCCCCGCGTACTGGAGGATCTGCCGCGTCTCGATCCCGGAGATGTCGTCGAAGAACCAGCCACAACTCGTGTACATGAGGAGAGCGTGGCGCTGCATCTCGAGAAGCTTCACGGCGGCCGTCTGCTCCGCCTCCGAGAGCCCCCGCGACGCGTGACGGCGGAAGAACTCCTCGGTCTTCGCGTTCGAGCGGTCGAGAATCACCGAGACGTAATCGTCGCGCGCGGCCCACGGATCACGCAGCAGCTGCCGCCCCTTCTCCTCGAAGGCGGGAGCGAGCGTGTCGCGCAGCCAGTCGAACGACTCCTTGAGCGGCGCCCTCCACTTCTGGTTCCAACCCGCGTGCCCGCCGCATCCGCAGTCCTCTTTCCAGCGCCCGACACCGTGCGCGCAGCTCCAAGACGTGTTCTCGAGGATCTCGACCTCCTGCTCGGGGGGGTGCGACGCCAGGTACTCGCCGTAGTTCGTCAGGCGCGCGACCCCGCGCGTCTCGACGTCGAGCAGAGCATAGGCGAGCGCCATGTCCCCGTAGCGGTGATGGTGGCCGTAGGTCTCGCCGTCGGTCGCGATGTGGACGAGCTCGTCGCCGCCGGCCTTCGACGAGAAGGCGCCGGCAAGCCTCTCGACGAGAAACTCGCCGCGGTTTAAGAGCTGCTCGAAGGCCACGGCGCGCGAGACCGGCCCATCGTAGAAGAAGAGCGCGAGCGCGCGCCCCGAGGGCAGCGTGATGCGGTAGGGACGGCGCGGGTCTATCCGGCCGCCCGAGACGTCCCGCCACTCGCTTTCGCCGATCGCGCGAGCGCGCGCCGCCTGATCGGGAGCGAGAATGGTGAAGGAAATCCCCCGCTCGGCCAGGACCTCGAGGGACTCCAGGTCCACCGCCGTCTCCGGCAGCCACATCCCCTCCGGGAATCGGCCGAAGCGGTGCTCGAAGTCGCGGATGCCCCACACGACCTGCGTGACCATGTCGCGGTGATTCGCGAGCGGCAGGATCGCGTGGTTGTAGGGCTGCGCGAGCGCGGAGCCGTGGCCGCTGAAGCGCTCGCGGCTCTCGCGGTCGGCCGCCAGAATCGCGGTGTAGACGGCCGGCGCCTTCTCCTCGAGCCAGGAGAGCAGCGTGGGCCCGAAGTTGAAGCTGATCCGTGCGTAGTTGTTCTCGATGCGGACGATCCGATTCCGGTCGTCCAGGATGCGCGGCGTCGCGTTCGGGCCGTAGCACTCGGCGGTGATCCGCTCGTTCCAATCGTGGTACGGATAGGCCGAGTCCTGCAGCTCGATCGCCTCGAGCCAGGGGTTTTCCCGCGGCGGCTGGTAGAAGTGGCCGTGAATGCAGATGAAGCGGTTACTCAATTTGGGATTTCGGATTTTGGATTTTGGATTTTCGACCGGACGTCCGCCTCCGCGGTTCCGGCGGACCGTCCTTCGGCAAAGGCCGGGGCTCTTCCGGCTCGGGGGACTCCTCTGGCTCGACGGCCGCCGCGATGTCGCCGGACGTCTCTTCACCCTCCACCTGAGGCTCTTCCGCCGGCCTCATGCCCTTGAAGAACACCGCGGCGAGGGGCGGCAAGATAATTTCGAGGCTGTGCGGCCGGCCATGCATTGCGGCCTCAGCCGCCTCGACGCCTCCGAGGTTGCCCAGGCCGCTGCCGCAGAACTCCGCGGCGTCGCTGTTGGCGAGCTCCGTCCAGCGCCCCGGATAGGGCACGCCGACGCGGAAGCCGTAGCGCGGCACGGGCGTGAAGTTGAAGATCGCCGCCACGGCCTCCTTGCCGTCGGATGAAAAGCGCAGGAAGGAGAGAGTGCTCTGATCGGGATCGTTGCAGTCGATCCAATCGAAGCCCGCCGGGTCGAAGTCGAGCTCGTGGAGAGCCGGTTCCGAAGCGTAGAGGCGATTCAAGTCGCGGACCCAGTTCTGCAACCCCTTGTGATTGCCGTGCCTCGCGAAGTCCCAGTCGACCGAGCCGTCGTGGTTCCACTCGCGCCACTGCCCGATCTCGCCGCCCATGAAGAGCAGTTTCTTGCCCGGCTGCGCCCACTGGTAGCCAAAGAGCAGGCGCAGATTGGCAAACTTCTGCCAGTCGTCGCCCGGCATCTTGTCGAGCAGCGACTTCTTCAAGTGGACCACCTCGTCGTGCGAAAGGGGCAGAACGAAGTTCTCGGAGTACGCGTACATGCGGCGAAACGTCAGCTTGCCGTGGTGGAAGCGGCGGTAGATGGGGTCGAGCTGCATGTACTCGAGCGTGTCGTTCATCCAGCCCAGGTCCCACTTCATCGCGAAGCCGAGGCCGCCCACGTACGTCGGGCGCGAGACCATCGGCCAGGAAGTGGACTCCTCCGCGATCGTCGGGACCCCGGGGAAGGCGCGCGAGACCTCCTCGTTGACGCTGCGGAGGAAGGCGATCGCGCCCAGGTTTTCGCGGCCGCCGAACTCGTTGGGCACCCACTCGCCCGGATTGCGCGCGTAATCGAGGTAGAGCATCGAGGCCACGCCGTCCACGCGCAGGCCGTCGGCGTGGTACTTCTCGAGCCAGAAGAGGGCGGACGACATCAGGAAGCTGCGCACCTCGGCGCGCCCATAGTTGAAGATCAGGCTCTCCCATTCGGGATGAATGCGCTGGATCGGGTTCGCGTGCTCGAACAGGTACGTGCCGTCGAAGTAACCCAGGCCGTGCTCGTCCGACGGGAAGTGGGAAGGCACCCAATCCAGCAAGACGGCGAGGCCGGCCTGATGCAGGGTGTCGATCAGAAACATCAAGTCCTGCGGCGTGCCGTAGCGGCTGGTGGGCGCAAAGTACCCCGTCACCTGGTAGCCCCACGAGGCGAAGTAGGGATGCTCCATGATGGGCATGAGCTCAACGTGAGTGAAGCCCATATGCCTGGCGTAATCGGCGAGCAAAGGAGCGACCTCTCGGTACGACAGCGACCGGAAGCCTTCGTGCACGACGCGCCGCCAGGAGCCGACGTGCACTTCGTAGATGGACATCACCGAGGAGGCGGCCTCCCGCCTCCCGCGCGACGCCATCCAATCGGCGTCGCCCCAGGAGTAGTCGAGGTCCCAGACGACCGAAGCGGTCTTCGGCGGCACCTCGTGCATCAGGCCGAAGGGGTCGGCCTTGTCCACTCGATAACCTTCGAACCGCGAAACAATGTGGAACTTGTAGACCGTGCCCTTGCCAAGACCGGGCACGAATCCGGCCCAGATCCCGGACTCGCCGGTCGACTCGAGAGGATGGCTCTCCTTGTTCCAGCCGTTGAAATCGCCCACGACCGTGACGCGGTCGGCATTCGGCGCCCAAACCGCGAAGCGCACGCCGGAGACGCCGTCGACGGCCTCGACGCGGGCCCCCATCCTCTCGTAGAGCTTGCCGTGGCGGCCCTCGTGGAAGAGGTAAAGATCGTCCGCCGCGAGCAGGAAGCCGGGGTTCACGACACGGAGAGCCTAACGGTTCCCCCCTCGGCCGGCAACCGGGGCTCGTTAAGATGCCTGTAAACTTCCAGTGTGCCTCGCGCGCTCGCCACCGTCGCATTAGCAATCGCCGCGCTTTTCAGCGGACCGGGAGGCGCCGGGGCCCAGGAGGCGGAGGAACCTGTTCCGGCTCCCGAGAGCTCCAAGGGGCCCACGAACAGCCCGTCCGGAGTGATCCCCTTGGTCGGGCGCGAAGCCGCGATCTACTACGACGACGCGAAGGCCCTCTTTTTCGCGCCTTTTCACTGGAACGGCACCGAGATCCGCACCGCCGTGGGCGCGGGCGCGGTCGTCGGGACAGTCATCATTTTCGACCAGCGCCTCGCCAGAGTTGCGCAGGAGCGCGCGACGGAAGGCACGAATCATGTGGCGAATGTCCTGACGCCGTTCGGGACATATGGGGCATTCGCCGCCTCGGGAGCGCTGATCGTAGCCGGCGTCTCCCTACGCGACGGGCGTGTCACATCGATGGGCCGCGAGGGAATCGAGGCCTGCTTCATCGCCGGCCTGATGACGACCATCGCAAAGCCCGTGTTCGGGCGGGAGCGGACCGGCGTCTCCGACAAGCGCACCGCGTTCAAGCCCTTCTCCGGCAACAACTCCTTTCCGTCCGGCCACGCCACCGTGGCGTTTGCCCTCGCGTCGGTCGTGTCGGCGCGTTCGGACGGTTGGGTCGTCCCGACGGTTGCGTACGCGCTCGCCTCACTCGTTGCCTACAGCCGCGTCAACGACGCGGCGCACTTTCCGAGCGACGTCGTAGCCGGCGGCTTGATCGGCGCCACCACCGGCCGCTTCATCGTCCACCGCCACCGGAGGGCCGAGGCCGGAGCCGCTCCTCCGAAGGCCGAATTCTCCCTCATTCCAATTCACAACGGCCTCGCCATCGCCGCGCGGTTCTAGCGGAATCAGTATCTGCCGGCGCAGGGGTTTTGTCCGTGGTCACGGCCGAATACTCGAGATGCCTCTCGGCGGGGGTGAATAGGTCAAGCTGAAACTATCGGGCCGCTGTTTTGCCACTGCTGATCTGCGGTCCTGCGTATTGCTCTGCTGTACGATGGGCTTAGCAGCATCAACCAGTTGCGGAGGTCGTGACTTCCGAGAGCAGCGATGGGCTTGCGCAGTCACTGGAACGTTTGGCTTCGGTCCAGCACCGGAAGGTCCCGGCTGCGCGGCGCTGGCGGTTGGCGAAACGTTGTCTTCTTACGGCACCAGGCAGCGCGGATGCTGGGCGTCGCGCCGCAAAGTGACCGAGAGAAGGTAACAGTTACTTGCCATTAAGATGACTCTAAAAGATTTGCTATCGCGGCATTATCGACGGCTCGAGCACGCGTGGAATTACTATCGCGCGGAGACAAGCTTACCTGACCACGTGCCGAGAGGCCACTACTATTCGGCGCTTCCCAACATTAACGAAGGCGCGCGGCATGCGGCCGCAATGGCGCACCGCCCAATTCTCGATGGGTTGCCTGGGATAGACCTCCAGATTCCCGCGCAGCGGGAGTTGCTCGCGCACATGTGCGAGCTCTACCCGGAATTCGATTGGAGCGAGCGACAAACCCCAGACCGGAGATTTCATTTCAACCAGGGCTATTACAATCGCGCCGACAGCATTTGTCTCTATTCGCTGCTGCGACTGGTTCGTCCCCGCCGCGTCATCGAGGTCGGCTCAGGATTCTCCTCCGCCCTGATGCTCGACGTGAATGACCGCTTCCTAAATCGGCAGGCTCACTTCACCTTCATCGAGCCGTATCCAGAGCGGCTGGAGTCAATACTCGCACCGCACGATGAGGCCACGGCGCGGATTCTCCGGCAGCCGGTTCAGCTGGTTCCCCCTGACGTGTTCCAATCGCTTCAGGCCGGTGACTTCCTGTTCATTGATTCAAGCCATGTCTCCAAGGTTGCGAGTGATGTCAATTACTTGCTGTTTGACATCCTTCCCCAATTGGCGATCGGCGTCTATCTGCATGTGCATGACCTCTTCTGGCCCTTCGAATATCCTGCGGAGTGGATCCGACAGGGACGCGCATGGAACGAAGCGTATGTGGTCCGCGCCTTTCTTTCCTTCAATGACGCGTTTGAGATTGTTTTCTGGACGCCGCTTGCGGCCTGCCTTTGGCCGGAAAGCATTAAGGAACGGATGCCGGCCTACATGATCAATACGGGCGCAGCGCTGTGGTTTCGCAGGGTGCGTTGATGAGCCGACCAGTCGCCCGGCGACGGAACCTCTTTCGGTATTAGCGATCGCTCCCACGCGCAATCGGCCACTCCCGTTGGCCAGAACCCTCGAGAGCCTCGCGGCTCTTTGGGCAGCCTCCCACACCAAAAATGCGTACTTGGCCTCTCAATACCGTCGCTCGCCCGCCGCATGGGCAAGAAGAAGGCTCTCCTCTCCGTCCGCCGCAGCATCCTCATCATCGTCTACCACGTCCTGTCCAGAAGGACGCCGTACCAAGAACTCGGCGGCGATTACGTCGACCCCTGATGTGCTCGAAAGAGGAGCCTCAGCGCCGCCGCATACCGAGAATACTGGTGAAAAAGCTCCAAAGCACAGTCTGAAAGCCGAGCGCTGTCAGCGTAACACCAGGAATCACCCACCGCATCGTCTGCCCGTAGTCGAGATGCCCGAAGTGCCGAGCCTTCCATTGATTGACGGAGACGGCCAGAAAAGTAAGCCCTGCGATCATGGCGGCGGAGCCGGCGAGCACTCCATCCTCCAGGTCCACGATTCGAAATAGGCGAGACAGACGGGGATCTTCGGGAAGAAGGCCCTCGCTAATGGCGAAGACCTTCGTCAGGATCCCGAAGAGGATCGCCTGATAGCCGCAGACTACGGACAAACTCGCGAAAAGAAGGGTGTGCGCGCCGAGCTCGACGCCAAAGAGATGAGTTTGAGGGAGGGCGAGGGCATAGCCTAGGAGGCCAAAGAGGATCAGACAGAGCCCCGGCCAGAGAAATAGCCAGCGGGGGCTCATCATCAGAAAGAAGCGCAGCGTTCTCCAGCCGTCCCGGAAGGTCTTTAGATGCCGCCGATGAGCCTTCCGACCGTCGGGGTAAAGGGTGATCGGAACCTCGACGATTGTTGCGCGGAAAAGGCTGGCCTTCAGAATCATCTCGGTCGCGAACTCCATTCCGATGCAGCGCTGGTCTAGCCGATCGTAGAGAGCGCGCGTGAACCCACGCAGCCCGCAGTAAACGTCGTGAACGGGTACCCGGAACCACAGACGCGCCAGCAGGGAGAACAGCGGGTTTCCCAACCATCGATGAAGCGAGGGCATCGCTCCTTTTCGCACCGTGCCGCCGCCGGATGGCAGCCGGCACCCTTGAACGAGCTCGTAACCTTCCCGATACTTTTCGACGAAACGTGGCAACTCGCCGAAATCGTAGCTGTCATCGGAATCTCCCATTACGATGAACGGCGCGCGAGCTGCCGCGATGCCACCCATCAAGGCGCTTCCGTACCCACGGGAGCCGACGGGAACGACTCGGGCGCCGAGAGAACGCGCGATCTCTTGAGAACCGTCCGTTGACCCATTGTCCGACACAATGACCTCACCCTTGATTTCGTTGTCTCGGAGTGCCCGAAGCGCTTTCTCGATGCAGCTTGCCAAGGTGTCTGCCTCATTAAGACACGGCATCACTACTGAAACTTCCAGAGGCGAAGCCGGGCCCGGAGTGTCGGTAGGAGGTATCTCGTGGTCCATTGCCGTCTCAGAGGAGCTGCTGCTCATCGAGCGGCGCTCCCGCCCCTTGATGTTTCCGCATCAGACAGCCTCGGCGAGGACGTGATGCTCTGGGCCGCAGCGGTGTTCGTGTCATCTGCTCATAGGCCTGACAAGAACACACCTCATTGCGACGCCGCCGCGTCACGACAAATCCCCGAGCGAATGGCCACGGCGGAAGCGCCGGCAGCGGATTCGAGCGGCACATACAGAAAACGGCCTGCCTGCTTCGTCTGGAGCACCATGCTCTCACGCAGAGCTGCGAGGATCGGTGGCGGCCAGTACGCGTAGCCATCGTACGTTCCACGCCCTTCGCTTTCGAGCTTGTAGCGGAGGACGAGCAGGCCCACTTCTCCCCTGCAGATCTGACGAACGAGAGGAGTCAGGTCCCACTGACCCTGGCTGTACCGGATCGTAGAAAAATACAGCTCGAGCACGTTTCGGCGGCCCGCCAGCACGACGACATCAGGCGGATCAGCGAGCACTTCCCGGGGCTCTGACCGCACACGTTCGACCAGTTTGCCGAAATCCGGCCCCTGGCTCGGGCCCGCCTGCCGCACACTCAGCACCGGAACTGCTGAGGAACCGAACCCGGACATGACGACGGCGACGTTCGCGCCGAGGAGGAGGACCGGCAGGACACCGCGCCATTGATCCGCATAGGTCCCCTGCCGACTGAGGCGGACCCAGATGGCGAGCGTGGCCAAAATGGCTGTAGCTGCGGCCAGCTCGATCCAGTAATTGTGACTGGAGCCGGCCTTGGCGAGCCCCACGAGTGGCAGGAAAGATGCGGCCCAGAACAACACCAGCAGATCGGCCTCCTCCCTCCGACCTCTGCGCGCCCGATCCAGAAGATACAGAGCGGCCAGTGCTAGAGGGACGGCCTGGAAATGCGCGAGACTGCGGAGGTTCGATCGGAGCGTTTCCCATCGGAAGGGGACTGCGATCGCGAAGAAAGCATTGGCGAGGAACTCGCCGGTGGCGACCTCCAAGGCCACGCCGGTCATGAGTACGATGGTGAGACATGCTCCCGCGAACACCGCGGCGTGCTTCCGGTCATCTCGTAAGAGCCAGACCGTTCCGGCCACGGCCGCGGCGACGAACGTCTGTTTCGTCAGGATCGCCAGGCCGGCCAGCACCCCGGCGATAACCAAGCGCCGGGTGCTGCGCCCGCCGCTGAGCGTCGCGATCGCCCCGAGCGCCAGGGCCACCCCGAGCATGTCCTCTTTGTATAACGAGAACCATGGCTTACCCCCGGCGAACCCGAGTACCAGAAACAGGAGCGCCGCGAATGCGCCCGCCCAGCGACTGCGCGCTCGACGCGATGCCAAGTACCCGACCAAGGCAGCCGCGGCGATCCCCGCCGTGAGCGACAGCATGCGCCCGGGCGGGAAGCCCGGGCCGACAATGGCCTGGAGCGCCGCCGCGAGTCCGTAGTACACCGGAGTGTATGCGGCTATAGTGTACGGAGGCCGATCCAGCGGCTGGTACAGCGGTTCGCCCCGCACAATCCGCGCCGCATGGTCATAGAGAATGGCCTCGCCAAATGTGACCTCGCCCGGCTGGATCACCCAGGCGACGCCGCGACCCAGCCGGCCGATCGCGATGAAAGCCAATAAACTGCCGAGCGCTGCCGCGGCGACCAGAGACGGGTGCCGTACGCGCCTAAGCGCACCCTCAGTCCAACCCGAGAGGCGGACTGCGTCGGGCGAGCGGCTTCCCACGTTCCTGCAACCCTAAGGAATGATACCACTCTACCTCGGGATAGGAGGGCGAAGGTCCAGCAAGGGCCGCTTCTTGTGCCACCCATCATTCGCTCCTTGGCCACTCGGGCTTTCTGAGCGTTCGCTGAGAGCCTCCTCCGGAGTTCTGACTAACAAGAAGAATAGGAATACAGCGCTCGGCCAGAGTTGCAAAACCAGCCGCTGAAGCGTGCTGTGCAAATACCTGGCAAGCTCGTCGGGAGTGATCAAGTACACGCAAAAGTAACCGGCGAGGGTCAGTCCCAGAGTGCCCACGGAGATGATCGTGCTGCGCTTCTTGCTTTGCTCCAAGCTAAGTCCCAGCAGCAGGGCATAAAACGCGAGGAGAGGCGTGACCTCCAGCGGCCAGTTGCCAAACCGTAGACTTTCGCGCCCAAATGCCTTGAGTATCTGCCAATACCGCTCCCATTCTATGACTTTGTGCAGTGTGGATCGCTCCCAGGCCAACATAGGGTCCGAAGGCGCAAGGTATAGTTTGAAGTAGAGGACGATCGGTAACACCACCAGGAGTCCCACTGTTAAGACCAACTGATGCGAGGCATAAGCCCGGGTTCCATCCTTCGCGACGAGGACAGCGGCAGTGACGAGAGTCAATGCGACGACGAACAACAGCCCCTCGTTCTTGGTCCAGGCTGCAAATCCCGCGGCCATGCCCGCCAAGAGGAGCAGCCCACCGGCCTGAGGGCGTATCCTGTCGCGAAGGCAGAGCAATACGATGCTGGCGAGGAAGAAGAAGCCTAGCGGAACGTCTGCGTATTGCGACGTGCCATGCTGGACGAAAAACGGAGTGGCGACGAGAAGCAGCCCGGCTAGTAAGCCCTGGCCTTTGCTGCGGAGAACGCAAAGTGCAGAGTATGTGAGCGCGACACTCGCGAACGTAAAGAGGGCCGCGACCAGTACCGGTGCCAGCTCCACTTCTTGGCCTGCATACTGCCAGCACCGCGCGACGGTGCTGGGCAGAAGCACGGGATACTCTGGATTCGCGCCCAAAAAGAGACCTGAGAAAGCGTCTCGCCAGTGATCACCTGCCCGGAAGAAGAATCGTGCCCGCAGATTCCACGCCATCCACGCATCCCATTGCCCGTGGGGGTGATTGTAGAAGGACGACAGAAAGGCGTAGATTGCGGGAACGAGCGCCACCCAAAATGCCGCCGCCAGAGCCCACGGCGTCGGCACCCGTTGAATTGGCTCGGCACGCACATACCGGGTCGGCTTCTGCTCCCTTCTCTTGGGGAAACGAATCTTGAGATAGAAAAGAGCTCCGGCTAGGCTTCCCAGAAGTGCCAGGTCGGTGAGCACGAGCCCTCCCAGTGACCTGGTGGGCTTCCATAACCAGAGAAAATGGATTTCTGAGGAAAGCCCCAGACCCAACCCGACAGCAACGGACAGCTTGATCAACCAGCTCGAGTTGAACTGTGTCCGCGCAGGCCACAGCAGGCAGACCAAGAGCAATCCCGTGCTGAGAGAGAGAAGAATCGACAGCAACAACCGAAAGATCATCGAGCGGCTTTGCGAAATAACATCAGGCCGTTACCAAGATCGGCCACGAGGACAAAGCTCGTCGACCTGCAGATCCTGCAGTTGCTGCCCGGATCCTGATAATTCCCGATCACCAAATCCTGGTCCAGGCCAGCTACGAGAATGACCGGAGCAAGGGCATATTGCGCAAGGTAGAAACGTCTGACGTCCCGGCGATCCCGCTGCAGGTCCTCCGAGTCAGTCTCGTAACCCACTGTTCCGTGCGCTGGCAATACCCTTCTGAGAGCTTCAAATCGCATCAGGTAGAGCGTGATCTCATCCTCGCCCACTTTGCCTCGGACGATGGGCTCGGTGTCTCGCAACAAGGAAGCGCTTGAGGTCAGACTGACCAAAGCCAGCAAGAGAACTCCAGCCATTCGTGCGCGGGAGGAATCCATCGTCAGTGTGCGCCAGTAGAGCAGCCGTCAGCACCCTCTGTCAATATCGGTGAGACAGTCGGCTCGTGGAAGTGTGGTGCGGAGAGAGGTCCATCGGCGGTGTGGGAGGGAAGAAGGGTGGCCGGCGCCATTTCCACTGAGGTATCGAGGGCCGACGGAGGTAGACCTCGAGAGAATCAAGCACGAAGTCCGCAACGACTGGGCAGTGTCGGGGAGGAGCGGCAACACTTTCGGCTGCGGCGGTCGCGCAGCAAGCGGCAGCCGAGACTCTTCTAAGGGTTTCGGGGCCCGCGACCGACAGCCAGCCACGACGCCCGCATCATTTTTCAGCAGCCTGCTAGCCGATCCGTCGACCCAGAACCTGGAATTGCGCCCCGAGGGGAAGCTTGGTCAGCATCCGCTCGGACCAACGCAACGTCCGCAAGAATCTGGGGAAGATGAATAGGAAATCAGTCGCGACGATTTCGAATCCGGCCTCGATCAGGAGCCGTCGCGCTACGGAAGCGCTGAGCGGGCGCGCGTCGCGATCGAATTCACATCGGCTCATGACGTAACGCGCCGCAGGGCTCCATGCATTGTGCTCCCAGAGAGCGAAAAGACCGCCGTGTCGCAAGGAAGTTCGGATCGCCCGAGCCACCGCGAGACGGGCGGTAGGCGGAATGTGGTGAAACACGGCGCTGCAGAAGACGAGATCGCAAGATTCTGGCCGCCCGGAACTTTGAAGTGAGAAAGAGACGCTCAAGTGACCGTATTGACGCCTGGCCATGTTCAGCAATTCGACGGACTCGTCGAGCGCGATGACGCGCTGTGCTCCCAGAATGTCGAAAAAGAGGGGAATCGTGGATCCTGTGCCACATCCGAAATCCACTACTGTCGTCGGATTGAAGTTGAGCGCTGACAGACGGTGCGCCAGCCAGTCGAGGCGGCCTCTCGCGAAGTACACTCCGTCTTCGCCTGCGATCTTGAGACTCTGACTCAGGAGCGCATCATATTGATGCGCGAACTTGTCGAAGGCCCCACCGGAATGGGTTTCAGTCGGGTCCGACGGGTCCACTTGCCCTACGATACCATTAACAGACCGAGCGATGAGCCGCGCGGTCGTCGATCGGCACGCCAGGACCTGTGGGCGCTTCACTGCGCGGAGTAAAATCTCGGTGAATGCCTCCTCGGATTCTCTCCGTCGTGGTCCCGGTCTATCAAGGAGCGCAGCATCTACCCGGTCTCCTGATTGCCCTCGAGGAAGTGCGGTCCCGGCTCGAGACGGATGATGCGCCGGTGCGGCTCGCCGAGGCAGTCTTCGTGGATGACGGCTCGATCGACGAGTCGGCTGCCGTTCTGGCCGCTCTGCAAGGCAGGCATCCCTGGGTCACCGTCATTCATCTCTCGCGAAACTTTGGGCAGCATCCGGCCACGATCGCAGGGATTCTTCATTGCTCCGGCGACTGGATCGCGAGCCTGGACGAAGATCTCCAACACGATCCCAAGAATCTCGTCCCGCTCCTCCAGCATGCGGTTTGCGAGGCTGTCGACATCGTCTATGCGAAGCCGCGAGGAGCCGTTCATAAGTCGTGGGTGCGTGATCTGGGATCGGTCGGTTTCAAGAGTCTGATGAGCCGGCTGACGGGCGACCCTCACGTTCGGGATTTCAACAGCTTTCGGATGATGCGTGGAGGCATCGCCCGCGCGTCGGCTTCCGTTTGCGCGCATGACCCGTATTTCGACGTCGCGCTGTCGTGGTTCACCAACCGCATCGGGACCTTCCCCGTCGAGATGACGGACCGGCGATATGCCGAGCAGAAGCGGAGCGGGTACACGCTCGGATCTCTCGGCCGCCATGCCGGCCGAATGCTGGCGTCCTCCAGACTCACGTACCTCCGACTGGGATCTGCGGTTGGAATTGTTGCGCTCGCCGGCAGCGTTCTGATGTCGCTCGCGGTCGTCGGAATCAAGCTTCTCAATCCGGCCGCAATTCAGGCTCGCGGATGGGTTTCCCTCGTCATCCTCATCTCTTTTTTTGGCGGGCTCCTGTCTCTGCTCGCCGGGATTCTCGTGGAACTGACCTCGAATCTCGTCGCTCGCGCAAGGGGGAAGCCGACTTTCTTCGTCGTGGATCGCAGCCGCGACGCCGAGCTGCTGGATTGGGCGCGGAAAGGACGACGGTGATCCTCCTCCGATCGGCTGGCGTGGTTCCCGGTCATACGATCGCGGTTTTCGGCGTGGGGCTCGTCGGCTCCACACTCGTCGATCACCTGCGATCACTCGCGGAAATGAACGCGAGCTGGCTTCCGTTCGACTGGGCCGATTCGGACGAGCGAGACCGACAACTCGGAGGGATCGAAGCTCAGATCGTAGCGTCCTGCGGCACGGCGGCGGGAGGGAGGCTGACGCTCGTGTGGAGCGCCGGGCGCGCCGGATTCGCAGCCAGCCGCGACGAGACCGGAGCGGAACTGGCCAATTTCCGGACGGTCCTCGCGCTCGGCACTCGATGCGCCGACGAACTCCGGAATGCGAAGACTCGTATCGTCCATTTCAGCTCCGCCGGAGGGCTGTTCGAAGGGCAGCGCCAGGTGGATTCGAGCTCCGTTCCAAGACCCGGAAGGCCGTATGGAGAGCTGAAGGAGGCGGAAGAACGTTTGCTTCTCTCGGCCCGGATCTCCGCGATCATCGTTCGCCTCTCGTCGGTCTACGGGTGCGTGCGGACCGGGCAGCGCGCCGGCCTCGTTTCGACGCTTCTTCTCAACGGGATCCGCCGCGAGGTCTCCTCGATTTTTGGATCCATGGACACGCTCCGGGACTTCGTCTGGGCCAACGACGTCGCGGCATTCGTTTCGCGCCTCATTCTGGGCGGGGGCGGGCCCGATCCGGGCGAGGCGCTCACGGTCCTTCTCGCGTCGAGCCGCCCGACGTCGATATTTGAAGTGCAGAAGATCATTGAAGACTTGCTCGGTTACAAGATCTTCATCAGCCATGCTCCGAAGGCCTCGAACGTTGATGACATCACGTTTGCCCGGTCGGCCCTCCCATCAGGCTGGGTCCCAACGGATCTCAAAACGAATGTCGGCACCGTTTACCGAGAGGCGATCTGCAGGGGATATCCCGGCAGCGTTCGGATAGGCGTTCGGGCCCGGATTCCAGAATTCGAACTCCATCACCAACGCGCGACTCAAGAGGAGCGGATTGGTCACTGAGCCGTTTTCGGCCAGCCACCGCGCCGTCCAGCTTTGAGCCGTGCGATCGTCCGGGTCGAGCGCCTGGGCAAGTGGTACCAAATCGGTCGCGCGCACGGGCCTCGGACGCTGCGCGAGGACCTGATCGGCCTAGCGCGCTCGCCGTTCCGCCGCCGCGCTGTCCCCGGCGCCGGTGGGGACGACGGCACGTTTTGGGCGCTGCGGGACGTCTCGCTCGAGGTCCAGCAAGGCGAGGTCCTGGGGATCATCGGCGGCAACGGCGCCGGGAAGAGCACGCTGCTCAAGATCCTGTCGCGCATCGTCGTGCCCACAGAGGGCTGGGCCGAGATCGAGGGGCGTGTCGGCTCGCTGCTCGAGGTGGGGACCGGGTTCCACTCGGAGCTCACCGGGCGCGAGAACGTCTATGTGAACGGCGCGATTCTCGGCATGCAGCGGGTCGAGATCCAGCGCAAGTTCGACGAGATCGTCGCTTTCGCCGACATCGGTCCCTTCCTCGACACGCCGGTTAAGCATTACTCGAGCGGGATGCAGGTGCGGTTGGCGTTCGCGGTCGCCGCGCACCTGGAGCCGGAGGTGCTCATCGTGGATGAGGTGCTCGCGGTCGGCGACGCCCAGTTCCAGAAGAAGTGCCTCGGAAAGATTCGGGACATCTCGAGCGGCGACGGCCGCACGGTGCTCGTCGTCAGCCACAGCATGGACGCCGTGCAGCGCCTCTGCCGACGGACGGTGTTGCTCGAGCACGGTCGCGCGCTGGCGATCGGCGACACGCAATCGGTGGTCGCGCAGTATCTGGCGCGCGCCGAGACGCCAACCTCGCCGGGCGCCTGGATCGACATCTCCCGCGTCGAGCGATCCGGGAGCGGCGACGCGCGGGTCGCCGCGGTTCAGTACCGGAGTAATCTCATCGAGGCGGGAGGGCAGCCTTATCCCGACGGCCCGCTGACGGTGACCCTGGCCATCGAGGTCTTTCGGGCGTGTACCGTGGCGAGCCTCGCCGTGACGCTCTACGATCTGCACGGGACGAAGCTCGTCAACGCAGATACGATCTCACTTGGCCACACGCTCCGGCTCGACCCGGGCGACCACCGTCTGACGATGCGGATCGGGGCACTGCACCTCAATCCGGGCGTGTACGTGATGGGACTGTGGCTCGCCGGGCCACTCGCCGCCGTCTACGATCACGCACCCGCGGCGTTCGACATGGAGGTCGTGGTGCGGCAGGAGGCAGGCCTGGGGAGGGCGCCGAGCGACGACGGCCTCGTCACGTGCCGTCTGGAGCTGCTCGACGTGGACTGAGCGTTCAGGAACGCAGTCGCCGCCGATTGCGGATCGGCCCGGTTGCCGGCGCGGGCCAAGAAGCGCATCTGCCAGGCGAACTCACGCGCCGCCACGACGAACCGGATCGGGCGCTTGCCGGGAGCGGCCGGAGTGGTAGAGAAGGATCGTCACGGGCCCGAGGTCGCTCGTGTCGAGCCGGCCGGCACGCGCTTGCGCCCCGAGCGCGTCGAGACACGCCTTCAGGCGTTCGGCCCGGTTGTAGGTCGCGATGACGACACTCAGTTCGATCATCCCCGCCTTCTTCCACCACTGTTACGACGCCCGGCGCTGCTCAGCCGGCGCCCCCGTCGTCGCGTGGCGGGCCGAAGCCCTCCTCGATCCAGCGCAGCCGGGCAAGCTCCCGCGCCCGCTCCTCGATCTCCTGTTGGATGAGGGCCGGATTGCCCCGTGCCTTGGAAAGCTGCTCGCGCTTGAGCAGCAGCGAGACACCGATGGACTTCGCAGCGCGGCGCAGCAGCGTCGCCAGCAGCACGAGCAGAGGACGCGTCGTCGTGACGGTCACGCGCCGTGGCGGGGCGGCGTCCTTCCGCGCCCATGCCCACACGTCGTCCTCGACGCGCATCTCGGCGAAAGCCGCGTTCGGCCGAACGAGGAGCTCGAAGACGTCGCGCATGTGCGGTGCGTTTCGCTCTCTTTCGGACAGCGGGAAGAAGACGCCGCGCTCCCGCATGCCATGCGGATCCGAGCAGGGCACCCAGTCCAGGTCGTCCAGCAGCAGCCACCCCCCCGGGCGCAGCAGCCTTTCGATCAGGACGACGGAGAGTCCGTCGACGGTCCAGTTGTGCGCGCCGTCGAGAAAGACGAAGTCGTAGCGCGGCTCGCAGTTGCCAGATGCGTCGGTGCGCGCCGCGACCTGCTCCTTGAGCCACCACGTGTACGAGCTGTCGCGGATCCGGACGAACTCGATGCGCCCGGCCACGGCCGGGTCGAGGCGCGAGAGGAGCTCTTCCGGCGAGTTCGAGCGAACGTGGTCGACGGTCGTGATGCGGCCCTCGCCATTCGCGTCGAGCGCGGCGGCCATGTAGGCGGCGGACACGCCGTAGCTCGTCCCGAGCTCGAGGATCTCGCGCGGCCGTGTCCGGCGAACGTGGTCGTAGATCCGGCGGCCCTGCTCCGGCGTCATATTCCGCAGCCCCCGGACCGTGGTGGCGACCTGGTCGAACTCCATAGCTCCCCCTCAGCATGGCGGCAAGGTACCAGCGATCGCTGGGCGACGTGCCGCGTCCCCGAACTGTAGACTCCCGCCGGGAGAGGGGGAAGAGGCCCTCCATCCCAGCCCTCTCCCCCTCGGACGGCGGAGAGGGAGAAGAGGTGCGATCAGCTTGTTGCCGCTGTCACACGCAGCTTTGCGCGAGTTTTCTTCTGCAGGGCTCCGATGATGCGTCACCGCCTGTGCGAAACTCTAGAACAATGCGAGAGGTGCTCCAACCTTTGGCATCGACCCGGTCTGGATCGATCGCGCGACAGTGTCGTGTTCCCTTCGCTCGTAGGGGCTAGCCGCCCGATCGCAACCCGTTGGCTGGCAGCTCATGAGCGGGCATCCTCCCCCCTCGTTCGGTAAGCGGCCGCTGATGCAGCCATCGGAACGCGCCACCGTTCTGCCGGGCGCTGTTCGTTCAGGCATTCCGGTGGCGTGCTTGATCGCGGTGGCGGCAGCGTTTTTCGTACCCGTGCTGAACGGCTATTGGTTGGCGGACGATTTCGGCTTCGTACGCGAGTTTCATCAGTATCCCTGGAGCGACACGTTTCGACTTTTTCTCGGCGACTGGTCCCGCCACAGATTGCAGGAATACCGACCGCTATTCGCCGTCTCCTTCCTGATGGATCTGAGCCTCTGGGGACCCAATCCGCTGGCCCTGCACGTGACGAATCTCGGACTTCATCTCGTCGTCTGCGGCCTGGTCTGGCGCCTCACAGCAACCGTGCCTGGCGCCGGCAAGTTTGCGCCGATCCTCGCACTGGCCTTTTTCGCTCTCTCGCCAATCCACACGGAGCCCGTGGCATGGATCAGCGCGCGCGGCCATATCCTTGCCTCGATCTTCGTCCTTGGAGCGTTGATTCTTATGCGTCGCTTCGAGCGGCACGGCGGAAAGTTGAGCTACGTGGCCAGCCTGGGCTGCGCGGCTGCGGCATTCGCGACTCAGGAGATCGCCGTAGCGCTTCCGCCTCTGCTCTTGGCAAACCATATCGTCGATGCCCCTCGGCGGGATCGTCCGTGGCTAAGACGAACGATCGTCACGCATGCGCCGTTCTGGGTGCTTCTGGCGAGCTACCTCGGCTTCCGATACCTCATCTTCGATGTTGTGGGACGCCCGACCCTTTCCGGCTCGATCCCCACGCTGATACGTGATGAGTATCTTGCTCTCCGCGCGCTCTTCCTGGGCCAAATCGGGGTAGGCTGGCTTCCAGTCGCAAGTCTTGGTCGCCCTGCCCGCGTGATGATCAAGGCTGCCCTCTACCTGCTGATCCCGGTGTTGCTGCTCACACCCCTGGTCTCGCGAACCCAGCATGGAAGGCGTCGATATGCGCGCGGCATGATCTTGTTTGCAGTGTTCTGGCCGCTCATCAGCACGGCCATGTTGTTCGGGGCCCACTCACCACGCCACCTCTACCTCGCCTCGATTGGAGTCGCCATCGCCTTGGGGTTGGCGGGCTCATACCTCCTGATGGGCAGGCGCTTCGCCCGAGGCGCGGGGATTGTGATCATCTGCCTTCTCTGCGGCGTTTCCGGCGTGGGTCTCAGCTCCTACATCGCGCTCTACGCTCGCAACGGCCGCCTCTCGCGCGACCTGGCCCGCGAGATCGACAGCGCCATCGAACACGCTGCCTCTGACAGGCCTGCCGTGATCGCGATCAGCCCTGACTTCCCGCAGCGCCAGGCGAGCTTCTGGGACTACTTTTATCCCCTCGCCCTGGGGCCGCCTTTCAGAAACAGTCCCCCACCCCCCAACACTCTGCCCTCTTTCGCCTCGTGCCGTTGCAAACCCGCGGAGTGGAAGGCGGAACATTCCGAGACGCTGGTATTGCTCAACAACAGGGCGACGGTAATCCATCTGGTTCTGTGGGATGAGGGGAAGGCAGCGTTCGTCACCCGCGTGCTCAGCCAGCCAGCATTCTGGCGAGCCGGATACGCGACTCCAAATGGCCTCCTGGTGCGGGCGCATCAGCCGGGATTGGCGGAGCCGGCGCTTCCGTTCTTTGGCCCTTCGATCTCGAGGGGCGGGCTGCGACGAGCCGGTCCGGAACCGTGACAGCTTCAGTCTTGCCGAGGCCAGCACAGAGCTAGCGGCGCGAGGGAGGTCGGCACCACGAGCATGCGGACTATGAACTGCGCGTGAATGTAGGCGTGGCGAGGCAGGAGGAGGACCCAAACGACTGGCACCAGGGATGCGCCAAGGAGGATCAGCATGTCCTGGCCACGCTCGATGTGGCGCGCCCGCCATCCCAGGATGGCGGCGGCAAGCCAAGCGAGCCCCGTGACACCAACCAGAGCGTAGCCGGCCCGCCCGCTCCCGTATGTCAGCATGCCCGTCTGCCGAAACAGCCGGGCAAAGGGCAGCAGAATCCCCGGCAGATTCGCTTCGGCTTTGCCCAGCCAGCGGGAGTAGTACTCGGGCACGCCCACGTAGAGGCGGAGCCGTGCGAGGAAGTCCGTGCCCGCCTGCGGTTCCACCAGCACAGCCGTCAGGATCAGCTTCGCGATCACCGTCGCGGCGGCCGCGAGGCAGAAGGCGGCCACCGCGGCCAGAGCAACCTTCGGGGCAGCCACACGACCTGGCCGGCTCTGGTCCCGCGCCGCCGCGAGCGTCATCGCCGCAAGCCACGCGATCGCGGTCGGGAGCTTTCCCGTCATCATTTCGAAGAAGACCGCGGCGGCGCCGAACCCCGCTGCGTACGGCACGATCGTGCCGAGACCAACGGTCATCCTCGGCCAGGCCGCGATCGCTGCGAGTCCGAGGAGGAGTAGCGCGTCCCCGGGACCCTGCGTGAGCCCGGGCGCGAAATAGGGGACTGCCCAGACCGTGGCGGCCACGAGTGCAATGATGACCCCTGCTCGCCGGGCGCGAGGTCCGGACCGGAGCGAGGCGAACGCGAGCGTGCCGATCGCGAGCCAGACGGCGCCGGCCAGCACCCGTCGGAGATCCCTGAGCTCGATGTAGCGCAGCGCGAGAGCAGGCACCACATTGTATCCGTGCCAATAGCGCGTGTACCGCACCAGAAGCAGCGTGTTTGGGTCCACCCACTCCTCGGCCAGGAATCGGAGCACTCTGCACTGACCTTCCCAGTCCTCGTTCTCCTGGAAGACCTTCGGCGAAAGTGCCCGTTCAAGCCGGGACGAACCCTGGTTGGTGAGCATCTGGAGGGCGTTGCAGTCGTCAAACTGGAACCAGCCGCGTCGCGCGTCGCGCCAGAGGAAATCTCGAGTTCTCAGCTCACCCGCGTCGAAAGCCGCCCGAACCCTGGAAAGGATCACACAGGGGTCGCCCTGCGCCACGAACATCAGAAAGAGAAAGAGGAGGTTCGCGAGAACGATTGTCAAGAGTGCCCGAGCGAGCGGGCCCCTCGGGAGCTGCGGAGGCCTTCGTCTCAACACGCGTCGTCTCGACTACCTTTGCGATTCGGCCGGCAGGGGAAACGGTCTCGCCGCCGGCCCCGGACCGATATCATCCCGCGTGGCCGCTCCACCACCCGTCACGGGCGCCGGTCTGACGGCGCGCACAGTGATCAGGACCTGATAGTCCGGGTCGTGGTGATCGAGCTCTTCCGGCCGAAGGACGGTCCCTGCCCGGTGGGCGAGACGCCTGGATGAGCTGGGCCAGCAGGTAGACGCGGGCCAGTCTGGGCGGCGGGAATTTCATCGGAAGTAGCTTCCGTCAGTATAGGCCAGCCAGGGGAGGTCGGTCCTCCTTCGTGATCGCCAACGACCTGTCCGCCTGCTCGGGCCGCCGTTGGAACTCTCAAGGAAGCTCCGGCGCCGGCGATCCTGGCCACAGGGGCCGCACGAGGGGACCATTGACCGCCGCGAAGCCTCCCTGCCAGAACGCAGCCGGGCTCAGAGAGCGAGTCACAAACGCCGATTGCCAGCCGTCCCACATCACCACACGCACCGCGCTGACGTTGCGCTCCCTGAGTCGCGCCAGAGCGGCGGAATGCTCCGCTTTCCACTCCTCGGGGGGGCAGTGACAGGGCGCAAAAGACGGCAGAACCCCCGGCGGGGGTCGCGTGCTTCGGAAGGGAGGCTCGAGAGCCACCGGATAGAAGTAGTCCCAAAAAACCACCCCGGGCGGGCGCTCCGGGAAGTCCGGAATGATCACCGTCATGGCCGCCGGATCGCGTCCAGCCGCTTCGAGGGCGCGATCGACCTCCCCTGCCAGCGCGCGCGACAGGCGCCCACTGCGCGCATAGAGCGCGACGTTCGAAATGAGACCGACAGCGGAAATCCCCAGCAGCAGCCCGATGGCCAGAGATCCCGCCCGCGCGTACTCGGGCTTGCTCGCAACGAGTCGCGAGCCCGCTAGGCCCAGTGCGATGGCCATGCCCACGGATGCCAGATAGAAGTGCCGGGGCGAGGCCGCGCCGAACAGCACGGCCGTGCAGACGAGCGGCCAGAGCACCGCGAAGAAGATCAGACCGCGGGCGAGGTCTCCGCGCCCTCGCGCCGGCCTCGCGGCGAACGCCGCGAGAAGCAAGAACGCAATGAGAAGGCCCAGGGCAGCCTTGAACAGGCTTCCGGCCGCGCCACCTGGCAGGCCGACTGCCGTGATGGGGCTCAGCCAGAGAAGACGCAGACCGTTGTATTGCTTGTACAGAAGCTCCGGGATCGATGAGAAGGTGCCCGGCCGAGCCACCATCCCGAAGCGGAGATAGCGGAGGCCGAGATACGCCGCCAGGATTGCCCAGAACGGTGCGTGAAAAAGGGCCATGCGCCGAATCCACTGCCTGTCTCGCCGCGGGGCATCCACGACGTCGCGAAGCAGCAACAGAAGCGGCAGTGTGACGCCGACCTCCTGCGTGGCGATTGCGGCCAGCGCGCACCCGATCGCGCCGAGGTAGCGGATCCGGCGCCCATGCAACATGAAGCGACGCATCAGAATCAGGGCTGCCAGCACGAAGATCGGCGCCAGGACATGGCCGCGCGCTGAAATCCATGCGACGGGCTCTGCATGAAGCGGCGCCAGAGCGAAAAAGGCTAATGCGAGCGGCGCAGCCAGCTTGTAACCACCCGGCGAAGTCGCTGCCAGGCACCAGACGAGCAGGGAGGCAGTCAGATGGAGACCGAGGTTTGTCACGTGCAGCGCCACCGGATTGAGCCCCGAGAGCCGCAGATCGACCATGAAAGAGATCGCCCAAAGGGGCCGGTACTCCTGTGCGATGGCATGCGACCAGTCACCAGCGAAGAGCCGCCATGTGTCGCTCCAGGGATATCGAGAGAACTGGCCGACCCAGCCGAAATCGTCAGCCAGCCAATGCCCTTTCAGGGCGGGAAGGAACACCGCCGCCGCGATACCCAACAGACAGAGCAGCGCGCCGGCCGGAAGGTCTCCGCCTCCGTTGCGTTCTCCTTTCACCGCGGGATCGCCCCGGGACGGCGGGGCCGTAGACCAGGCGCTCACCGGACCTCCTCCGGCACCATCAACACGAACTGTTTCTCGGTATCTCCTCGCATCTCTACAAGGTGCGATCCACTCGATCCCATGTCAACAATAAATCGACTTTTTCAGCAGCCTGCTAACCACCGCCCCTGGATCCAAACGACAGTGAGAAAGACCTCTCAGGTATTCCATCTCAGGCATTCTCCGTGTTTTTTCCATCTCTTGCTGTCGGTCCTGGAAGGTACCGGAGGTCAGCACCGCCAGATCTCTCTTCCTCAAGGGGAAAGACAAAAGTGGGCGTGCTGCCGGAACATGCCGGCCGCTTTCCCGACGTTGCGTCGCCCCGACGTGCGCGACTCCGTTCCAGGTCGAGTACCTGGCCTCAGCCCCCGGCCCGCGATTCCATCGCCGGCCGGCGTCGGGCGGTTGATCACCACACATCTCAATTTCAAGGTTGAGGCTCTAGCTGAAACCGATTTTCCTGCTCAACTCATACTCCTGGCGGCATTTACAGCTAAGAATGCTGACGCCATATTTCAGGGACCAGACCATGCCCCTCCGGGGAGGCAATGATATATAGGCTCATGTTTTCGGGTCTCAAGCGTATTTAGACTGACAGGGGCTTACACGGTAGCCTATGGCACACGGCGATCAGTCTGCTATCGGCCTCAACCGCGACGCTGGCTATATTGCGGCCCTCTATTTTCGCCGTCAGTTCTTATTAGGACCGGCGTCCTTCTCGCCGACCGACAGCTGGAGGCATTTTCCCCTCAAGCACGGCCTCTGCCTGTCGGCTCACCCAGACCTCGACGTGGTTGTGGGCTCACGCGGGGCAGTTACGATCGCTTTATTAGGGCTCGCACTTGATTCTCTGTCGCCAGGTAGCTCCGCGCTGGGCATTGTGCAGCGCTTGGCTGGGGCGGGACCAGAGATCACCACCACAGTTGACGCTACGAGACCGCTATGCGGTCGGTGGATTGTGATATGTCAGAATAGTGACGCGACCTATTTGTTTACAGACCCGTTCGGTTTCCGCCAGGTATATTACTATTCAGATGGTACTCGCACCTGGTGCGGCTCACAGCCCGAGATCATCAATGCAGTCGCGGGGCTTACGGCTGATATTGATACCGCTACGCTTCAGTTTCTGCTGAGCGCCGCGTACTCCCGCGAAGAGTCAGCCTGGGTTGGCGATAAGACAATATATGCGGGCTGCTATCATCTTATGCCCAACCATTATCTTGACCTGAAGGCATGCGCGCAGGTCCGCTTTTACCCCAAGCCCGCCCTCAGCGAGACGACGACTTCCAGGATCATAGACGATGCGGCTGGGATACTTGACGGCACCTACACTGCAATTAGCAGGCTGGGAAATATTGCGCAGGCCTTGACAGCAGGCTGGGATAGCCGTGTCCTCCTTGCAGCATCGAGGCCGTTCGCGCACAAGGTCCAATACTTCGTCGATCAGATGGGGATATTGCCAGAGGGTGACCCTGACATATGGGTACCACGGCGGCTAGGCCGTAAGCTGGGGCTCAGCGTGGCCGTAAGGGATTCAGCTGACGATCTACCCGGGTGGTTGGTCTCGCTGCTCGCAAAGAACGTTACCGGCGCGCGGATATTGCCGAAAAGCCGGATGATTTACGCCCAGCTAACCGGCGGGCCTGAGGGATTAAGGATTAATGGGAATGGAAGCGAACTCTGCCGGAATTTCTACGATAAATATCATCGAGTCCCTGATGGCCGACAGCTGGACAGCCGCGCGCTTGCGGCGCTTCTGGGTTATAAGGATATTAGCTATGCCGAGCGGGAAATTGCGATGTGGAGAGCGTCGTTATTCCTGCTAGGGGGCTGTGGTAACGAGGTACTTGATATGCTTTATTGGGAGCAACGGCTTGGCAACTGGGGGGCGCAATACCCTGCTGAGCAGGACATCGCCGTGGATGAGATCAGCCCTTTCTGTAATCGCCTATTGATTGAAACCTTGCTAAAAGCACCACGAGAATCACGAAGCGCCCCAGAGTACACTTTATACCAGGAATTAATTAAGGCGATGTGGCCAGAAGTATTATCTGTTCCTATCAACCCACGCAACCGCTTGTCAATGGCGTCAGTGAAGAGGAGACTCCGCCCATACCTGCCTAACGTCGTTCGGAAGAGTTTACGATTCGGGCGGCCGAGATAAAACCTGGCTCCTTCAATAAAATGCGCCCCTTCCCGTGTCGAATGCCGATGTTGCGCGCCGCGCTCCTCCCTCAGCTCGCATGGCCGCGGCGCTCGAGGTACAGGACGGGGTGCCGTTGCTCGCGCCGCCCGGCGATCCCTCTGCTTTCGTCGGTCGACCCGTCGTCCCCCACCAGCAATTCCGGTCTCCGCACGTCCGGGCGGAAACGCTGCCGATGGCCTGCTGGAGGAAGCGCCCGGCATCGGGGAGAACGATGACGACCGAAACCAACGTGTTTTCGTTCATCCGGCGTCTTTTTGCTGCCTTACGGGGAAGGCTGACCGCGCGGAGCGAATCGCTTCCGCAACCGACGCGCACGGCTGACGGCTTGCCGCGCCTTGCCGTACGCGGCATTTCGCGCCTTTGCGGCAAGCCGTAGAAGAGCTGGAAAGCGATAGCGGCGCAGTTGCGCCCGGAGTTCCCGCCTGATTTCCTCGTTCTCGACTCCCTGCTGGGTAAGATATTGGTCAAGCCACGTCAAGAAAGAGCGTCTCGCGTCGTCGCGGCGGCCTGTTCGTTTCACCGTTTGATACGACGAGTCCTTGTATTGCCGGTATTTACCCCACCACCCATCCACCACGAACACCGACCCCACCAGGCACAATTTCGCAAAGAAGGCCTGATCGGTGTAAATAGTTCGAAACGAATCCTCAAATCCGCCGATGCGACGCGCGACGTCGCGCCGCAACAGCACGCTGCAAGTGCAGGGTGTCAGGATATCCCTTCGCAGGAAATAGGGGACGATCAATGTCGGAGGCTCGTACAGACGGTTTGGCTCAAGACCGTGTGGCGGAAAGTAGTCCCGCGCGCGGTCCTCGGCACGTCCCGTCCAGCTGAACCAGAGCTGCGTGGCTCCATATATCATAGCCGCATCGGGATGCGCCTGCAGGATCGGCACCTGGTCTTGCAATTGGTTCGGCAGCCAGACATCGTCCGCATCAAGGAGGGCAATAAACTCGCCGCGCGCCGCCTGCAGCCCCAGATTGCGCGCCGCGCTCGCGCCTCGACTCCCGTGGTCGGGGTGCTCCAGGTGGCGAATCTTTTCCGGAAGGCGCGTCGCATATTCCCGTGCCGTCGTAGTGCTTCCGTCGGTAGAGCCGTCGTCACAAAGCAACAATTCCCAATGTGGAAACGTCTGGGCTTGAACGCTCTCGATAGATTCCCTGAGGAATGTCTTCATGTTCAGGAAGGGCATAATCACGGAGACTTGCGTTTGGGCGCTCATGTCCACGTCGCTCACTCGTCGCCAAACCAACTGGCGAGCTGCCGCGCAAATTGCTCACCGTCCCAATCCCTGACCCCTACCCGAGGGATCTCGAAGCAACCATCGCCCCGCAGAACGGCCGCGCAGCGGGTCGTGCAAGCGCGTAGGAAACCTGCCTCCCGCACGGCGATGAGAGTGTCTGCCGAATACTTACCATGTGGATAGGCAAGGCTAGTGACCGCGCGGCCGAGAAGTTGCTCGAGCTGAACTCTGCTGTCGTGCATTTCGGCATACTGCTCGCTGATCGACAGCGAGGGAAGAATCGGATGTGTCACCGTGTGCGCACCGATCTCGATCAGACGCCCATGCGACAGCTCAGCGAGGTCGCCAGTCGAAAGCGCGCGGCGCTCGGACCGGACCGCCGCGCTTGCGCCGGCCCACGCTCGCAGTTGGTCCAATACCCTCCATTTCGCATCGTCATTCAGTTGGAGCACAAGTCGATAAATCGCCTGAAAGAAACGCTGGCGGGGCAGCAGAACAGCTGCACACTGATCGACGTTCCAGTTGCGATCGTTAGCTTCAGCCTCACTGTAACCAGAGCCGTCGGCCAGATCCCAGGTCCAGGGGCAGCCGTTCACGAGCAGAGTCAGGCTCGCGGGCAAGGAACCTGGCTGCAGCAACAATCGCCCGATCTCATCCCACCAGAACTCTCGTTCCAGCGCGAGCCCGCCGCTGGTCACAAACATCGTGGCGGGCACATCGTACCGCTCCAGCAGGGGCTTCGCAGTCAGAAGATTGTCAAGATAGCCATCGTCGAAGGTGAGCACGAGACCACGCCGGGGCAATCGCCCGCTGCGGAGGCCTTCGGCCAGCTGCGATAACGGCAGAACCCGGGCATGTTTGCGCACGACCTCCAGATGCTCCTCGAAATGACGCGGCGTGACGCACAACTGATACGGGTCCGATCGGGGCTCGGCAACTTGATGGTACATCAGACTGAGCGCGCGCGGCGCCTGCCCTCGCTTCTTGTCCCAGGCCGCCTTCAGATAACGGCGCAACGGCGCCGGAACAGTCTTGCGCCCGATGTTCTTGATCTGCTTCTTGATCGAGGACCCAAGATCTCTGCGACGTTGCGGGATACTCTCAAGCCAGGGATGTCGGTACCGCCGGAACTCCGCTTTCAATGTATCCCAAACCTCACGGTCCTCTACCCCCTGTTCGGCAAGGTATTGCTCTACCCAGTCCAAGTATTTCAGTCGCGCTGCCGTTCGCAGTCCCTTCTGCTTTGCCACGGCTGAGCTGGAATCGGGGTGCTGGCGGTATTTCGCCCACCATGCATTCGCAACGAAGGACGGCTCCTTGAGATGCACCTTGGTGTAGAAAGCCTGATCTTCGTGCACGCTTCGAAAGCTCTCCTCAAACTCGCCGATCTGCTCAAACACGCGTCGTCGGATCATCACGTTACAGGTGGTGGGGGTTTGCGCTAGATTCTCGATCAATTGAATGAGCAGCCGCGGCGGTTCGATCAGTCGATCCGGCTGGACACCAAGCGTGTAAAAACGGTCGCGTCTCTGGTCTTCCGGTTTCCCTGTCCAACTGTGCCAGATGAGCGTGCGACCGTACACCATCGCCGCGGTCGGCTGAGCCTGCATGATCGTTACCTGCTCCCGCAGCTTGCGGGGCAGCCACACGTCGTCTCCGTCCAGGAAGGCTACGTACTCCCCTCTCGCGTGGCGGATGCCCAGGTTGCGTGAGGCACTCATTCCCCGATTGGCGTGAGCTTCATGCTCCAGATATTTCACCTTCCCCGGCAATCGTTCCGCGAATCGTCGGGCAATCCCGCTGCTGCCATCGTTGGAACCATCGTCCACCAGGAGCAGCTCCCAGTGTTCGTATGTCTGTGCCAAGACGCTTTCGATGGCTTCCTGAAGGAATGCGTCCGCATTCAGGAAGATCGTGATCACCGAGACCAACGACGAAACACTCTTTTCGCCTTCGCGATTCACGCCTCGCCTCCTGCGGACTGATCACACTAACAAATTCGGACACTCGATCGAGCGCGCGCGGGCCTGGGCCTGGCGAAATCGATGCCGCGAAGACTGTCGAGGGCGGGAATGTGTCGCATTCGTTAAGAACCTGTCTCGTCGCCGGCCCGCGGCACCACGTCATCCGCCCGCGTGGCCGCGCCACCACCCGCCACGGGACCCGGTCTCGCGGCGCGCACAGTGATCAGGACCTGATAGTCCGGGTCGTGGTGATCGAGCTCCTCCGGCCGAAGGTCCTGGGCCGCAAGCCCGTGGAGAAACGCGATGGCTGCAAGCACGTTGCCGTAGGACGCGACGCTCACCAGTTCGGGCGGAAATACCGACGCAAAGAGGCGGCGCGCGGACAGCGTGGTGAAGCGCCAGTGGTCGCCCCAGCGTTCCATGTCCCACCGGCTGACCTGGCTGATGCCGGCGACGCTCGCGAGCACAACGCCGCCGGGCCGCAAGATCCGGTGGACCGTTCGCACAGCGGCGCCCGGATCGCTGATCACATGAAGCACCTGGGTCAGGATCACGCAATCGAAGGCCGCCTCCGGGAGTTGATCTCCACCGCGGGCCAAGTCCGCCACGATGGTCGCCTGCGGGTTCCCGGGCACGGGGTGGAGAATGTCGCGTCGCATCACTGCGTCGTCGCCGAAGCGGCGGGCGTATCTGTCATCGCCGACCTCGAGCACGCGGCCACGGATGTCACCGGCGTGCGCGGCGAGGAAGCGCTCGATGTAATACCGATCGATCGGCTGTCCGCCGCGATCCTTGCCCCACCTGCGGCTGATCGGTGTCAACCGCCGCAGGCTGCCGAAGTCGACGTGGCCCGCAGCGGGCACGTTTTTTTCGCGCCGCCACTTGGGCCGGAGCCAGCGGCGAGCGGAAAGCGGTAAGAGCGTTCTTACGAGTCGTCGGACCCGCTCGTCCCGTCGGGACGCGCCGAGCGGCTGGCCAGAGTTCAACTCCTTTCGCAGTGCCTCCCAGACGAGCCGATCGTCGATCCCATGGGCGAGCAGATAGGCCTTTAGCCACTCGAGAAAGAATCGCCGGGCCGACCCATGCTCCCCCGTGGCCTTCGCGATCGAGTCGTAAGAACCCGGATGCTGGCGGTAGCGGTCCCAGCATTCGCCGGAGGCGAGGATCGGCGTCGCAAGACACACTTTCGCGACGAATGCCTGTTCGTCATACATTCCGCGGAACGCCGCTTCGAACCCGCCCACGGCCTGCACAACTTCTCGCCGCAGGAGCATGCTACAGGTGCACGGGGACAGGGCCTGACGCTGGAGCATGCTTGCGAGGAATACCGATCCTTCGAGCGGCACGCCGAGAGCGACGCCCAGGTCAGGAGTGAGATCCCGCCCCGCGTCAAGCGGGTCACCCGTCCAGCTGTACCAGAGCTGCGTGGTCCCGTAGACCATCCCGACGCCGGATCGGGACCGCATGAGCGCCAACTGGCGTTCAAGCTTGTACGGAAGCCAGACGTCGTCGGCGTCGAGGAAGGCGACGAATTGGCCGCGGGCGTGGTGAATGCCGAGGTTGCGCGCCGCGCTTCTCCCGCGATTAGCATGATCGGGGTGCTCGAGGTACCGGACCCTTTCAGGATACCGTTCCGCAATTTGCTGGGCGATGCCGCTGCTGTCATCTGTCGACCCGTCATCTACCAAGAGCAATTCCCAGTCCCTGTGCGTCTGTGCGAACACACTGTCGACGGCTTCCTGGAGGAAACGATCCGCATTGAGAAAGATGATGACGACCGAAACCTCAGGGACCGCGACCTGTCCTTCTGAATCGGTCATGGAAATTCCGTCATGCGGGCTTTGCGCCCCGCGAACTGCGCCTTGGCGCATTCCGACTCGGGACTAAGGATCGTGCTGGGTTGCTTAACCCCCGGTCAACCCCCCCAGTTGTCCCAGGCCGGGAAGTTGTCATGGCGTGCGGCCCGGAGACGACGAACGAACTCCATCGCATTTGGCGTATCAAGATGATAAAGGATTCCTGGGGATCGAACGACGTCGAAGTGCCCGTGGTGCTGTGCATCGAGTGCACGAACACGGTCAACTCCTATTTTTGCTGGAAGAGGGAGATTTTTCGGATCGCGGTTTGACGACCCTGCTTCCATCGGCGCAAATCCCCCAGGCCGCCAGCACCGCCTCCCGCGGTTGACCCGAGTCAAGCCGCTCGGCTATCCCGCCGACAAACAGATAGACGACCGAATGCTCGGCCAGATCGCGAGTCGTAAACTTAGTCTCAACTGCAGCGGCTCTCATCGATCGCAAACATTGGAGCGGGAAACGGGGGTCGAACCCGCGACATCCACCTTGGCAAGGTGGCGCTCTACCACTGAGCTATTCCCGCAAGGGACCGAGAGGATAGCCGAGGGTGTGCTGCCGGTCAAGCCGGAACGAGATCCCGGGCCGTTCCGCCGCAGTGCTGGCAGACGCGGATCGTCGCGGAGCCGAATTTCTTGATCGGGGCGCAGTCTTCGCAGAGGGGCCGCGACGTGTCGGTGCAGCTGAAGTGCGCGACGCGGTCAGTGTGCGTCCGGCAGCAGAGCGGCGGCGTGACCCGCGAAGTCTGCCTCAACGAGAAAAGGGACTTCAAATACGGCAGCTCCCCGGCGCGCACGGGATCGGCGTCATCCACACGGACGCGGTCCTGCGCCGTGAGCTCACCGGAGCGAATCAGGTTGCGCAGGCTGCGCCTGTCAAAGACGTCACTCTCGAAACCGGGCTTCTCGATCCGAAAACGCATTTTGTCCTCGGGGCTCGCCGGGACGTCCTGAGGACTGGCGACAGGCGTTGGGGCGGCCTTGCGATCGGCCTTCGAGGGCGGGGCGTTGCGAGACTGCAGTGTTGCATAGACGCGAGCCTCGTCGCGGGATGGAAAGTCCATGGGTTGCTTGCAGCTGGGACAGCGAAAGCGCGCCTGGACCGGCGGGATCCGATCGAGCTCGATCGAGAAGTTCCCGGCGCACTTTGGGCAGGTAAAGCTGTAACTCGATGCCGGCTCCGCCAAGTCCATTACCCCCGGAAAGAAGTAGAAATTTTAACATTGATCCGGCCGTCACCGCCTTGGGGGCGGCGCGGGCGGTCCTTCGAAAGCGCCCCGCAGTACCTCGACGCGCGCGGGGCCGCCGGACGCGTCGATCGCGACGACGTCGAAACGGCAGATCGGTCGGACACGCTCCTTCTGCAGATAAACCTGGGCGGCATTCCAGATGCGCCGCTGCTTCTCCGCCGTCACGGCTTCGGCCGGGACCCCGAACGCGAGCGTGCCACGTCCCTTCACCTCGATGAAGCAAAGCGTCTTTCCGTCTTGCGCCACGAAATCGATCTCGCCCGCCTTCGTGCGGTAATTGCGCCTCAGGATCCGATACCCGGCTTGCTCCAGGTGCCCCGCCGCCAGGTCTTCCCACTTCTGCCCCACGCCCCGCAGACCGCGGTACCGGCGTCGAGCTTTGCCAAACCAGTTCATAGGGACGGGTTTCGGACCCTCATCGAGCGGCGGGCGAGCTCGAGGACGTCGAAAGGCTTGGTGGAGACGCCGAGCTCGTCCTTTGCGTTGCCGATCATGACCATGCAGAAGGGACAGGAGACGCCGACCGCATCGGTGCCGGCCCCGGCAATCTCCTTCATACGGGTCTGGTTGACGCGGGAGCCGAGCTTTTCCTCCATCCACATCCGCCCCCCTCCTGCTCCGCAACAGAGCCCCTTCTCGCGCGAGCGTTCGAGCTCGGTGAGCTTCAAGCCCGGGATGGCCTCCAGGATCCTGCGGGGTGCGTCGTAAACCCCGTTGTACCGGCCGAGGTAGCAGGGGTCGTGGAACGTGATCGTCTCCGAGATCTCGCCGGTCATTCGGACGCGACCCTGCGCGATCAGATCCGCCACGAGCTCGTCGCCGTGCACGACTTCGTACCGGCCGCCGAAGTCGCGGTACTCGTTTCGGATGCAGTTCAAGCAGTGCGGGCAGTTCGTGACGATCTTCTGGACGCCGTACCGGTTCAACGTCTCGATGTTCTGCTGCGCGAGCGTCTGGAACAGGTACTCGTTGCCCAGGCGCCGCGCCGAGTCGCCCGTGCACGTTTCCTCCGTTCCGAGGATCGCAAACGAGATCCCGGCTTCGTTCAAGATCTCGACCAGCGCCTTCGAGACCCGCCTGGCGCGATCCTCGTAGGAGCCGGCGCAGCCCACCCAGAAGAGGACGTCGACCGGTTTGTCCTTCACCTCCGCCATCGTGACCACCGGCAGGTCCTTCGCCCAGTCCGCGCGGGAGGCGGCCGCCATGCCCCACGGGTTGCCGTTGGTCTCCATGCCTCGGAAAGCGGTCTGAACCTCCTTGGGGAACTCGGCCTTTTCGAGCACGAGGTGGCGGCGCATCTCCACAATCTTGTCCACGGCCGGCACGATGAAAACCGGGCAGGCCGTGGTGCAGTATCCGCAGGTCGTGCAGGCCCAGATCGTGTCCTCGGAGATCCATCCCCCGATCAGCTCCTTTCGTGGCGGCAGCGCCGACGAGAAGGAGTCCGCCGGCTTGGGCTCCGAAGCCTTGGCGGAGGAGGAAGCCTTGGCGGAGGCGGACAAAATCTCCGGCGTCGCCTCGTAGACGGCGTCGCGCACGTCGCCGATGAAGATCTTCGGATCGAGAGGTTTTCCGGTCAGCGCGGTCGGGCACACGACGCGGCAGCGGCCGCATTCCGTGCAGGTATAGCCGTCGAGCATCGATTTCCAGGTCAGGTGCTCGACCTTCGACACGCCGAACCTCTCGGAGTTCTCGATGTCCACCGGCTGGAGCCGGCCCATGGGCTCGAGGTTCATGAAGAAGATGTTCGGAATCGACGTCAGGATGTGGAAGTGCTTCGAGTACGGCAGGTAGTTGCCGAAAAAAAGGATGTCCACGACGTGGACCCACCAGCCGGCGTCGTAGAGCGCCTGCAGTGTAGCCGGCGATCTTCCCGCAAAAAGTCCCGCAAACGCGCCGACCGCGGGCGCCCAGAAGCTGGCGAGTTCGGGGTGAAGCGCGACCTTCGCGCCCTCCGAGACCAGATCGGCGAGGATCAAGAGTGCGATCAAGAAGAGGATGAGCCAGGCGTCCATCGTCAGGTCGAGGCGCCGGGGCCGCGCGAAGGCGCGGCGGAACACCGCCATGCCGACGCCGATCAAGACGAGCACTTCGAAGACGTCCTTGAGCAGCGTGTAGACGTCTCCCGCGCGCCCGGGCAGCAGCTGGAAGCCGGGAACGAGCCCTTCCACCACGAGCGAGAGCACGCGCACCGTGAGCACGAGGAATCCGGCAAAGAGAAAGATGTGGAAGACGCCTGCGTAGAAGTCGCGGAACATCCGGCGCTGCGCGAAGGCGTACTCGAGCGTCCTGGCGATGCGCTCCGGAACACGCGTGAAGCGGTTGTCCGGCGCGCCCGCCTGGAGCACCCGCACCCGCCGCATCGCTGAATAGGCGAAGGCGAGAACGGCGAAGAGAACGATCAGACCGAACCAGAGCCGACCCGGAGCGCCGAAGATGAGCCGTTCAGTCGGCAGCGGAGGCATGAGGAAACTCTACCTCGGCGGCGCGCCGCACCGGCTCTGGAGCCGAAAGCCCAAAGTCCCAGGCCCAAAGGAGCTCCTTTGGGCTTTGGGCCCTGGATTTTGGGCTACTCCGCCTTGGCCGCTCGAACCGCCTTCGCGAGCTCCGGCACGATCTGGAAGACATCGGCGACGACGCCGTACGTCGCAACCTTGAAAATCGGCGCCTCGGGATCCTTGTTGATCGCAACGATGACCTTGGACGTGCCCATGCCGGCCAGATGCTGAATCGCGCCCGAGATGCCGCACGCGACGTAGAGAGTCGGGGAGACGACCTTGCCCGTCTGGCCCACCTGGTGCTGGTGGTCGATCCAGCCCGCGTCGACGACGGCGCGGGAGGCGCCGAGGGCGGCGCCGAGCGCCTCCTGCAGGTCGCGGATGACCGGCCAGTTCTCCGGCCCTTTGATTCCACGACCTCCCGACACGATGATGTCGGCCTCGGCGACGTCGAGCTCCTTCGACTCGGGAACCTCGACCCGGACGACTTTCGCCCGAGCCCCGATGGTCCCGATGTCGAGGGCTTCGACCTTCGGCTCGGTGCCGTCGCGGGCCTCCGACGTGAAGACGTTCGGCCGCGTGGTCGCGATCTGAAGGGAGGCCTTCCCGCAGTCCACTTCCGCCCGCGCCTTGCCCGAGTAGACCGGCCGCGAGCCGACGAGACGGTCCCCTTCGACGCGGAGCTCCATGACGTCCGCGAGGACGGAGACGTCGCGCCGCGCGGCGAAGCGCGGAGCCACGTCCTTGCCCATGGCCGTCGCGGCAATCAGCACGGCGTCGGGGCTCTCCCGCTGGGCGGCGGCGTCGAGGGCGCCCACGTAGCCCTTCGTGCTGTAGAGGGCGAGGTCGTCACGGTCCGCGACGTACACCGTGGCGGCGCCGTACCGGCCGAGATCCTTCGCCAGCGCCGCCACGCCCTGGCCCGGCAGAACGGCCGCGACCGGCCCGCCCGCGAGCTTGCGCGCGAGCGAGAGAGCCTCGAGCGAGGCCTTGCGGACTTTTCCGTCCCGCTGCTCGACGAACACCAGGAATTTCATGTGAGCGTCTTTCGCACCTTGCGACGTTCTCCGTGCGACGTTCTACGTTGCCTGCGGGAGAACGCCCGCACGTCGTACGTCGCCCGCCGCACGTCAGATCACCTTCGCCTCTTCCCTCAACAACCTCACCAGCTCCTTCGCGGCTGCGGCCGGATCATCGGGAGGCACGAGCTTGACCGCCTGGCGGGCCGGCGGCAGCTCGAGCTTGCGCCAGCGCACCTTCGCGTTGGCGGGATCGGCTTCCGGGATTCCGAGCTCGGCCAGCTTTTTCTCGGCGATCGGCTTCTTCTTGGCTCCCATGATGCCCTTCAAGGACGCGTAGCGCGGCTCGTTCAAGCCCTTCTGCGCCGTGAGCGCCATGGGAAGCGCGCACTCGACGATTTCGTGAGCGCCCTCAATCTCTCGGTGCGCGACGATCTTTCCGTCGCCGACTTCGAGCTTCACGACGTTGGCGACGTGCGGCACGCCCGTCAATTCGGCCGTCATGGGTCCCACGAGCGCCTCGTCGTAGCCCACAGCCTTCTGCCCGAACCAGAGAAAGTCGTGAGCCACCGTCTTGGCGATCGCGGCCAGCGCCTTCGCCGTTGCCAGCGCGTCGAGATAGCGCGAGTCTCCCGAATCCACCCAGATCGCCTCGTCGGCACCGCGCGCCAGGCACTCGCGCAGACCGGTCTTGACGCGCTCCGGCCCGATTCCGACGACGGTGACGGTTCCCGCGCCCTCCGCTTCCTTGATCTTCAGCGCCTCTTCAAGCCCGTACTCGTCATAAGGCGAGACGATCCATTTGACGTCCGACTCCTCGATCGACTTGCCGTCCGAGGCGATCTTGATCTTCGTCTCCGTGTCGGGCACGTAGGCGACGCACACGAGCGAGTTCAATCTTCTACGCCATCCTCTTCAAGATCAGGCTGCCATTCGTCCCGCCGAATCCGAAGGAGTTCGAGAGCACGCAGCGCATCGGGGCCTGGCGCGCGGTGTTTGGAACGTAGTCGAGGTCGCAGTCGGGATCCGGCGTCACGTAGTTGATCGTCGGCGGCATGACCTGGTGGTGCACCGCGAGCGCGCAGATGGCCGTCTCGAAGCCGCCCGCGGCGCCGAGCAAATGGCCGGTCATGGACTTGGTCGAGGAAACGGCCAGCTTTGCCGCATGGGCGCCAAACACCTTCTTGATCGCGATCGTCTCGGCCGTGTCGCCCAGCGGCGTCGAGGTGCCGTGGGCATTGATGTAGTCGATCTCCTCGGGACGAAGGCCGGCGTCGGAGAGG